>Ga0209835_1001454_pt1 | contig 13188 bp, 14 predicted proteins | sample LakKivwa52mmetaG_FD_184138 | JGI IMG/M metagenome (GOLD analysis project Ga0209835, IMG submission 184138) | Anoxic lake water microbial communities from Lake Kivu, Rwanda to study Microbial Dark Matter (Phase II) - Lake Kivu water 52m metaG... | ecosystem: Environmental > Aquatic > Freshwater >...
TGTTAATAGTCTGTTGCCATGGTAAAACGATGGCGTCGGCTGTTAGGCCGACTTACCCCGGACCCCTGTTCGGGCGTCATAACTTTAGAGGAAACACGCAATGGCTATTAGTTCTGCTACCAAAGCAGCGACAGATGCGCTTGCCGCAAACCGCGCACCGACTTCAGTCAATGCCCAGGAAGTTCACCGTTGGCTGCAAAGCTTCAACTGGGACTTCAAGAACAACCGGACCAAGTACGCCACCAAATACAAGATGGCGAACGAGACGAAGGAACAGTTCAAGCTCATCGCCAAGGAATATGCGCGGATGGAGTCCGTCAAGGATGAGCGTCAATTTGGCAGTCTGCAGGATGCCCTGACCCGCCTCAACGCCGGTCATCGTGTTCACCCCAAGTGGAACGAGACGATGAAGGTGGTTTCCAACTTCCTCGAAGTAGGCGAATACAACGCGATTGCCGCCACCGGCATGCTGTGGGATTCCGCCCAAGCGGCCGAGCAGAAGAATGGCTATCTGGCCCAGGTGCTCGACGAAATCCGTCACACCCACCAGTGCGCTTACGTGAACTACTACTTCGCCAAGAACGGCCAGGACCCCGCGGGCCACACCGACGCCCGTCGGACCCGCACCATTGGTCCGCTATGGAAGGGCATGAAGCGCGTGTTCTCGGATGGCTTCATTTCGGGTGACGCCGTCGAGTGTTCCGTCAACCTGCAGTTGGTCGGCGAAGCCTGCTTCACCAATCCGCTGATCGTGGCAGTGACCGAGTGGGCCGCGGCCAATGGTGATGAAATCACCCCGACCGTGTTTCTCTCGATTGAAACCGACGAGCTCCGGCACATGGCGAATGGCTACCAGACGGTGGTCTCCATCGCCAACGACCCGGCGGCGGCCAAGTACCTCAATACCGACCTGAACAATGCGTTCTGGACCCAACAGAAGTACTTCACCCCGGCGCTGGGCATGCTGTTCGAATACGGCTCCAAGTTCAAGGTCGAGCCCTGGGTCAAGACCTGGAACCGCTGGGTCTACGAAGACTGGGGCGGGATCTGGATCGGCCGTCTGGGCAAGTACGGGGTGGAATCGCCGCGCAGCCTCAAGGACGCCAAGAAGGACGCCTACTGGGCGCACCACGATCTGTTCCTGCTGGCTTACGCCCTGTGGCCGACCGGGTTCTTCCGCCTGGCGCTGCCGGATCATCAGGAAATTGAATGGTTCGAGGCGAACTACCCGGGCTGGTACGACCACTACGGCAAGATCTACGAAGAGTGGCGTGCCCGTGGTTGCGAAGACCCCAACAGCGGCTTCATTCCGCTAATGTGGTTCATCGAGAACAATCATCCGATCTACATCGACCGGGTCTCTCAGGTGCCCTTCTGCCCGACGCTAGCCAAGGGTGCCAGCACCCTGCGGGTCCACGAGTTCAACGGTCAGAAGCACACCTTCAGTGATGAGTGGGGTGAACGGATGTGGCTGGCCGAGCCGGAGCGCTATGAGTGCCAGAACATTTTCGAACAGTACGCAGGAATGGAACTGTCCGAAGTCATCGCCGAGCAGCATGGCCTGCGCAGCGATGGCAAGACGCTCATCGCCCAGCCGCATGTCCGTTCGGACAAGCTCTGGACGCTGAACGACATCAAGAAGCTTAACTGCGTCTTCAAAAACCCGGTTAACACCTTCAATTGATGTCATGGAGTGCCCCCCCTGGCCAGGGGGGGCATTTTTCAAATCTCAATGTGGGATAACAACTTATGAGCATGTTGGAAGAAAGACGCCGCGGATTGACCGATCCGGAAATGGCTTCTGTGATCCTCAAGGCCTTGCCGGCGGAGCCCCTGGATTCCCAGCGCAAGATGGGTTACTTCGTGACCCCGCGCTGGAAGCGCCTGACCGAATATGAGGCGCTGACCGTCTACTCGCAGCCCAATGCCGACTGGATTGCCGGCGGCCTGGACTGGGGTGACTGGACCCAGAAGTTCCATGGCGGCCGGCCCTCCTGGGGTAACGAGACCACGGAAGTCCGCACCACGGACTGGTATCGGCACCGCGATCCCCTGCGTCGTTGGCATGCCCCGTATGTCAAGGACAAGGCCGAGGAATGGCGTTATACCGACCGCTTCCTGCAGGGGTATTCCGCCGATGGCCAGATCCGCACCATGGATCCGGTCTGGCGCGATACCTTTATCAACCGTTACTTTGGCGCCAGCCTCTTCAATGAGTACGGCATGTTCAACGCCCATTCCCAGGCGGCGCGCGAGGCGCTGTCTGACGTGGTTCGGGTGAGTTGCACCTTCTGGGGCTTCGACAAGATCGACATCGCCCAGATGATCCAGTTGGAACGCGGCTTCCTGGCCAAGCTGGTTCCCGGCCTGGATGAGTCCACCGCCATTCCCAAAGAGGAATGGACCCAAGGCGCCATCTACAAGGGGGCGCGCGAAACCATCGAGCAACTCTGGCAGGATGTCTTCGACTGGAATGAAACCCTCTTCGGCGTTCATTGCGTCTACGATGCCCTCTTCGGCCAGTTCGTCCGTCGCGAATTCTTCCTGCGCCTGGCGCCGAAGTTTGGCGACAACCTGACGCCGTTCATCATCAACCAGGCCCAGACCTACTACCAGATCACCAAGCAGGGTGTTCAGGATTACTTCCACGTAAGCCTGGCGGAAGATGCGGAGTTTGGCGAGTACAACCGGACCCTGTTCCGTAACTGGACCGGCCAGTGGCTCGAAAAGACCCTGGTCGCCTTGCGTGACTTCATGGGGATCTTTGCGCAACTGCCAAAAGGGGCGGCCGATCGCGCCGAGATCGAGGCGTCGGTTGCGCGCGTGGTCGATGACTGGATTGCGGACTATGCCGTAGCCATCCAATACAAAGCTGACCGCGCGCACATCATCAAGACCATCCTGTCTGGCCTGAAATAAGGAAAAGAGTCATGTCTAGCAATAGCAATGCATACGATGCCGGCATCATGCAACTGACAGGCAAGGATTTTGCCGATCAGTTCTTTGCCGAAGAAAACCAGGTCGTACACGAAAGCGACACGGTGGTGCTGGTACTCAAGAAATCCGATGAGATCAACACCTTCATCGACGAGATCCTGCTGACCGACTACGTCAAGGTCAACCCGACCGTGACCGTCGAGGACCGCGCCGGCTACTGGTGGATCAAGGCCAATGGCAAGATCGAGGTCGACTGCGCCGAAATCTCGGAGCTGCTGGGCCGTACCTTCAGCGTGTACGACTTCCTGGTGGACGTCTCTTCCACTATTGGACGGGCCTACACCCTGGGCGAGAAGTTCACCATCACCAGCGAGCTGATGGGTCTGGATCGCAAGCTCGAAGACTACAAATCCTGATGCGGGAGAAACTCATGTCAAAAAATGGAATTCACGAAAATCCGGTACGTGACGAGTGGGTCCAGAAGATCTCTCAACTGAACAGCCTCGACAAGGCCGCCGAGTTTCTGCTGCAGTTTCGGATGGACCATACCACGCCGTTCCGTAAGAGCTACACGATCGACAACGACTATCTCTGGATCGAAGCCAAGATCGAGGAGCGAGTCGCGGTGCTCAAGGCCAAGGCCTTCAGTGAGGCGGACTTCCGCGAAAAGACCGCCTTCGGCGAAAGTGCGAAGCAGGTGCTGGACGCCGCCATCGCCGAGATGAGCGCCACCCAGGACAAGTGGGTCGCGGAGAAGATCCATATCCAGTTCCGTCAACGCAACAAGCCCCCGATCATGCCGGTGAACTATTTCCTGGACGCTGAGCGGGTACTGGGCACCAAGCTGATGGAGTTGCGGAACCTCAACTACTACGACACGTCACTGGCGGAACTGCGCCAGCAACGGGGCGTTAAGGTCCTCCACCTGCAGGCAGGCGTGGCCTAACCGGCCACACAGGGACAGCCGACCAGACTTTGGCCGGTCGGCTGTCTGTCCCTTCTTGATAAAACTTCCACAGAGCCCATGCGCTGCTGGAGTGTCCGCACGCGAAGCGCACAGTATCCAGTATTGCGTACCGGTGTCCATGAACCGAGCGGTACCGGAACTCGAAGATGCATATATCCACAGATTGGGTAATGTAACAGACCAATCTATTGAAACAGAGAATGGTATTAGCCTCATGAATAATGTAGATGAAATCGTTGATGAAGATGCTCGCGATGTTAAGTGGTTCGAACCATCTCCGGACTGGGTCAACATCCATCAACGGGACAATTACTCAACCTATTCCAAGGACCTTGGTTACATGTGGCATTGGATCCTAGTCAAGGATGGAGAAATCATCCAGGAAGGAGGTTCGATCAGTTTTCATACTGCGAAACGCACTTTGGAGCATGTGCTCGAGTATTTTGCGAGCAGGAATCTATCAGCGATCGCCTGACCTCGATGCAGGGTTATTAGTATTTAGCGTCATGCTTGGGTGAAAAAACTATCGCCCATATGGAGAAACAGTGAATGTCTGCTTATCAGATTAAGGCCACCACACAGGATGGTGGGGATGTCGATTTCGATTGTCGGTTGGACGAAGACATCATAACCGCCGCACTTCGCCATGATATCTACCTGATGTCTTCCTGCCGGGAAGGTGGTTGCGCCACCTGCAAGGCGCTATGCACGGATGGCGACTACGAACTCAAGTGTTGCAGCGTCCAGGCGCTACCCCCAGACGAAGAGGAAGAGGGTCAGGTGTTGCTCTGCAAGTGTTATCCACGCTCCGATATGGTACTGGAACTGCCCTATACCTATGACCGTATTAGTTTCGAGGAATTGGGATCCCGGGAAGGAGTGGTTGCAGCCGTAAATCTGTTGTCCTCGAATGTTGTACAACTCATTCTGGAACTGAAGCCGGATGAGAGTGGACGCAAGGCCATCCAGTTCACGCCGGGCCAATTCATGGAGCTCACTATTCCGGGAACGGAAACGGTACGGTCCTACTCGCCGGCTAATCTCCCCAACACCGAAGGTCGGTTGGAGTTCCTGATCCGGTTATTGCCAGACGGCCAGTTCTCGAATTACTTGAAGGACACGGCCAAGCCGGGAGATGTCATGAGGGTACAGGGTCCCATGGGGGTTTTCAGCGCCGTTGAAAACGGTCTGCGGCCGCGATTCTTCATTGCTGGTGGTACCGGCATTGCACCGGTTGTGTCCATGGTTCGGCGCATGCAGGAGTGGTCGGAGCCCCAGGAATCGCGCATCTATTTTGGTGTGACCCATATGCACGAGGCGTTCTACACCGATGAACTAAAGAGCCTTGAAGCGGCTATGAATAACCTAAAGGTGAAGCTGTGCGTTTGGCACGCCGATGAGACTTGGCCTTTCGAGTGCGGGAACGTCATTGACGTCCTCAGAACCGATCTCGAAAACCAGTCACTGAAACCGGACATCTACCTCTGTGGTCCGCCGGGCATGGTGGATGCCGCGTATACGGTTTGCGACCAGTTTTCAATACCGAAGTCACAGATCTACCTGGAGAAGTTCCTTTCTTCATCCGGGGCTCACTGACTTCGGATGATCTGGCTAGGAAAGAATGGGGTTTGTTGGAGATGAATGATGAGACTGTCAAACGAGGAACAAGAATTCCTCCAACTGATGGCCCTTCAACTTGATGAAACCATACGTCTACTCGATCGGCGGCAACGCCAGCTTGAGGACTTGTTTGGGATGGAAAGAATCCTGGAACTCAAGGGGTTATGGGATCTTACCCTTGACATTCAGGATCAAGACGAGATGCAAAGGTCGATGGACAGCCGGGAGCGGGAATTATTATCGGTGTGGGCCCGTAAAGAGAGGGCCCATGGACAGCGGTTGCAAATTGGCAAGGAATTGATGTCTCGTCCCCTTGGTGTCGACGAGTGCATCCAAACACGGCGATGAACACGGCCAATTTGGCCCACTTGGAGGATGACTTTATGAAAGAGAGTGTTTTGGTATACGCGAGTCGGGAAGCGGTTCCTTTCAATGAGGGCATGCTCAAATCCCTTCTGGAAAAGGCTCGCAATAATAATGCGGCGAAGAACATTACCGGTATGCTTTTGTATCGTGATGGGCTTTTCATCCAGGCCTTGGAAGGCGAGGAAGCCGATATTGTCAGCCTGTTTGAAACCATACGTAACGACACAAGACATCAGGATGTCATACAAATCTATCTGCGCCCGATCAGCATGAGATCATTTCCGGAATGGAGTATGGGTTTTAACCGTATTGATGAATCTTCTTCCCAGAGCATTGAGGGGTTCAGTGACTTTCTAGAAAAAGCCTCACCGAGCTTTTTTCAGGGGCACCCGAGTTATGCTAAGGCTCTATTAGATAATTTTCGCCAGAACATTCTGTTCTAGTAGCAAACTCGTTCAATTTAAACGAATCCATCATTACTCTCAGATATCAAGGTTCTATGGCTAAGCAGATTGTGTTTGCGGATGTTGCTCGCAATAAAATGTTGAAAGGAATCGATAAACTGGCCCGGGCCGTGGAGATCACTTTAGGCGCAAGGGGAGCCGCTGTCGTGATTCAGCATCGCACGGACGGTGTCATGCCGATTTATACACGGGATGGAGTCACAGTCGCCAACGCCATCGAATTCAGTGACCGTATCGAGGATATCGGTGCGCGCATGCTCAGGGATGTCGCATCGGCCACGTCTCGGCAATCGGGGGACGGCACCACTACGGCGGTCGTCATCGCCCGTCGAATCGCTCGTGAAACATCGAAAATGCTGGCTGCGGGCGCTAACCCCATGGCACTCAAGCGTGGAATGGAGCAGGCGGTGCAGTCTGTCAGTCAACATCTGCATGACACCGCGATAAGGGCAGAACCTGATCTCCTCCGGAAAGTGTGCCTGAGCGCTAGTAAGGAGCCCGCGCAAGTGGCCGATCTCTTGATGGCCGGGCTTCAACATGTCGGTGTGGAGGGCACGGTCGCGATCGAGATGGGACACGCACGGGAGGACGAAATTGAGGTCACGGAGGGGCTAACCTTCGAACAGGGTTACCTCTCACCGTATTTCTCGACTGACAAGGAGAGAAATGTCGCCGAACTGGATCGTCCCTATGTCCTTCTCTACGATCGGGAGATCACCGATTTTATGGATCTCGTGCCGTTGCTAGAGGAGGTTAATGAAGCGGGGCGCTCGCTCTTGATCATTGCCGAGGCATTGGATGAAAAGGCATTGGCGCCACTGTTGCTGAACCATGTCCGTGGCAACTTCCGCGCGGTGGCGGTGAAACCGCCGGGCTATGGCGATAAACGACTGGATCGTTTGCGGGATTTGGCGCTGCTGACGGGTGGAATCGCCTGTCTCGAGTCACATGGCCGCATCCTCGAAACGATGCGGCTCCAGGATCTCGGTGAATGCCAAAAGGCCATCGTGACGGCCGAGTCCACCACCCTTATTGGCACACGTAGCGAAGTCCCCTCCGTTCGGGAGTTGATCAAGGGCCTTGAGCTTGAAGCCGATGCCATACGTGCGCGAAAACCCGGCGAAACCTCCGCAACCGGCAATCAGCATGAACTTGAGGAAATCGAGGAGCGGATACGCCATCTGCATGGCCGAACGGCTGTCTTCAAGGTTGGTGGCTCGACTGATCTGGAGATCAAGGAACGGCTCATTCGTATTGAAAACGCTTACAACTCCATGCGCGCTGCCCTGCAACATGGCATCGCACCCGGGGGGGGGCTTGCGCTCTTCCACGCGGCTTCCGCCCTGGAACATTTATCTGGCGCTTGCGAGGATGAGGAACTGGGTATCGATATCGTGGATCGGGCCCTCGCGGAACCGCTGATGAGAATCGCGGCCAACGCCGGCGAGAATCCCGAAGCCATCGTTGCCCGCATCCAATTCCAAAAGGATACCGCCTATGGTTTCGATGCCGACAGTATGCAAATGGGCAATCTTATTGATCTCGGGGTGGTTGACCCCGTGGCCGTGACGGTAAATGCCTTGTCGAATGCGGTCAGGATCGTAGGCACGGTCATCAGCACGGAAGCCATCATTTCCGAAAGACCATTCATGGAGCGTTTTCCCAACAGCCAGGCGATTGCCGACTGGGCCGCCGCGACGCGTGAGGATCCGCGCAGCCCTTGATACATGAATGATAGCCGTACCGTTGCCCGGGGCGTGTTCTCGATCATGGCTGCCCATGTTGCAATGCGATACGGAATTCCCTCTCAACTGAAATGATTGCAATTCAATATTGTAGGCGAGCCGCATGAAAGACAGCATCCTGCGTGAAATGATGAGTCGATGGCAAAGCGAAGGTTTTTCAGCGGAACTCCAACAACAGGTCCTCAACCATGACGATCCTGAGTTGGCATATCGTTTTGCCTACGCGGTGGAGAAAACGGATATGGATCTGATGGAGGAAGTGATTCTTCGCAGTGAGGATCACCGTCTTGTCTATGACTTCGCATTGCTCAAATCGGAGCGGGGAGGCGACATTGGACGGTTGCAGCAGCGAATTCTGGGCTGCGAGGATCCCGGACTCATGACCCTGTTCGCGGCGGATATCGAAGGAGCCGACATTGAAGCTTTCCGCGACAAGCTCGCCCAGCATCCAAACCCCAAGTTCCATCACCTCTTCGAACTCGAAATGCGTAACAAGGGGTATGAATGAGACCACTCGCCCAGTTGATCCACCCGGCTTGCGATGTGATCCGTCCTGTGATGGTGAGGACCATAGCTTGTGTGTGCCAGCGTGGACGGAAGTGAACCAAATACCCAGGCACTGAAGTGACTTCCCACGATGCGAACGAAAAGGAATCGAACCTCGCCAAACCACCCTTGGGCCAAGGCCAGCCGGCTGGGCTGGGCTGTATGGAATGAAAAACAGGCTCTGACAGAGACCTTGCCAACGCAAACAAACGCATCCCGACATGAAGAATCAAGCCCGGGATCTCACGCAAGCTTGTTGCAAGAGAACCTCAGTGCGGAGCAGTGCTCAGAATTACTGCAGACACATGTTTTCCATGCGGAAGATTGACGAAGTGTCTTACTGCTTTGATTTTACCCTGGGCGCATCCGAAATATTCAATGGCGTCCGTGACCGCCTCGCCTGGATGGCATCGCGAAATTCATTGCCGGGATTTCGAGATCTTCATCATCAGAATATGGCTCTGGAAAAGATCATGGGTCACCAAATTCGCCAAGAGGTGATACAGGAACTCCTCACGCAGGCGTTCCGTTCACAAGCGGAGGCTTGCGACCTAGATGTCATCGGCAGACCCGATTTCAAGTGGCATGAAGGAAATCTGGGCGGAGACAATGAATTCCGCTTCACTGCCACATTCGAAACCTATCCACGCATCGACCTTGAGGCCTACAGGGGAATCGAGGTGGAGGTGCCAGTCTGTGATGTTGGGATGACTTTTCTCGACGCCCAACTCGAGGAACTCCGTGAGAAATTTGCGCAATGGATTCCGCACAAACGGGTCACCCGTTCGCCACAACGTGTAATCGTGGACGTCGCCCTGTTTGCCGGAGCCAGGCTGGTGGCGCGCAAGCGGAGGGTGGAAATCCTGTGCTCCGGCGCGGAGGAAAGGGCCTTTGTGAGCGAGTACGAAGCCTTGGCACAGACCATTCAGCCGGCGCTTGATGGTGCACGCGTAGGTGAAGCGCTGAGCATGGAGCTGACCGCGCAGCAGAAAATTCGGCTCGGAAATGCCGTCCCGAGCGCTGTGACTGCGCTGAGAGTGTATGTGACCAAGATACTCGAGAAACAACCCCTCACGGACGACCGGGCATTGCTCCATGCTGCGGGATTTGGGAGGGTGCCGGGACTGGATCCATGGAATGAATTCAAGCATTACCAGGAGGAACGAATATCGGACTGGGCGGGTACCGTTTTTTTCAATAACCTGGTCCGCGCGTTGGTTGACCGTGCGGATTTTCCGTTACCCGAACGGATGCTTGATGACGTTTTTCAGTCGGACCTGAGTCGATCCCGGAGAAGCTTGCGCCGGGTTGATGCCGATCCCGTGGCGCTGGAAATCTCGGAGTTGCTCATTCGACGGCGGTCTCGTGAACGCCTTATCCTGGAATTGATTTCGCATCATTTCCTGAAGACCAGAGGGGAATCTGACGACCATGGTGGACATTGGGGCGAGGGCATTCCCTTCTTGCTCGCCTGGGCCGAGCAGGCCTGCCGATTCCGCCCCATCCCAATGGAACCCGATCAACTCCAGACTACCAACAACGGATGTCCGGAGGAATTGCGCCGTATGGCGCATCAACATGACTCCCAAATCGCGCGCATCGTACGCCAAGCGCATGTTGGGAAACCTGAACCTGGAGGTGAACGTGGCCAGAAAAATTAGCAAGGACACGGATGACAAGAGAGCTGGCATCCGATTTCACATCAGCTCGGGACGAATGGCGATACCGAAAATCAGTTATGTCGCGTTTCAGCGCTGGCTGGATGAGATGGAGCGTTCGATGTTCATGTGCCCCGAATGTGGTTGGCGCGGGCGAGGAAGTGAACTCAATCCAATGGAGGCCGACGATGAGGATGTGTATTCCATCGAGCATGAGGCTGAGACGTGGTACGCCTGCCCCAAGTGTGAATCGGAGATCCCGGTCGAGAAACCCCTGATGAAGCTGAGTAGGGAATAGTAGTATTACCTTATTGTTAGGCGCTAGCGATCTGAGTGCCGGGTGCAATAGCCATATAAACATTTAATTATGAGGAGCAGAGGCATGAAAATTATCTCACCGACCCCTCATGGGTATCTTGATTATGTGACAGTCGTCCTGTTTTTGGTCGCGCCAAGCCTCATCGGATTAACCGGCATGGCAGGGACAATTGCCTATGCACTAGCAGGAATTCACCTTGCCATGACCCTAGTCACTGATTTTCCACTTGGCGTCGCAAAACTGATTCCCTTTCCGGTCCATGGCTGGGTAGAGCGCGTCGTCGGTCCGGCTTTGGTCTTGTTGCCGTTTATCGTTGGCTTTGAAGGGCCAGCGCGTGGATTCTATATTGTAGTCGGCCTCGTGATTATCCTGGTGGGAGTCTTTACGGATTATCGGGAAGCGCAGTAGGTTCGCTGCATGGAATCACTTGCCTAACCGTCCGATCCAGCGCACCCGCGTCACGAAGCGGCTTGGTGTTTTCAGGTTTCGTGCGGTGGCGCGGGACGCTGATCGTGGGCGTTATGCTCGCTCAATGACCCAGGATGGGTGCTTCATCAGTTTTCATGCCGCGAACTCTCTCAACTATGCTCTTACGAACGCATTGAAAGGCGCTGGCATGGAATCCTTGAGTTATACATCCAACGGATGTAGCCCTTGTTATTGACATGGCCCTTAAGTTCAGGAGTTCACTTCCAACAGCCATGTGGCTTAGCGCTAGACTTAAATCACCTATTCAAGGGCCTTGTCAATAAACTCCCTTCTGCAATAAGGCCTGATCTCTCTTCAGGCTGGCGATGCGAGGCAAGCTGATGAGCGATCCTGATGATGAGTGGTCACCCTGGCTTACTTGATGAGTGGAGGGACAAAGCATGCATCAGGCTCGGTGAAACCGGAGAGAACCTTATTGTTGTAAGGGGGTATTGCCCTCACAGACCTTGGGATCGGACTGCTTGATGGCATTCAGGTAGCGGGCGATTCGGGCGGCGACCAGGCGCCGTTCCTCATCCGGCCAGGCCCGGTTGAGAGCGGGCATGATCGTGCCAGGGCGGAAGCGCGCCGGCTCGTGGATCCAGCGCTGGAGATCGGCAGGGGACCAGCGGCAGAGGCTGGCGGTGAGATCCTCGGGAAACTTCTCGCCTCCGAAGCCGCGCAAGTGGTGGCATGTAAGGCAATTCGCCTCCGTATCCTTCATGCCCAGCGCGGTTTCCAGGTCGGCATTCGGCAATCGCAACGCGGCATCATCCCCGGGCTGTCGCAACTTGATGCGGGTCACCTGATACGGCCAGCCGGAAGATCCGTCGTGCCGCAAATCCGGCGCCGTGAGGTTATCCCAGACCAGATAATACGGCGCTAGTGGCACATGCTCCCGCTGTTCCCAGTTGTCCAGTTCGAAGGGTTTGCCATCGGCGCGGGCATAGGTGAGATAAGCCGGCTGACTGGCGAGCTTCGCGGCGGGAATCGCGTAGGCATAGCCATCCTCGGCCAGAAACAGCACCTCGACATTGGGCGCCTGCCAGGCATCGCCAAACCACTCCTTCAGGATCGTCTTGATCGGTATCCCGACGTAAGCCACTCGGACCGGTCGCTCCGACGTCGCCGCATGCGGCTCGATGACCTCCACGGTTTGCGGGCGCAAACCGGCATTTTTGATCAGGGATGTCGGCGCTGGTAGCTGCAAGGCGGATATGGGGAATGAAGACACCAGCAGGAATAAAGGCAGCCAGCGGCGAATCCGCCGTGGCCAGTCACGAAGAAACAGGAAGTTTGTAGGAGTGCGCATGGATATTTACCGAATGGCTGGAACTCAGATCATCTTACCTTGGCTGTCATGACCGCCGCGTGTAGCGATGCTTCACGCCCGCGGGGAAATATTCGGCGTCGCCGAAAGGGCGCAGGCTGACGACGGGGAACTGGCGCTCCGGAGGCGTGTAATGCCGGAATTCGCTGTTGAGGCGGAGGAGCTGGGTGTGGATGCTCGCGGCCAGCCGGGCGGCCTGCTCCGCGTCGCCGGTGACGCCTGGGCGGAGTTCGGCGGTGACATTCAGGCGCTTGTCGCCGTTTTCGTCCTCACTCACCTCCAGCACGAACTTGCCGGTCAGCAATTCCATCAACCCCGGCTGCTCCAGGCCGACGGTGACATTCTCCGGATAGATGTTAGCGCCATAGAAAGAGACGGTGAAGTCGGCGCGACCGAAGACGTAGACCAGCGGCAGCGGCCGGACCGGCATGCCCTCGCCAAGTTCACCGGCCACCCAGCGTGTCGCGCCGTGATCGCACAGGAAGGCTTGCATTGCCTCGAAGCCGATGACTCCCCCCTTGTCGGCGATGTGATAGCGGACCAGGGGCACCCCGCTGTCGCCGGAAACGACCAGGGTATCGTCGTGGACTTCGAAATAGCGGCTGACCGGATCGTACTGCACCAGCGTGGGCAGCCGTGACTCGCCAAACAATTCCCGGGCCGCCTCCGGGTGTTGGGCCAGGAAACGCCGGGCGGCGATGGTGTAGGGCGTCTCGTTGCCCAGCACGCCGCCGTCCGCCGTGCCGTAGAGCGAGGCGGTGTAACGCG
>Ga0209835_1001457_pt1 | contig 13172 bp, 16 predicted proteins | sample LakKivwa52mmetaG_FD_184138 | JGI IMG/M metagenome (GOLD analysis project Ga0209835, IMG submission 184138) | Anoxic lake water microbial communities from Lake Kivu, Rwanda to study Microbial Dark Matter (Phase II) - Lake Kivu water 52m metaG... | ecosystem: Environmental > Aquatic > Freshwater >...
CAATTTTTTTCCCTTGTAAATCTTCTGGTTTAGAAATTCCAGCTGATTTTCGTGCAACTATCTTTACTTGGTCATGTGCACGTCCCATAAGCGAGATAATTTGAATAGGTTGTCCATTAAGATATTTAATCACTGGAGGTTCAAGTGCAGAAGTTGCAATGTCTATCTTACCTGCAAGCAGTCCTTGTTCGAGCGCTAGTTTACCAGTATCAAAGGGAAGCAGAGATACTTCAAGTCCCTCTTCCTCAAAATATTTTTTTTGATCAGCGACAACGGTTAATGTTTCAAGTGCTTCATGTGTAAATGAAACGGACAGTTTCATATTATTTGACTCAGTAATATATGAATATCCATACCAACCACCAAGACCAAGTAAAAAAAGAATAATAGTTGGAAAAAGGAAAGATGATATTTTCATACACTTATACTAATCCTATTTAATATAAATCACAAGGCATATAATAAAACTATTACTCATTTTATTTTTTTTATGAAAGGATATAAAGGTGCAATAGAAAAACTTACAGTCGATAATACCGATTTTCGCCATGTGCTATATACAGGCAAACATGCACAACTCGTACTCATGTCACTTAAACCAAGTGAAGAAATTGGTATGGAAACTCACACCGAAAATGATCAATTTTTTCGGTTTGAGTCGGGGTCTGGTAAGGTGATTATCGACGAAACAGAATACTTAGTTGAGGACGGAGACGCGGTAATTGTTCCTGCTGGCGCGCGTCATAATGTAATTAATCTTTCAGCAACAGAACCGCTTAAGCTCTATACCATTTATAGTCCATCACATCATAAAGATGGCATTGTTCGTGTAACACGAGACGAAGCAATGCAAAATGAAGAGGACTTTGATGGCACAACGACAGAGTAGAGATGTAGTCCCGTTATGACGTAAGAAGTGCTTTTGGTATTGATCCTAAGTTTGCAATACTCCAGGCTACCATTTCTAATGGCGCATTTAAAAATAGTTTGGCTATTTGTTCAGGGGACATTTTACTAGATTGAAGCATATTCCAAGTTTCCTCAGGTGTAAGCGTTTTCATTACAGCTTTTTTGAGAAGTATAGCAATATGTGGTGATATCTTTCTATTTTCGCGCATTACAGCGTGTAAGAAATACGAAAACGGTGGATTGTTTCGCCAATAATCATAAAAACGCATACCCACGTTGTTATATCCAACAGTAGCAGCATTCATTAGGATTTCAGCTAACGCAAGTGAAAAAACAGGTAGTATGTCAGCAAGTTGACCATGCTCAGGAGAGTTCATCCCTGCAGCTTCTCCAAATGGAAAGAGTACTCCTTCAAATTCTTTCCTTTGAGATGGTTCCAGGCGGAATCCACTCGCATGATGTTCACCTTTCGGACTAATGTTGATTCCAACAGACTCATAGAGCTTTTGCATATCTTGAAATGTTTCTTCGGCTGTTACATACCATTTTTGAGCTTCGCTTTTTGGCAAGTCATGCGCAACTTCTACCTCCGCTATGATCGTATCTTGTTTTGTGGAAGTTCTGATTGGAAATATACCATTTGAACTATTATCAGGAATCCCCCGAATAAAATAGAGTGAGTCTTTTTGTATACCTGCTACCGGCATTGTACCGCCAAATGTTGCACACACAATATAATCTTTTGCTGTTTTATTTTGCAATCCAAGAATAGCCTGATTCATCCCGGTACAGTCTATAACTACCCGTGTTTGAAGTGATCCTTTGGTTGTTTGCAGAACAGTATCTTCTCCTTCTGTATGAAGCGAGAGAACTTTTGTGTCATGATAGATAGCGTCCATTTCCTCATCTTGAGAAGACCCTTTGATTAGTGATCGTTGTAGAACTTTTTGAGGAATGGGAGAGTATCCTGTATCAGGAAGTGGCGCGATATCAGCAATTTTATCGAGTCGAGTTGCCGAATGTGCAAAATACTGTGCACCAGAAATGTGTGGGATGGTATCATCGGCCTGGAGATTGTAGTAATAGTCATTTGCATATCTACCATACAATGGGACATAGGAACCACCCAGATAAAATTTATCCTTATGTACACCATATGGTAGTTCATCAAGTACAACATGCGAAATTTTTTGTTCCTGGTGATGTCGTATATCAGATAAAGCACGTGCGAGTGATAGCCCCGCAATACCGCCACCAACTATTACAATGTCGGTTTTTTTGGGAAGCAATTTTTCACCATGCATCATCTTCTCTGCCATGTGATATTATATCAAAATAACTTGTTATGAAGCTCTATATGCATTACGGTTTCGTTATCTTTTGAAAAATTATTTTATATAATTTAAATATGAAAGAAAGTAAGATAATTATATTCCGATTTCATACGCTTTTGAGGTGTGCAGAGAAAGACTTGAACTGTTAAAGAAATACAACTCCGATATTCCAATATATGGACTATACGGTGGTAAAAAAGAAGATGTTGAATTAGCAAAAGACATTGTTGGGCCTTTACTTACACATGTTTATATTGATAATCAGACAAATCCTGAGTAGAAGTGGTTGCATCCTGATTTATCACTCAAGGTATGGTACAGAGATTTTGGAAAATCACTATCTTTTGAGTATGTTTATGATTATGAGTGGGACATCCTCACTCTAGACTCTCTTGAAAAGCTGTATCCAAAGATTGAACCGAATACTCTTTATTTTTCTGCCGTAAAAAAACTCACGCCTGAGGTAAAAGAAAAATGGGATTGGACTAGTAAAGAACCATATAAAAGTAACTATATAAAATTTATTACCTACATGAAAAAAACATTTGGGGAGGGGGTATATAACACTGCAGTATTAGGTCCTGCTCCACTGTTACATAGAAGTTTTATTGAGCGATTCTCTCAAGTTGAGGATATCGACTGGGTGTTAAATGAAATTTCGTATCCTGCCTACGCAGAAGCATTTGGATACTCAATTAAGGATAATGGTTTTCATCCGGGGTGGTTTACAAGCGATGCGCGTACCTATTTTAACTGTCACAATGATGCGCCAATTGCAAAAGAAACAATAGTAACCGAACTGAGCAAACCCAATGGCCGTCGAGTCTTCCATCCAGTGAAATACATGGTAAACTTGTAATCTACATAGATTATGTCCCAAGAACGAGTTTTACCAAATCAGTATGGTGTAATGGCGCGGTTACGTGCTACGTCGGGGATTGAAATGGATATTGGAGCTACAAAAGACCCTTGTGGAATACTTGAAGGGAAAAATGGCAATCTACCAAAATTCATGAAGGGATTGCAGTCTGGAATACTAGCTCTTGAGAAGGGCTTGTTTCATGCAATGAGCGAAGAAGATCTTTCGTATAGGCAACTACAGATTAATAGACTTGGTGAACTCAATTCATTTCTTCATAGAGTGCTATTTCTTGACCCAAACGAGAGTCCTGGTGTCGATATTTCACGATACTCACTGGACAAGAGCGTTCGTCTGTATTTACCCGACATACCGGAAAAGCATAATACCGAAATCATTCCGCCCGAAAAATATGATTATATGGTTCCGGCAACCGTGAGTCTTGCAATACGCGATCACAAGGCAAAAAAGACATTACGCATTGGCACTATGCCAGTTCTTTATTCCCACTTCAAAAAACATGCTGATCTTGCCGGCGCGACTCAAGGTGAGGCAAAACAGATATTGCATCAAAGGAGAAGATCAAATCACAGAGGTACAGAAATAGCACACACCATACTTGAGCGTGCGTCCAAAACTATTGAAGTGCCCCATTTTTTTATACAACTTGAAGACAGTGAATCGCATTCAACTCTCGAAGTCATCCGGGGCAATCTTGCTCAAAGAGGCGATAGAATTGGATTAGATTTAGTATCGTCGCTAAATACCGATATTGAAACATTTGTACCACTTACACTTGCCAATAAAAATAATGGGATTTCAAAAAAAACTTCGAAAGTGGAAGAACAGCTTATTATTCTCTCAAACACATTACTTAATGTGGGATTAAAAACCTCTCAATCACTACGAAAAATGTACTCCGATTGATTATATTGCTCTGATCTGGTATGGTTAGGGACATCTTTATGGAATACAAAAATTATTGTGCACGATGTGGAAAAGAGCGGGTAGTTGTTCGAGTATGGAAAGAGTATGAGGGTGGATCAATGGTTGAAAATACTCAAACTGCATGTCCAGACAAAGTTTGCCAAGAAGCAACCAATAAAGAAATGCGAAAACAAAAAGAAAAACGTCTTGAGATTGAGTCACGCAAAAAAGCACGCTACGCTAAGTGATATACTTGAGGGTATGGAGGAAACTCGTACCGAAATAATTTCAATTACCAACTCAAAACTGTTTTCTCTGGCTCTTTTCACTTCCTCATTTCTCATACCTTTTTTTATATCAGGGCCACAACTACTGGTTGGAATCGTGGTTAATATGGTGCTTTATCTTTCGGTACGTTTTTTTGGACTTAGACGCACTATTCCACTTCTTGTATTACCAAGTATTGGCGCTGCACTCAACGGGGTGGTGTTTGGACTATTTTCACAGTTTCTTTTCTATTTTATGCCATTTATTTGGATAGGGAACTACCTGATGGTATTCCTATACGATCGATTCAGAAAAAGAAATGGTGCAGTTGCCGGAGTATTTGTGTCAGCACTTAGCAAAGCAGGTTTGTTATTTATTGTTGCACTCCTATTTGTTCAAAACGCAGTTGTTCCACCACTCTTTATTCAGGCAATGGGGGTTGTTCAGTTTGCAACAGCTCTCATAGGTGGCATGTTAGCAGTTACTATTGAACGCATTATTCTCAAACACTATGACAGACGTTGAAACACTTGTCGAACTACTTGGAAAAAAAGAAAAATTAGTTGCGATGGTTGCACCATCATTTGTAGTGATGTATGACTATCCAGATATAGTTACTAAACTACGTACTCTTGGATTTGATAAGGTAATCGAAGTTGCAGCAGGCGCTAAAAAGACTAACGAAGCAGTGGTGGAACTTCTAAAAGCCAATCCAACAGGGCGCTATATTACGAGTCCCTGTGCAAGCTTTGTGCGATTTATCAGAACACGTTTTCCCCAGTATGAAAAGTATCTTGCGTATCAGGCAGACTCACCCATGATAGCAACAGCCAAACTTGCACATACCGCATATCCTGATCATGAATTGGTATTTATCGGTCCATGTATTGTGAAAAAAAAAGAAGCATCAGAGGATCATCCTGAACAAAACATTTTGGTAATCACCTATCGCGAACTTGAACAGGTATATCAAAAACTCAATATAGTTGACCCACCAAAAAACCCTCACGATCACTGGGATATGGAAGAGAAGGGAACACGAATTTATCCGTACGACGGGGGTCTCACCGAAACGAGTGGAATACGGAGCATTCTTAAGGATGAAGAAATTCGCATTGTCTCAAGTTATAAACAATGTGAAGCGGTGTTAAAGGAATTTGATACTAACAAAACAATTCGCTTTGTTGACATACTCTTTTGTGAGGGGGGGTGTATTAATGGACCCGGTATAGCAAGTACACTATCACTTGCAGATCGCAAAAAACGAGTCGATACTTATGCCACTCACGTATAATAAGGAGAAATGAAAGCGCGAACACTCCTTATCGGTATATTGGTTTTATATATCCTCAAACAGATCGCGCTTGCATATTTTATTCCCTCCTGGGAAGCGCCAGATGAGCCGGGGCATGTTGGCTATATCTCTTATCTCTATAACGAGAAAAAACTGCCTTCATCTTTTACAAACTTTATTGCAACAAGTATTTATGAGTCTACATTTCTCAAACAACATAACGCGTCCTTTAACCTAGACGATAGACGTTACACGTCAACGATAAACGTAGGCTCGCATCCACCTCTTTACTATCTGATAGAACTTGTGCCGTATTGGATTGCAACAATGGTTCCAACTTCTTTCACACTGGTAATCCTTCGCTTGCCCAATATTGCTATTGGAGTAATGATTCTCTATGTAATATATCGCTTTTCCCGAACAATACTTAAAAATACTAACGTCGCACTTCTTGTTACTTTTCTCATTTCGTTACAGCCAATGTTTTCGTTTATAACAGCAATAGTTAACAGTGACGCAGTTGTCATGTTGTGTTATCTGTCTGTCTCGTTTCTTGGATGGCGAATACTCTATGAAAAAAAGTCAACAAAAAAAAGATGGTTCCTTTTTCTGGCAGTTGCAGCACTATCACCATTATCCAAACCGCATCTAGCTATTGTGTTTGGAATTGTTACATATGTGGTATGGGTTGCTTCACGGTCCCTTGTAAAAACTATCTCTTCAGTAGCTCTCACAGCGCTCCCTTTTACTCTGTGGTTAACACACAACATCGCTACATATGGAAGTACATTTTGGGGATATGTAGTGATGAATCAAAAACCGGAACAGGGCAATATACTCATGTATCCATTTGAATTTATCGCAACAAAGCAGCCGATAGGGATATGGATGAGTTTTTGGGGCTTATTTGGATGGCTTAATGTACCAATGCCCAAATGGATATATATTCTGTATGGTATTGGAATTGGCGTAGGTATTTGGGGATATCTTCGTATAAAACAGAGAAATATTCAAATTCCAAGCTATGCAGTATGTGTTACTGGACTATATCTTGCAAGTATTTTAGCTTACGATATTCAGTATTATATTCTTTCCCAAACACTTGCAATTCAGGGAAGATATATTGCCGTCTTACTCCCGATACTTATGTGGTTTGTTGTAGTAGGGATGTTGAACTATTCTAAAGTAATTAACAAAATAGCAATTGTATATCTTACTGGTGTTTTTGTTGTGGGGCAGTTACTTATGTTTATCACCCTTATTGATGCCTATAAAAGTTACTTTCGTTGAAACACAATCGCATTGGGAAGATTTCGTCCAGGACCTGCCTTGTATCCGCCAAACCAAAGAGCCGTTGAACCGCCACTATCGAGATTAAGTGCATTTTGAATACCAAGTGTTTTCATTACATACGCAACTTCAGCTACAGTGGCATTGTGCACGACTCCAATATATATCATGTTGCTTGTGCCACCCACAAAGCTTCGTGACCCTTTTGACCCTCGCTTAGGTTCGCCGTCTCCGTTAAACGCAATAGTGCCACCCGACATAAGAAGTGGTTGATTGGCAAGTACACCATCTACATCGGTACTCCGCCCCCAGTCAAGTGACCTACCTACAAATCGTGTTGCGCCATTTTGAAATATAACTGCAGGTACTGTGCTGTATACATTATTATCGCTGTTTATATACTTTTTATTTTTATTCATCGCGAGCGTATCAAACGAATTCTTTTTATCGGCGCATGAGGGATAGTCGGCAGGGCAAAAATAGGAGCCGTTTATACCAGCAAAACCGCCATTTCGAGATACATACTCACCAAGCGGAAGTACAGAGCAGTCATTTTTACAGTCGCCGTCGGTTGCCGTATCAACGATAACACGTGTTGAGTTAAGGTCTGCAGCAATAATGTCTACCATGTAATCACCAATCTCTGTTCGAACAAGTTGTCGACTATATCCAGAACCAGGAGGTGAGTTATTTTCCACAATATTTGACGGTATCTGAAATGATGAAATCGCCTTTTGTCGTTCATCTTGAATGAGGGCTTTCAATTTGATTAACTCAGCAGAACCCGAAGCATAGTTTCGATTAGCAAGATGCGCAAGAATTTGTGCAAATTTTTTATCAACCTCATCTGTTTTTTTTGTAAGAGTTTTGAGTGTGAGTAAATTTTCATACTCTTTAATCGATTCAGCATAGGTATCTTCAATACGTTTAATTGTGTTTTGCAGTTCTTCATTTTTTACATACTGATCTTCATTTTTTACGTCATGCAATTCTTTCTGGAGTGCAACTAGCGAAGCACTGAGGGATGCTGATTTCTGTTGTGATGAGGATAGGGTATACGACAATTTTCGAATATAGTTATATGTTGTTTGTATCCCATACAAACATAATCCAACCAACACAATATCTATACTTATTTGTATTCCCACTTTCTTTGAAAGACAGACCATTATTACAGTTTACTGTATAAAATGGATTGAAATAGAAGTCCCTTTTCCTTTTGTACTTTGAATATCCACGCGTGCATTGTGTGTGTCTATTATTTGCTTTGCAATAGATAACCCTAGTCCATACCCACTTTCTGCATTGTGAGTTCGTGCTCCATCTGCTCGATAAAACCGGTCAAATATATGAGGTAGATCTTTTGTGTCCATACCTATACCGTGATCTCTCACTGTTACGATAATGCGGTTATTTTGTTTTGTGCTTTCTATGTGTATATTACTTTTTTCATGACTATACTTAACCGCATTCTCAAGTAGTATGATAAACAGATGAGTAAGTGATTCTGCGTTTCCATAGACGACGGCATCCAAAAAATGTGTATGTATTGATATTGTTTTAGCATCCGCGAGTGGGGATACTGTACGAACAGCATTAGTTAGTACCGTAGTTACATCTATTTGTTCCATATGAAATGTTCCAACAGGTCTTTCATACTGCGCAAGTTCCAAAAGCTGATCGGATAAACTCTGTAACCTATCTACATCATGGAGTGCATCTGCTAAGACTTGTCGTGCTGATTTTACACTCATTTGAGTATCTCGTAAATTTACTTCAAGTGATGTTTTTAGAGCGGTAAGGGGAGTACGAAGTTCGTGGGATGCATCTCCAATAAATCGCATTTGTTCATCGACCATACGTTGTATTGGTTGAAGTGTTTTTCCTGCTAAAAAGTACCCGAGTACTCCGGTCATAGCTGCAATTCCGGTATTAATCAATATAAGATAAACAGTAAATCGTTTTCGTGTCCCCTCAATTAGATCGAGATCAGAGGTTGAAGGGGGAGGAAACTGTTCACGAAGTGAATAGGGAATTTGTTTTATAAATGCGAGCTGTCGCTCAATACGGTAGCGTTGAACGCTTTCAAATCGGTCAAGCTCCATCATAACACTGTTATAAATTACGGCACTAAACGAAAGACTAATGAGCATGATAATAATGAGATACCACAAAGTGAGTTTAATTCGTGCGCTCTGAAACATACAAGTTATTCCAGTTTATACCCAAATCCTCTTACTGTATTAATAAAGGGTTTTTCTGTGGGAAACTGATGATCTATTTTAAGACGTAAGTTACGAATATACACCTCAACTGTATTAGGAAGTATATCGGCGTCGTAGTTCCACACATGAGCAATTATCTGATCTTTTGTTACAATTTTTCCTGAGTTTCGCATGAGATACTCCAGGAGAGCAAACTCTTTTTGCGAAAGCTGAATAGAAGTACCTTTTCGAGATACAGTAAACTCAGTTGACGAAAGGGTAAGGTCGCGTACCGATAATAAAGGTGGAAGTGTTTGATGTGGTCTTCGCGAGAGAGCACGTATGCGTGCTAGTAATTCTTCAAATGCGAATGGTTTAGGGAGATAGTCATCTGCTCCTGCATTGAGCCCATGAACCTTATCTTCAACCTGTCCTTTTGCAGTGAGCATAAGAACTGGGGTGTGGATGTTTTCCTTTCGAAGATTTCTACACAGTGTCACGCCGTCCATTCCTGGCAGCATTCGGTCGAGAATAAGTATGTCGTATTCTTCTGTTGTAGCAAGGTCATACCCCTCGGTGCCTGTGTACACAACATCAATAGCATATGACTCCATCTCAAGTCCTTTTTTAATAGCGTGGGCTATGCGGTGCTCGTCTTCAACAAGGAGTATCCTCATACGAGCTTATTATAAATAGTTTTCTGAAATCAAGCTGAACAGATATGCGTGTTATTGAATTATTTTAACTCCAACAGCTTCAAGCGAATTTGCATTCCATATTCCCACAACTCGAACATTACTCCCAACTTTTGGAATTCCAAAGGGAAAGTGAGTTGAGGAAGTTATTTTCACATAAACAAGTTTGTCATCGAATTCTTGCACATAAAAAGAGTTAGTTGACATTTTTTGTATACGCCCTATTACAACTGTAGCATTATGTTGTTTTCTCATATACATCCGTTTCCCTTGTTGTCTATAAAATTGTTTTCCTCCAGGAGCAAATAGAGTTGCCCAACCCAAAAGGACCACCGCTCCTAATACAATGGAAAGGATAAAGATAAATGGCTGTTTGTAGGAAAAATCATATTTTCGTAGAAGAAAACTTCCCAAAATAAAAATAAGCACGAAGAGAATTACGAGTAAATAAGGAAAACTTTCCAAATAGGAACGAATACCAAAACCACCATATTTTGGATAAAGGAGCTCGTTGTTTATTGAACCCCAGTACAATATGTTCCCTGTAAGAAAAATGAGAATAAGAAGAAGCAATATAAGCCCACTCCCTATTCCTAATTTTTCTGCCCAAATAGAAGCTGAAGACCGCATTAAAAGCGTTCCATTTTCGATTTGTCTCCGTATTGAGTTAGTGACGTTTTTTTTCATTGCATTTTTTTTTAATTAATAGCTTTCCCCGGTGAATAAGCACACCCACTGCTCGGACGGGAATTCGTAAAATATCACTTATTTCTTCATACGATTTTTCTTCGTAATAAAACAATACTATTGGTTCTCGGTACTTTATTTCGAGTGAGTTTACACAAGATTTAAGTTGGCGCTTCATTTCTTCATCAACTATGCGCTCTTCAGTGTTGTCGATAGTTCCAATTCCAAAGATAAGATTAAGTGAAACAATCTTTTGTATAAATCCACTCGACATAGTATTTACCGTCTCATTATGGGCTATTCGGTAGATCCAGCTGGAAAACGAAAGATTCGTTTGAAAGGTAGGGAGATTCTTGTACGCTTTGATAAACACATTTTGTACTATATCATCAACTTCGATAGGTCTGTTGATGATTCTTCCTACATAACGTTTGAGTTTTTGTTCATACCGCTTCACCAATTCATAATACAACTCTCGATTTCCAGCTACGATTTCGCGCACCAATTGTTCATCTGTCTTAGTATTCTTCATACTGGTGTTATTGTACTTTATTCATGTATGGGCAATTCAGGTGACGCATTCCACCACCAGTTTGACCTCGATACATTTTTCCTTGTTTATTGTTTCTTTCCTGCATCTGAAATCGTTCATTTTTCATTCCATATGCATATGGTGTGCGATTTGATACTTTGAGACTAATATATCCTACTCCAATAAGAATAAGAACTGAGATTGCGAGCAACATATTTATTTTGGTTGATTCATTCATATTACATATTCACCTCCTTTCAGAGTCACTATGTATTAATACAATCAATATATTCATTTATTTCACGTGTTTCATATAATAAGAGTCTATGTATCACGTCTATCTTCTCAAGTGTTCAGATGGTACGCTGTATTGTGGGACAACGAACAATCTCGATAAACGAATCAGGGAGCATAATGCAGGCACGGGGAGAGGTGCAAAATATACTACGGGGAGAAGGCCAGTTCACCTAGTATACTCTGAGCGTAAAAAAACACTATCATCTGCCTTAAAGCGGGAATATACAATAAAACAACTTAAACGGACAGATAAGCAAAAGCTCATAGATGTTCATCAAAAAAAGCTATAGATCTCTCCATTGCGATTCCAAAATAGAGTCCAATGTTATGGTCGTCTTGTGGATAGATATGGAGATCAGATAGTTTATTTACCGTTTTCAACTCCTTGTCAAGTTGCTCTGAGAATGCAACAGGGACTGAGTCATCGGCGGTACCGTGATGGAGTTGTATGGGGCCAGAAATATCAGAAAGATATGAGTTGGATGAGAGTAGTTTCCAGAAATCTGGGTTTTCTTGAGGAGTGCCAAACTCTGTCGATAATCTATCTCGCCACCTGGTAACACCAGTAGGAAGACTAGGCGGAGGCACAAAGGTTCGCCGTCTCCAGTTGTTAATAAGATCAGGATACGATACTACTACACCAGCCCATATGACACCCGCTTTAATATTATTATCGACAACCATTGATCGAAGGGTAATAAACCCCCCCATAGAATGTCCCCACATCCCGATTCGGTTTACATCCACATCTGGGTGTTTACGAAGTGATGCGAGTGCATTTAATACATCAATCGTATAGGCATTTGAGCCATATCCTCCGGCGGCTTCACCCTCAGACCTGTCGTGACCCCGATAGTCAGGGCGAATCAGGATATAGCCATTGCGAGAAAATCCGTCGGTATATGCAACATAGCGTTCGGTCGTTTTGTATTCACCTGGTGGAATGTATCCATGATTAAACACAATTGCAGGCCAGCCCGAGGTAGGTTTTTCGCCAATGGGAATAGTGAGTAGGGCATACTGTTTAAGTCCTTCCGACATATAGGAAACATAGTACCGACTGTAGTTGTTCCCAGGCGAAAGTGTTTCCTCAATTACAAGTTCACTCCCGGGAAATTCCATATCGCGAAGACTTTGTACTGAAAGTGGGTGAGGGGTTGGGGTAGGGGATGGTTGGGAAAATTGGCGAAGAATTGTTTGTGCGGGATTATTATTTTGCTGAGCAGAAAAATATACAAGAGCTCCCCCACTCACAATCACCATCATAAAAACTAACACCTTTTTTATCATAGATATATATCTTATCAAATAACAGCTGAAGGTAAGCTGAACTATACAAGCAACGTGAGTCCGAAAACAGTAATCGCAGTTCCAACTAGTTTTTGAATAATACGATCTTTTTCTTTCAATACAACAATTCCATAGAGTATAGATATAATCATCATTCCCTGATACACCGCAGTAACTTTACTTGTTGATCCTAGTCGGATTGCGCCCACAGCAAGCGACATTGCTACAACGTTAAACAGTACACCCACAGCATTACTCTTAACAAAGTGTATACTCATGTCCTGAATTCGTACTCTAAACTGTTTCATAAGGAAAGGAAAAAAGAATACAGAAGGAAGCGACATCATAATAAGTATGAAGGGAGTTGAGGCATCCCCCGCAGCTGCCTTGGTATACACCGCGTTAAGCGATATTAAAAAAGAAGATATAAAGGTGACTATTATACCCTTGTCAGCCTTCATCTTAGGAGAATATACCCCAACAAAAATACCTAAAAGAATAATACCTATGCCAAGGTAATCAGCATTATTCAGCCGCTCCTGTATGAGGATATATGCCAGAAGTGGAGTCCATATAAGTTGAAGTTT
>Ga0209835_1001458_pt1 | contig 13165 bp, 19 predicted proteins | sample LakKivwa52mmetaG_FD_184138 | JGI IMG/M metagenome (GOLD analysis project Ga0209835, IMG submission 184138) | Anoxic lake water microbial communities from Lake Kivu, Rwanda to study Microbial Dark Matter (Phase II) - Lake Kivu water 52m metaG... | ecosystem: Environmental > Aquatic > Freshwater >...
CGTACAGGAAGGCTTTAACGGGAAGAAAGCAATCCACCGCATTTGCCCTATCACTGGGCAGCCCGTCACGGTGGACAGTGAGCGGTGCGACCGCTTTGATCTTTTCTCCTTTATCTGGTGCCCCAAAAACGAACAGTGGGCGCACATCCGGGTCTGCTCCCACCGGCACCGTACCGCCGTATCGGAAGGGGTCCGGGACGAGCGCTGTCTTGTTTCCTGTAAAATAGGAGATGAGGTGGTGGAAATTGTCCAGCGCCAGCAATCTGGTGGTTTTGTGAGGAGAAAATGAAATGATCTACTTAGCCATTGTACCAGAGGGCACCAAAAAGTGCCCGAACTGCAAAGGGCTCCTGAACCATAATTTCTGCCCGGTTTGTGGTTGCATTATCCATCTTGTTTCAAAGGAGACGGGGACTTTAATTTGTGCTACCGTCCAGACCGGGGAAGACCCTCCCCGTCATTACTTCGGTCAGGTAGTACCATTACAATAAAGGAGAAAAACCATGAGAGCGAAAGAGTATTTGAAGGATTGTAATAAGTGCCCGGACATGGAAAAAAACAACCACCGCTTTTTTTGCTGCTGGGGGAAGAAGCCCAAGCGTTTGATTCGCAATGTCGTGGAAGATTACAAGCGGCCCTGCAATCTGCGCTTGAAGTAATGACCCGCTTGATTGACATGGCAGCACTCTACCGGGACCATGGTGTCCCGGTAGCCCCTATGGGGCACAAGCACGCCCATAAGGGGTGGGTCCATACGGTTTGCCCATTCTGCGATGGTGACCCTGGCTTCCACCTTGGGTTTAATCTCGACAAGGGGTATTACAACTGTTGGCGCTGCGGGTGGAAGCCGGTAAAATTGGCCCTTGCCCTTTTACTACGGCTTCCTGAACGTGAAACCGGGTCCCTGGTAAGGTTATATCCCTTAGCCAGACAAAAGGATTGGCCCCCAGAAGCCATTGAAACCCCTTCCCCTATACTTACCCCTTACCCCCTTAATTTCGGCCCCCTCCAAACGCCCCACAAACGGTATTTAGAAAGTCGAAAATTCGATCCAGAAGCCCTGGAAAGGGAATGGGGACTGCTGGCCACTGGCCCGATATCTTGGCCAGGGTGGAAGTGGAGAATTATCGTTCCGATTCAGCTCGGGAGCAAACTAATCTCCTACCAAACAAGATCTATCTCTACCGACGCCTTTGATAAGCAGAAGTATAAAGCGTGTCCGGAGAAGCTGGAAGTGATGAAGCACAAGCACTCCCTCTTCGGGATCGATAAGGCAAGGGGGGATTCTATTATCGTGGTGGAAGGTGTTATGGATGTTTTCCGGTTAGGCCCTGGAGCGGTAGCTACATTTGGCACCCAGACCATGCCGAGCCAGCGGATGCTTCTTAGGAGGTTTAAGCGGGTATTTATCCTTTTTGATATTGATCCCCATGGCGCTGGGCAAGAAGCTGGAGAAAAACTTGCCTGGCAAATGAGCGGGTTTGGCGTAGAAACAAAGCAGGTATTTTTAGACCACGGTGACCCTGCTGAATTAGGAGGTTTTGAAGCTAAAAAATTAATGTCTGATTTAGGCGCTATATGATTAGGAGAAATTTTGCAGTTAGAGTATACTTTTCTTATAATAATACCCTTTAGGGTATTATATATAATAAAAGATATATAAAAAATAGCGTTTTTAATTTTTTTAATTGTAAAATAGGGGGCTAAATATGGAGTTTAAGCGGACCAAACCAGCACCAAACTTTACGGTCTTCCGGCCCGTAAAAACCACTTCTCCAAAGCCTATTGTTAACCACCGTACTGATCCTTTCGTGGAATACTGGAACTCCCTCCTCGGCCTGAGGAAGCATAGACTTGGTACCGCTATTTACTCCAGTTCTGCAAAAGCAATAAGGGAACTACTGGCGGGATTAAGCAAACGTCCTTGGGACCCCTATTGGATTAAGCGCAATCGGATAAATGTAAGGTTTCTTCATGACCCTTGGAGTGAGGCGGCTGTTTACCGGGCAATGGATAATTTGTCCCAGATGACCCAGATTGGTTACTGGCCTGGTCCTGGGTCAGTATTATGCAAGACCAACCTTTCCGATGCTGTGTACAACCCAAATAAACAGGTTTCTTGGATGATGCTTGCCCGTTCAAGAATGAATGCCCCGGTATCGAAGGAAAGGCAAGAAGAGTTTATCAAGGAAAAGCTATCTCCTGCTTCCCAAGAGCTTTTAAACCAATGCTCCATTTTCTCCGTTGTTTTGCCCTTCCCTGCCCTGCCACAAATCGTTAAACAGTATAATAATGATTTAAAGGCGCGGTACGGCCCCCTCCTCGAGCACCTTTGCCCAGGGATTGATTCTTTTGGCCGGATGTTAGGCGCCTGGCTTGCTGCTCAGGGGTTTGATCATCCCAATGGAGGAATTTACCCACCGAATGGCTGGATCTGGAAGAAATTTATTTCTGCTACTTTTCCCCGCGAAGATGGAGATGAATAAATGAAGCCCACACAATTTAAGAGAACGAAGAAGTTGAAGAAGGATGATTCGGTACAAGTTTGTGCTTCTTGTGGAAAGCATTTTATTGAGTCCTCCTATGAAATACTTTGCCGGTGTATTATGAAGCACCTCCCTGCCTGTTCCCTTTCCTGTAATGAGAAGCTTGGGCAGGTAAAGTAATGGGTGATTTCGCTGATATGGCAGTAGATCAGGCAATGGATGCTATAATATCCGGTGAGGCGGAGTATGATGATTATGAATGTGATTATGAAGGTGGTTTCTCATTTCGGAGGTATAAGGCATACACGAAAAAAGAAAAACAAGAATTTGCTAAGATGAGGGCTAAATGGAAACAGGAAGAACTCTACTCACGAATCCGGAGGCGCTTAAATCGTGTATAAAGTAAAAGAATTCGACTCCACCTTGGAGCGGCGTATAGTAATTGGTATGGTGGTTTCGGATGATTTTCTATCCGAGGCTCAAACCCTTTTCCAGCCAGAATACTTTCGGGTGCCCACCCTAAGAACCGCAGCAGGTTGGTGCATAAAGTATTGGGGAGAATTTGGTAAATCCCCTGGTTCCCATTTCCAAGACATCTACGAAAGTAAGCGCCGTACAGGCGAAGTCCCTGATGAGTTTACCGAAGAGCTGGAAGCGGTCTTTTCCAGCCTGTCAAAAGAATTCGTAGAAAACCCAAATCTAAATCCCCGCTACCTGCTAAAGCAGATGGAGCAGTTGATGCGCTCCCGCTCCCTGCTCCAGCTTGGGGAGGATATAGTTGCCCTGGCCAGTCAGGATAAGGTGGACGATGCCGAGCTTTCCCTTTCCCAATTTAAGCCTGTGCGGCGAGAGGGGATAAGCTGGAGCAACCCATTTGATTTATCCGACAACCAGATGGAGGATGTTTTTAAAGAAGGCGATGCCCTTTTCCGCTTCCCCGGTCCACTTGGCGAGTTGATTGGTCCTATCGAGCGAGATAGCTTTATTGGTCTACAGGCCCCGGAGAAAAGAGGCAAGACGTGGTTCTTATGGGAATTCGCTTTGCGGGGAGTTTTAAACCGGTGTAACGTAGCTTTCTTTTCCGTAGGCGATATGAGTGATGTTCAGAACTGGCGCCGGGTCTTTGGTTGGGTGCTCCGCTCCTCTAAGCGGTGGGGTGGAAAAGAGACTCTGGTGCCCGTGATGGATTGCAAGAAAGCACAAAAGGGAGAGTGCGATGATTGTGATCAAGAGCCGGTGATGACCTCCGATGGAAAACTCCTCCCGTTCGATCAAGCCCCTTACCACCAGCCCTGCATAAAATGTCTAAAGGACGATCCATATAATTTTATAGGCTCCCGGTGGTATAAGAGGGAGCTGATCCCTGATTATTCTCCTGGGAAAGCTCGCCAGCTTCTTGCCAACTTATCTAAGCGGTGCGCGGGGAAGACCATCCGCCTCCAGTGTTATCCCTCTTACCAGGCAAATGTCCGGAAGATCCGCACCATGCTTGACATCTGGGAAAAGCGAGATGGGTGGATAGCGGATATGGTGGTGATTGATTATGCCGATATTTTAGCCCCGGAGGATGAGCGGGAAGCGGAGACCAGGCATCGGATCAATACTACCTGGGGTACTTTAAGGGGCTTGTCCACCGAGCGGGGGATTGCCGTTATAACAGCTACACAGGCCGCCAAAACCAGCTATACTAAGACCCAGCAGGACACGACGGACGTCTCGGAAGACAAGAGGAAGCTTGGCCATGTGACTGCCATGATCGGCCTAAACCAGACCCCGGAAGAAAAGAAAAGCAAGTTGATGAGGGTCAGCAATTTGATAGTACGTGAGGATGATTTCGATAGCCGCCGGAATGTCGTTTGCCTTCAATGTCTGGAGATGTCCCGGCCTCTGCTCGGGAGCTTCTGGTTAAAATAAATATATTTTGGAGGGGAAATGGTTTCTTTATTTGATAATAGTTCAAAAATTATTTTTAAAAGGGGTATTGGGAAGGTAAATTCTTCTATAATAAGTTCTGTAAAAGAGGTTTTTAATAACCTTTCTAATCTTACACTTTTAGATAAGGTTGCCACAATAAATGAGATACGAAAGATTTTAAGTGGCTATAGCCCATTTAAAGAAGAGCCTATTGATTGTGTCCAATGGGTTGATGGTTCTTTTGTTGTGGCGAATGATTATAATCCGAATACAGTAGCTCCTCCAGAAATGGCATTACTTGAGCATTCTATTTTATCTGATGGATATACTCAGCCAATTGTAAGCTTTTTGCGGGATGATGGTTCCTATGAAGTTGTGGATGGTTTTCATAGGAACAGGGTTGGAAAGGAGTCAGCAATAGTTAAGGGACGTTTGAATGGTTTTTTACCTTTATCAGTAATTAATCAAGGAAGGAGCTCTCGTTCGGATAGAATAGCAGCAACAATTCGACATAATAGGGCACGGGGTAAGCACCAAGTAGAAAGGATGTCGGATATTGTTATTGAGTTAAAGAGAAGAAATTGGTCTGATGATAGAATTGCGAAAGAATTAGGGATGGATGCTGATGAGGTTCTCCGTTTATGTCAAATATCAGGTTTAACTGAGCTTTTTTCTAATAAAGAGTTTTCTAAATCCTGGTCTATCGATTGTGTTTCTGAAGAAGAACTTTCTTTTGAATTAGAAGAAAGTAATATTGAAAAAGATAAAGAGTTAAAAGAGGGCAGAATTGTCCATACATATGAGAAGTGGGAGTGTTATAAAGCGGGTTTTTATTTTGAGCACCCACCAAAAGGAATGTCTGATGATGAGTGTACTACTAAGTATAAAGAGCTTTTGACAGATATTCCTTTATTTAAGAGTGTTTTAGCGCAAGTAATTACTAAATGGAAAAATTCTTGTGAGCATTATTTAACGAATATAGATATGAATAGAATTGCTTGGTTGGGCCAGGCTTCCTTATGTTTTCTTTATGGCATCCCTTCTAAATATCGGTCTGGCTTTAATTTGCTTACTGATGAAGAAAAGGAAAAAGCAAATCGGGCTGCTTGTGTTTATTTGAATAAGTGGCTTAAGTTGAATGGCTATTTGCTAGTTGTTTTTGAAGACCTTGTTAATAATCAACCGAAAGCGGATTTGTATTAAAATGAAAAAATACTTAGATATTGATGTATTAAGTGCTGCAAGAAAGAGAATTTCTTTTATTCTGGATAATTTTGAGTCTATTTATTTATCTTTCAGTGGTGGGAAAGATAGTACTATCATGTTTCATTTGATTATGGAACAGGTGGAGAAAAGAAAAGGGCGTAAAGTAGGTGTTTTATTTATTGATTTAGAAGCGCAGTATAAAGCTACAATTGATCATGTAGATAATATGTTTCGTATTTATAGGGATTTTATTGAGCTTTATTGGGTTTGTTTACCGATAAAGTTACGGAATGCAGTAAGTAATTACCAGCCTGTTTGGACTGCTTGGGATAGAAAAAGTAGTGATATTTGGGTTAGGGAAAAGCCGGAAAAGGATTTATTTAGGAATGTTATTTCTAATGAAAAGGACTTTCCTTTTTTCTTTGATAATATGGAATTTGAAGAATTTATTATTTTATTCGGTGATTATTTTAAAGATATACATGGTGGAAAAGATACTGCTTGTTTGGTTGGTATTCGTTGTGATGAAAGTTTGAATCGTTTTAGAACAATAGCATCGAAAGATAAAGAGACATTTAGTGGGCAGGCATTTACTACTAAAGTAATTGATGGCTTATATAATTGCTACCCAATTTACGATTGGAAAACAGAAGATATATGGAAGTATCATTCTATATATCCGGAAAAGTCTTATAATAATATTTATGAACTTATGCATAAAGCAGGAGTGCCTTTATCTCAGCAAAGGTTATGCCAACCGTATGGAGATGATCAAAAAAGGGGATTGTGGTTATTTCATTTATTAGAGCCTGCTTCTTGGTATAAAGTTGTAGCACGGGTAAATGGTGCAAATAGTGGTGCTTTATATATCCAGGAAAATGGAAACATAACTGGATATAATAAAATATATAAGCCGGAAGGGCACACTTGGAAAAGCTTTTGTTTTTTACTTTTACGGACAATGCCAAAGGTTACTCGCGAGCATTATATAGGTAGATTTCGGGATTTTATTGCTGGTTGGAAGAGAAGGGGTTATTCTAATATTCCTGATGAGGCTCCATTAGAGTTAGAAAATAAACATTGGGCACCGAGTTGGAGAAGAATGTGTAAAGTACTTCTGCGGAATGATTGGTGGTGTAAGGGGCTGGGCTATTCACAACCGAAAAGTGAAGCATATAGCCGCTTTATTGAAATGAAAAAAGCGAAAAAGAAAAATGAGACTTTGGCACTATAAACTCATCCCGTTCCTACCCAGGCAGCAGCTTTTGGGGCAGCACCGGGAATGCTGTGCTTTACGCGGGCTTGGTTGGGCGAAAAGGCACTCGGTGGTAGATTATGCTTTTTGTTATCCTCCGGAATACCTTGTCTCTTATCATTTTCAAGTGCTTAGTGAGTTTGTAAAGAGGGGCTACCAATTCGAGCACCTTTGGTTAAAGGCTCTTTATAGGGGGAAGAATAGCCCTCCATTTGCTGGGCAGTCCTCTTGGTTTCACCCGATAATTTTCATGCCCTTCCCTGAGCATGATGATAATTATTTGCTTGCTTGTTTGGAAAACCTAAGAAGCAAAGGAGTAGTTATCAATGAAGAAGCCCTTCACTTTCAAGCGAACAAAAAAGAAACGAGGGCCGAGTAAGTACACCAAACAGCAGATTGATGGTGCCTTGGCCGAGCTAAAGGAAGGGAAGATTCATATAGTAGATTGCGCACAGAAATATAAAATGACTTATGGCGCGCTGATCTACTATATCAGCACCAGGAAAATTAAACTTAAACCCGATCAGAAGAGGGGAACAAAAGAAGCGGACAGGGACCGGGATAACTACTGCTCTTGCTGTGGCCTCCGCCCAAAGGCGCCTGGTAATAGGTTTCTTTGCTTGACTTGTTATCAAACAGAAGAATAACTGTATAATAGATAAACGGAGATTTTATTATGAAAACAACAGTGACAAAGCGATTTGAGTTCTGTTACGGCCATTTCCTCCCTGGGTACAACGGGAAGTGCAAGAATGTTCATGGGCACAACGCGGTGTTGGAGGTGACGGTATCCCGTGAAGAAGAGCTCCGCGATGGTGATTATGATGGGATGGTGATGGACTTCTCCCAGCTTAAAAGGATTATGGAGCCCATTATCGAGCAATTCGATCACCAGATGCTTAACGGCGAAGAGTGGGAAAGCAGGATTGGCAACCCTACTTGTGAGAACATTGCATTTTATCTCTTTCAAAGGATTAATGACAGGTTGCCGGATTATTATTTTGTGGAAAAGATCAGACTTACGGAAACCCCAGATAGCTGGGCGGAGGTGATAAGATGAAACTAATCGAAGAATTTATCGGCATTTCTGGCGAAGTTTGTAATGGAAGACAGGGCCGCCCTACTTATTTCGTCCGGTTGGCAGGGTGTAACCTCCGCTGTAAGTGGTGCGATACCAAACATGCCCAGGAGGGATTTAAATACAAAGATAGCCCTGCCAACGTAGCTAAGAGGATTAAAGAATCTGGCATTAACCACGTACTCATTACTGGCGGTGAGCCGCTGCTCCAAATGCGGTCGGTGAATGCTCTTTTGGATAAGTGTTTTGGCCTTGACTCGACCATCGAGACCAATGGGTCTATGGATTGGAGGGCCGTTGATTCTTGTTACCGTTCATCTGGGCATAAGGCGGTCTTGGTGATCGATTTTAAACTTCCCTCCTCTGGCATGACAAGCAAGATGCGGCCGTTATTTGATTTCTTCCTTTCCCACCAGTATTTTTACCATAAGGGCATTATCAAGTTCGTCATCTCCACGCAAAAAGACCTTGCCTGCTTCTACAACATCATGGAAAAGGGTGATTTGAAGAATCCATCAGCAATGAAAAACTTCCCTGGTGTCATAGCTGTCTCCCCCATCTTCGGTAAAAAGAAGCAGGAAGTATCCCATCAGGAACTTGTAGAAGCGGTGTGCAAGTACAAGAACACCGTCCTTTCCGTACAAATCCATAAAATCTTGGGAGTAAGATAAAATGAATGGTGACTGGATCAGAACCTATACGGGGAAGAAGTTCTATTTTGCCAACCCTACCCCTGAGCAGATTGACCCGGTGGATATTGCTCATGCCCTATCGAATATCTGCCGGTTCAACGGCCATATCAAGCGGTTTTATTCGGTGCTCCACCACTCTATTAACGTGGCCCAGCTCCTGCCCCCAGCACTTTACATCCACGGCCTGCTCCATGACGCAGCGGAGGCGTATGTTTGTGACCTTCCGTCCCCGATCAAACGATATTTTCCGGATTACCAAAAGTTGGAGGAAGAGCTTCGCATAGTAATTAATAAGCGCTTCAACCTTTTTTGGAACCACCATATTTACGCTACCGTAAACACCGCTGACCTCCTTATGCTGGCAAGGGAAAAGCTGAATTTATTGGATAATAGTATTGATTCTTGGGAAACCAGACTAAAAGAGTGGTCCGTATTAGAGCCTATCTACTCTAACCCGGAAAATATGCGGAAGCTCCAGTCCGTCCCCAACATCCAAAAAAGGAAAAAGAAGGATCTGATTAACCAATTCCTGGCAGCAATAAAAAGTGTCGTATAAAAAACAAGATTCCCCTTTATTTTACCATAAAAATAAATTATATTTAAAACTGAAGGAGGGCACCTAATATGGCGTCCATCACCACCAAGCCCCTTACCAGTCCGTGCTTACGGGGTAAGGGGCTTACAACTTTTTAGAGGTCTATATGGAATTCAAGAGAACCAAAACAGCAGAAGGCAAGATCCTGCCCAGGAATAGCAGTGAAAGGACATTTGGCAGGGGAAGACCCCCGAAGTTCGATAAACAGAACTACCCCGAGCTTGCTTTCCGCTTACTGCTTCTTGGGTACGGTGAACAAGATCTTGCCAAGTATTTTGAAGTAGATGGAGAAACAATAAAAAAGTGGAAGCAGGAGTGGCCAGATTTTTCTTTAGCAGTAGAGAAAGCGAATGCCTCTGTAAGTAGGGTGGCCAAGAAACTATGGCAAAGAGCCTGCGGATACCAGCACCCGGATACCAAGGTATTTCTAATCGACCATGAGGAGGAGCTTCCTGACGGTACCCGTATCAAAACCAAGAAGCCCCTCCTTATCGATGTGATTAAGTGCTACCCGCCGGATACGGAAGCGGCGAAGTTCTTACTATGGAACAAAACCAAGAGCAAGACTGGGGACCGCCAATGGATGTACCCCACTACCAAGATGGAGGTTACCGGTCAGGGTGGCGGCCCCATTTCTTTTGAGCAGCGCCCCTCCCTGGTGGATCTTTCCGACTTAACCCTGGAAGAGCTGAAGCTCCTAAAGAAGATTGGCGTTAAATCCAAGGTGCCCGCTGACGATGAACCTTCGAAGTAGAATCCTCCAAGACGGCATACGCTGCCAGCCCTGGCAGTGGGTGAAAGGGGAGATAAAGCTATTGCCCGTATCTTCCCAAACCTGCTTCCGTAATGATGGGTTATCTTGGGACGTGCTGGAAATTAGTTTAAAGCAGGAAGGGTATCTAAGGGAAGACGAAGAACTTTGGCAGGTGCTTGCTGCTGGTGATCTAAAGCGGGTTCCTTTTGGTCAGGAGAATTTTATCATAAATGATCCGAGGGATGGTTGGGTAGAAGAAGATTTTAACTGCCCAGCCCTTTGTGAGCTATAATAATGCCGACAAAGGCGTATAAACCAGATAAGTATACAAAGGCGGAGCGGGCGGAGAAGGCCCTCCAGTACCCTGAGTTCATCGACCGGGAAATCTGCAAGCGCTCCCTGTATGAATTTATTCAGCTGTTTTGGAGCGAATATACCTCCGATAAGTTTGTGGGTAATTGGCACATTGAGAAGGTGTTCTGCCCTGAGCTGGAAACCATAGCCAGTAAGGTGGCAAACCAAGAACCCCACGATTACGATCTCATTATAAATGTTCCCCCTGGTACTACCAAGACTGCCACCTGCTCGATCTTCTTCCCCGTTTGGGCCTGGACAAATTGGCCCTGGATGCGGTTTATCACCGCTTCCTACTCCGCTGCCCTATCCCTGGAGTCCGCGGAGTTTAGCCGTGACTTGGTAAGATCCGGCCGTTTTAAGAAACTTTTCCCCGAGATAGATATTAAGCAGGATAAAGATACTAAGAGCAATTTCCGGATAGTGCGCTATGGGCATAGTAATTGGAAGGCCCTGGGTAGCAGGTACTCCACTTCGGTAGGTGGAACCCTGACCGGGTTTCACGGTCATATCCTCCTGGTAGATGATCCCCTGGACCCCATGCGGGCTTTAAGCGATGTGGAGATCGCCAAGGCCAACCATTGGATGACTAATACCCTTAGCACCCGGAAAACAGATAAACGGTTTACCCGCACCATCCTCATCCAGCAGCGCCTCCACCAAAAAGACCCCACCGGTGACGCCATAGATCGCACTCCAGAGTCGGTAAGGCACATCTGCTTGCCTGGGGAAATCCGCACCAGGGATGAAAAAGGGAAATGCCGCCTGACCCCAATAGAGTTGGAGGGGTGCTACCAGGATGATTTGCTTGACCCGGTCCGTATGCCCTGGGACGTCCTAAAGAAGATGGAACGGAAGTTGGGGCAGTATGGTTACGCTGGCCAGGTCTTACAAGACCCCTCACCGCCTGGTGGTGGGATGTTCAAGGTGGCTAAGTTCCAGATCATCGACCCCGGGCATGAGTATTTGAAGCCCTACATGATCATTAAAAAGATCCGCTATTGGGATAAGGCAGGAAGTGAGAAGGACAAGAAGAGTACCGGGCAGGCCCAGACCGCTGGAGTTAAGATCTACCTTATCCAAAGCGTGTTTGGTCCCAAGTTTGTCATTATGGACTGCAAGCGGGGACTATGGGAGGCAGAAGAACGGGAAAGGTTAATCCGCAAGACTGCAGAAGCAGATGGTCGGGATTGCTTGGTTTACCATGAGCAGGAGCCAGGAAGCGGGGGGAAGGAAAGCGCCCAGGCCACTACCCGCAATCTGGCCGGGTTTGTGGTGGAGGCTGACCGGCCCACTGGGGATAAGATCTTCCGAGCTGACCCTTATAGTGTGTCTGTGAATAATGGAGATGTCCTGTTGCTAAGGGCAGATTGGAACCAGGATTTTATCGAAGAGCATCGCCACTTTCCCTATAGCAAGACCAAGGATCAGGTGGATAGTGCAGCGGGCTGCTACAATAAGCTGGTGGGCACCCCGGAGGCAGGGGTCTGGTAGGGGTAAACTGTATAATAGTTTTGAAAGGGGATGATAAATGGACCTGCCGACCAAGTCAATCAAGTACGACCCCAGTAACCCCGCTCAAAACAAATACTTTTGGGAGAAGTGGAAAGCCTCCTGTCCCTATCTTGACCCGGCTACGGTGGACAGGGTATATGAGCGGTGGGTGGTTGGCTCCATTGGAGTGATTGTCCCGGTGGCAGATGTCGTCTATTGGCAAATCGAAGAAAAGAAGAGAATAGGAGGGGCTAATGTCTTTTGATCCAAGTATTATCATGGGCGCTGCGGGTGCGGCACTGGCGGGTGCTTTGTTTGGGTTTAAACGTTTGAAGAGAGCGGGAAAGCCCCGGCCCTTGGGAACCGGGAAGCATGTCTGTGCTTATTCCAAGTGCGACAATATGGTCCCGGCAAAGCCCTATATCCAGTTCTTCTGCTCCAAGCGGTGCCGTCTGCTGGCACGTGGTAAACGAGGCAAGCGGATTGTTCGCCGTCTGGATGCCTTGGCCGCCTAAAAAGAAAGGGGGTAGGAAAGCAAATGGTAAGGGTGGACAGTAGCACGATCGTAAGAGAGCAGGTGAAGACGATAGGACGCAAGGAAAAGGCCCTTGGTCAGTTTATCTTCTTCGCCCTTCGAGCGCAGCTAACGCGGCTTACCCCCGCTTGCCCCGGATGCGGGCCGTAAAGGGGGTGGGGGAGGGGTGGTATAGAGATGGCCCCTCCCCATTTTTATCATCATGATATCGAACTTGCCAAAAGATTATATAGAGGTTTTCGGTGCGGTAAAGGGGGAATCCAAGTTGGCTGTCTTAATCGACTTTGGGGATGTAGCTAAATGGGTTCCTAAGTCCCTGATGGAAGATTGGCCTGATGTAGGGGATTCTGGCGATGTGATCTTGAAAGAATGGTTTGCAGTAAAGGAGGAAATCGTATGAAACCAATCGTGATGATCCCTGCCAGGATGGATAGCAAGCGGTTCCCCGGAAAGCCCCTGGTGAACTTCCGCGGCAAGCCTATACTCCAGCGGGTCTGGGAGCTGGCAAAGAGCATGGGGTTTCCTACCTATATTGTGACCCCGGATAAAGAGATCAGCGACTTGGCTAACCGTATAGGTGCCGAGTTCATTTCCGCTACCGCTCCTTGTAACAACGGGACGGAGCGGTGCTATTTTGCTTCGCTTTATCTGGCGTGTCCGATGAATCAAGTGGTCATTAACGTCCAGGGTGATCAGCTCTTATTTGATCCCTGCTGCGTGGCTTGGCCCAGTTATTACGGCCCTCCTTTTGCCGGTGCAGCTTCTTTTTACGCCCCACTATACGATTATAGTGATCCTGGAG
>Ga0209835_1001460_pt1 | contig 13157 bp, 17 predicted proteins | sample LakKivwa52mmetaG_FD_184138 | JGI IMG/M metagenome (GOLD analysis project Ga0209835, IMG submission 184138) | Anoxic lake water microbial communities from Lake Kivu, Rwanda to study Microbial Dark Matter (Phase II) - Lake Kivu water 52m metaG... | ecosystem: Environmental > Aquatic > Freshwater >...
ATGCAGAAATCCCCCGAAAGCAAGCTTGAAGAGCTTCAGGCCCGTCTCGACGATGCGGTGAAGCAGGAGGATTACGAAGAGGCTGCAAGAGTGCGCGACGAGATATCGCGATTGAAGGGGATGGGATAGAAGAGGAGAGCCGTGAGCGGTCTGCCGGAAAAATAAATGCAGAAGGTTATACGATTTACCAATTTATTTAATTCAATCGCTCATGAAACCAGTACCATGCACAGATAGCATCGAAAGACGAGGAGAGGGTAAGAGGTGACGAGTGACGGGAGGAAGAATGCGAGTTGGTTTAACCATTTTTGCCGTTAAAAACAGGTACCTGTTAGTATTGAAGAATCTCGGTTTGTCGATCCTGCCCTGTACTTTTTTTCTGACTGAATATAAAGCCCCTGATTTCATACATAAAACCCATGAAAAACAACAATGTGACGGGGCGTATGCCATTGAAAATGCACACTACAACGCAGTAACTTGATCAATAATGGTGTGGCGCTGAGTTTTTCACCCATCACCCGATAGAACTTCCGGGTGTGCAGGGTGTGTTTTTAGAATGTCTACTTGCTGATTTATTCCGCATCAATACTGACGGTTTGCTGTGAGAGCACCTCTATCTTCAGATATTTCCGATACGGGGTGTTCGGGAGAAACGATTCAGGATTGTTCGATTTGTTGAGCTTGTAAATCTTGTGAAGTGATCCATTTCTTTGCTTGATCTGAAAGAACATTTCTTTGAAAAGCGGATTGCGGTATAACTGGACAATCCGTTTGAGCGGTGGACTGAGACCAGCCTTCGGATGCTTTCTCCGAACCGACAGACAGAAAAACGGAAATTATCCATTGAGCGATGCGCATTTGTTTTCTGTAGGGATGACGAATTGCTCCGGCGGTTATGTGTCTTGTGGATTTACTGCAGATAATAGGAAAAGCCTATCAATCCACTCCACTCGTCAGGAACCAAACCGAACTCGGTGTCAGTTCCTCCCCAGAATTTTTTCAGACGCAAATAGATGTCATAGTCGTTACCGCTTTCATATTTTGGCATGAGAACACACATGCCGCTTCCGTCGTCCAGACTCAGATAGCTGAAAAGTTCACACGAGAGGTGTTTGGTGATTTCAGGCTGATAGAGTCTTGTGAAAAGGTAGTTTCTGTTCAACGGTACCGAGAAATATGACACAGCCTCATAGAAATGAGGCTGTGCGGCCGGGTTGGACGACATCGCGTTGTCGAGGTAGTCCATGCGTTCGCTATAAGCTGAGAATTCATTGTCGCTCAGTCCTGCGCTTCTGTACAGGTATTCCATGACGAGGTTCCATTTTCCCGGGAACGTGTACTGTCCTCCAAGCACAACTTCATGTGTTCCTCCGCTACGGTCGCTGAAAAAGATGTCGCCAAGCGATGACGGATCGCTGTTAAGGTTCGGATAGCTTCTGCGGTTGTTCGAGTTGTAAAGATATTCTGCATGGAGCTCCAGTGCATTGCCGAAGGTGACCGTTGTGTTGCAGCCGGCTGCCCAGTTACCGCCTTCTTCGAAAATACCGACTACCGAAAAGTCGAAGGGTTCGATGAGCTGGTAGATGCGCATTCCTACCCGATTTGTTCTGAATAACGAATCGTTGAAATCCCAGTTGATGTCAGGGGTATAAACCAGGTCGAACTGGCCATTGTCCCTGATCCAGGATACCTGCAGGAGATCTGCGCCTTTGACCAGATTCAGCCGGTCATCCGGATCTTCCGGGGTTTTTGTTTGCGAAACAAGATCGGTCGGGCTGTAGGCATACGATACGCCCCAGCGTACTTTTTTTCTTCCGATAAGAAATGAAAGCGGGCTTGATGACGATTGATAGTAGAGTTGATTGATCTGGATATTGTATGTGTTCTCATCTGAAAATTTTTCGGATGAGGAAAAGAGGTTCTGATAACCGAATCGGAATTCACCTTTGAAGTTTCCTTCAAGTGCTTTGTACAGGATGTCGCCCAGAATAAAGGCATCAACCCTGTTTTCGGGTCTTTGCAGTATGTTCGATGGATTGATGATTGTATTATGTGTGTCGAGATATTCGTATTCGCCAGTCATCCGGAGGGATAGGGATGTTGTTCCCTCTTTGGTATCCCCATCTGTTTCGCTACCCGACGATACAGCGCTTCCTGCGGTCAGGATAATGCCTGCTATAGCAATTACGCGGCTCGCGCGGTGAGTAAGGTTTGTTGAAAACCATTTCCGGGTGAGCGATGTGATATGCGATGCCATGACTTTCAGGGTTTAGTTGAGGATATCCATAGAGATGGAAGAGAGATTCGATTTCAGGAAATATCTTTCAGGCGATTTTCTGACAACAACATTACTGAATATCATTGTTGTCTTGCTGTCGCTTTCGAGGTGGTCGATGAATTCTATCGTGTTATTCATGATTTGTCCCGAAATTGTAGAAAATCCAGTAAAGTAGAGCGTTTTCATCTTTTTTCCCGACTGGAGGTAGACTACGGCTTTTCGGGGATAACCGGTCTCTTTTTCCACATAGAGATCTATGGTGCTGTACGTGGCACTTCTAGAACGGGCCTTGAGCTTAAGAAACCATGTGTTGTAATTTCTTCCTTTGACGCTGATCTGGGTTGTACCATCCATGGTGGCTGTATAATCCCTCGACCAGCTCAGTTTTGAAAGATCACCATATGATGCTCCACCGGAAAGTTTCTGGATTGGAGTAATGCGCATCGGGCGCTGCGTACTATAAACGTAATACCAGAGGTATTCATCGAGCATCAGCAGGAGATTTCCTCGTTGCCGTGGTGGTTCAATATAGCAGACAAGACTTTTGATGTGATCCTTGACATAGACCCGGAATACATTTTTTTTCTGTTCACGCATTTTTTCGTACGAGAGCGTGGCAATCATATTGAAATCGGACCATGGTGAGCGTACATCGTCTGCGCGCTGGAGTATTTCTGTGGCTTTGCTGTTGTCAACTGTTTCCGCAATTGATTCCCGGTTCGCAGACTGTATCGAAAATAGGGCGAGAAATGCAGGTATTATCAGGTGCTTATACATGGGTCAAGGAGTTGACGATTGAGATTTTTCTGATTTTGATAAGGGCAAGGAGGCCCGACAGGGTCGTTGAGGCTATGACCAGCATCGATATCCAGGGCAGAAACTCCATTGCAGGAAATATATTCAGCAAATAGGATGAGGTCATGCCGGGAGGTGGGGGCATTCTGAATCCCGAATTATTGATGATGATGGAAAATAAGAATTTCAGAACGATTCCGCCTGCAACACTCAATAAACCGATAAAAAAGCCTTCGAGAAGGAACATCAGCGATATCCAGGAGTTCGATATACCGATGGCTTTGAGTGTGCCTATTTCGCGGACACGTTCCATGGTAGCCATCAGCATCGTATTGGCACAGCTCAGGAATACAATGACGACGACAATGATTCCTGTGAAGCTGAAGATAATGTTGTATGCGTCTCTTACCGAGTAGTAGTATTCTGCAAGGCTTTGCCATGGGACTATCGAAAAAGAGCCTGACGAGCCCGAACCGTTGATGCGTCTGCTTATCGAGGGTATTGCAGATTGGGTATTGCCTGTATTATTCAGAACAACGACGATTTTTGACACTTTGTCCGTAAACATCAGATTCTGTGCAGTTTCCAGATGGGAAACCAGATAATACCGGTCGATTGATTTCATGGGGTTTCTTGCAATACCTGCTACCGTGACATCGACAGCGTTGACCGCGCCGTCAACCGTCGTGCTCATCAGCATGAGATTCGTACCGACTTTTGCATCAAGTGCTTTAGCCATTTCTTCACCGACAAGGACGCCGTTAGGGGCACCTTTTGCAAGATTAAGATATGCGGAATTATCCATCCTGCCACTGTTGGTCATTTTGTTCGTTTGGTTCCAGTAGTCGATGAGCTTTATTTCCTTTTCTGGAACGACGCCGGTGCCAAGAAAGGAAATGGATTTTTCACCATTCGAAATAAGACCGTTGAACTCGATCCTTGGTATGGTAGCCAGGACGTTTTTTTCTTTTTCTATTTCGGACTGAATTGTCTGATTCTGGCCGATACCGTATTCAAGGGGAAACCGCTCTTCCCTGTCGAGGGCTTCTTTTCGGAAAATCTGCAGATGTCCGGTTCCTCCGCCAGCAGTGAAACCCCGGCAGATCGTCATTTCCTGTAATCCGTAAAAGGTGAATTCCATATAGCCGGCAACAATGGCCAGCGCGGCAAAACCGGCAGATGAAACCAGCAGGGTTATGAGCGTTCTCCTGCCGTTGCGCAGCAGGTTCCTCCATGCGAGACGGGCAAGCTTGATAATATTCATTTTATTCATCTCTGCTATACTTTTTCAAGCAACATTCCTGACATTGTTACTCCAAGTGCATAGCCGAGGCAGAATACTTTTGTTCCGGAAGGTATACTGTTGTTTTCAATAATTGATTTACACATAAACGGAATGACTCCGGATGAGAGATAGCCGTTTTCATAAAGTGTCATTCTGCTGGCATCTATCTGCATTTCAGATAAATTCAGCTTTTCAGCGATCTGTTTGAGCGTTGTTTGACTTGATCCCTGGATGACGAAGTAAGTGCGGTCCTTTATCGATTCGAAATCCAAACCGTTTTCAGTAAAAAATGAATCGACAAAATCACTCACATGTGTATTAATAAGTCTGAAATATTTCATGGCGTCTATCTGGAAATCAAAGCATGGACTGGATACTTTCCAGACAGCTAAAGCCGCAGAGTCGGGAATAGTAATGTTTTTGAAAGCAAGGATTTTTAAGCCACCGGTTCCTTTTTCAAGGACATCGGCATAGGTTCTGACAGAATATCGAAAAAAGCTGTCACTATACGTGCTTATCAGTCCTACATTGACTGGTGAATCGTTATCCAAGCGGGTATGAAGGCTGAACATCTCCGAACTGACCAGATCGATGCGCTTTTTAGGCTTTTCACAATTTCCTGAGAGCGCTGCCGTCAGTATGGTATTGGCCATTCGTATTGCCGGAATTGGTGCGTTACAGGCATGGTGATAGAAATTCGTAATGTCGATGTCATGCCACTGCTTTGCGGACATGACGGTACTTACAGGATTCGGATCGATGTAACCGGTCGATGTTACGTGGATGATGTTGTCAGGCTTTTCATTGACCTGTTCATAGAGTTGCCTGATATGCTGTTCTGCATGCAAGCGGTAGAGATCCATTCTGTCATGGAGGTTCGAGCCTTCCGGGTTGGTGTGATGTCTGGCGAGTTGCTCGTACATGGGAAATGCAATATCATAACTGATGAATTTTCCGTTTTCAACCAGTCCTCTAATATCGGATTCGAGATCGTAGCCATGATTCCACAATGCCATGTAGCGTTGTCTTGTGTCGGATGCCTGCATTCCGAAAAGGCTGAATTTTATATCTACTTTTTTTGCGATGGCATAGACGCCGAGAGAAGATGTTGTTCCCGATTTGACGGCAAGAGCTTTGGCCATTCCTTTTTTCAACAGGTTACAGCTGAGTTCCTGGGGAACGAGGGGATGCAGACGGGCGGAATGAATATCGGTCAGAACAGTTTCGATCTTGCTCATGTTTTGAGTTCTCTGTTGATATTGGATTCTTGTGTTTTCTCGTGGGTCAATCAGGAAAAATCCTGCCGTCGCGTATCCGTACCACCTTACCTACCCTTTCGAGTACTGCTGGATCATGGGATGCGATAACAGTCGTTATGGACTCCCGGTCATTAAGGCTGAATAGCAGGTCGAGTATGCTTTTGCCTGTATTGCTGTCGAGGTTTGCAGTGGGTTCGTCTGCGAGGATCATGGACGGATTGCCGACAAGAGCCCTGGCAATGGCTACGCGCTGCTGCTGTCCTCCGGACAATTGGCGGGGATAGTGGTTTTTCCGTTCCAGCAGTTCAACTTTGGCGAGTACTTCCTGAACCTTTTCGGCGATGTGCTGTTTCGGTAACTCCTTGAACAGAAGCGGCAGCTCTATATTCTCATATGCAGTAAGTACCGGAATAAGGTTGAACGACTGGAAAACAAAGCCGATTTTTTCGAGGCGCAAAGAGGAGAGCTGTTCGAGACTCAAGGGCGTTGTATCGATGCCATCGATTAAAACTGTTCCTTTATCCGGTTTGTCGATACATCCGAGGATGTGCAGCAACGTCGATTTACCGCTGCCCGAAGGGCCTGCAAGTGCGGTCATTGTCCCCTTGTCGAACGAAAGAGTAATATTCTCCAATGCGTTCACCTGTCCGGCTCCCGATCCGTAATATCTGGATATTCCGTCAAGCCTCGCAATGATCGGTTTTTCCAAGCTTACTCCTTGATAGTGTGATCGATTACAGGTTTCTCATCAATTAATAGCACGTGTCAGGCCATCAGTCCTTTACCTCCGTCAACGACGATGGTCTGACCGACAATCTGGCTTGCCGCGTCGGTTGTAAGAAATTTTACTACTTCGGCAACATCTTCAGGTGTTGTCAGCCTCCCTGAAGGCGTATATGTTTCGGTGATTTCAAGCAGTCGACCAAGCTCGGGTACGATTTTTGCAACGTCTGTCATGACCAGACCGGGACAGACCAGGTTAACTGTGATTCCTTCTGGCGCAAGCTCTTTTGCATAATGCCGGAAGAGTGCTTCCATGGCGCCTTTGGTGGATGCGACTGCCGCATAATCAGGAATGACCCTTGTGCCGCCGGGCGAAGTGATTCCGATGATTCTGCTCCCTTTTTTCATGTTTTCACGGAGATCTCTCGTCAGACGGTGGATTGCAAAGAAATTGATTTCGAACGTCCATTTCAGGTGGCGGTCGGAAAGCGACATCGATTTGCGGTGTACCCCGCTTGCGGCGGAATGGACGAGGATATCGACGACAGCGCACTCATTCTGCAGGGTACGGAGTACTTCTGTGAATGTTTCATCGTGCCCCAGATCGCCCCTTATGGTCGTTATTCTGAGCCCTCTGTCCGAAGCTTCTTTTTCAAGTGATTCCGCGTGTTTGCGACTTCTTGCATATATGGCGAACACATGTGCTCCGCATTCGGCGAGAGCAAGCGATACTGCACGACCGATGCCTCTGGTTCCCCCGGTCACAATGGCGTTTTTTTCTGCGAGATGGTTCATATGCCTGTATCTCCCAATGATCTTCCGCCATCAACGGGGATGATGGCGCCGGTTATGTAACGCGCATGATCGGAACAGAGAAATGCCGCCAATGGTCCGATATCTTCAGGTTCACCGATGAATCCCGCCGGAATATGTTTTGCGATCTCCTTTCTGCCGGCGTTTTCCAGATACTGAACAATTCCTGCTGTCATGGGTGTTCTGACGAGTCCGGGAGCCAGTGCGTTTACCGTGATGCCGCGATGGGCGACTTCAAGGGCAAGTGTTCTTGTGAAACCGATGATTCCTGCTTTCACTGCTGCGTAATTGACTTGTCCGCGTTTGGCATAGGTGCCGCTGATCGAGCTGAAATTGACGATCCTTCCATACCGTTTACCGTACATGGATTTCAATGCGAGCTGACTGAGAGCCATCGTTACAAGAAGATGTTCCTGAATGAGCTGCTCGTGGGCTGAAAAATCGGTCTGCAAAAAAAAACCGTCGCGAATGCGTCCTGCTGAATTGACCAGTATTTCCGGATGTTTTCCAAATCCGGAGACTACATCCTGGTACAAAAGCGATGCATCATGGTAACCTCCGAGGTGACGGGGAAAGAGTATGACTTTACTTCCCGTATCAGCAAGGGTTTCGGCAGCGGCCTTTGCCCGGTCATGATTGCCGGCATATGCGAGCGCAAGGTCGCAGGTTTCTGCCAGTGCTTTTGCGACACCCATTCCGATGCCGGAAGTGCCTCCGGTAATCAGAGCAAGTCGTTTCTGTTCCATTCAGAGATTGGCTTTTTTAATGACAAGGCAGGCGTTTTGCCCTCCGAAACCAAAACTGTTGCTGAGAATGTACTCGACCTTCGTTTCCCGGCATCCTTCCGATACGTAATCGAGGTCGCATTCAGGATCGGGATCGAAAAGGTTGATTGTCGGAGCGATTTTCTGGTGTTTCAGCATCAGAAGGCTTGCGACAGCCTCTACTGCACCGGCAGCTACAGTGGAGTGACCAACCTGTGATTTAAGCGAACTGACCGGTATTTTGTATGCCTTGTCGCCAAAAACTTTTTTTATTGCGAGCGTTTCGAGCCGGTCGTTCTGTTCGGTTGCCGTGCCATGGGCGTTGATATAGTCGATTTGTCCGGTATCGATGCCAGCATCGGCTATTGCCTGTTCCATGGCCCTGACGACGCAGCGATTGTCATCTCGGCCATCGGTCAGCCGGAATGCATCGGAAGTGAATGCGTATCCGCAGACTTCGCCAAGTATTTCAGCGTTTCTCTCGCTGGCCGCATCAGCGCTTTCAAGCAGCAGAACAGCTGCGGCTTCGCCTTTAACAAATCCTGAACGGCTTTTTGAAAATGGTCTGCTTGCGGTATTAGCTGGTACGTCGGCGGTTGCCAGAGTATGAAGAAGGTGAAAGTTCATGAGCTGGCTTTCCCAGGCACTTGCATCAACAGCGCAGACAAGACATCTGTTCATGGCGCCCGATCTGATAAGATCGCGAGCTATACCTATAGCCTGGCTTCCTGCTGCACAGGCTGAGTTGATCGAGATGAGGTTTTCAGGACTGATCGTTCCGTTTCCGCGCTGCCTGAGTTTTTCGGCCATGATTTCCAGGAGCCATTCTGCACGCATTTCGTCCCATTCGAATCTGTCCGGATCATAGCTTTTCAGAGATGCAACTACCGGGTCCAAAAAAATGCCTGCCGGAGATGCCTGAACAATACCATCTATACGAATGTTTTCCGGTATCCTGTCAAGAACCTGCTGCAGGGCAAAAAGGAGATAACGTCCTCCATTGGTATGTAACCCTGATGGCAGCCCGAACTCTTCGGATAATGGTATGCGGGAATCGTCGATCAATCCTCCATATGGAGCCGGAAAATTGTGGCCAACAAGGGTCCCCCGTAAATCGACAACTCCCGAGTCGCCGGCAAACATCCTTGATTCGAATTCATCGATGGAGATGCCTATTGGAGATACGATACCGCATGCGGTAACAGCTATCCCTTGCATTATTGTTGTTCCCCGGTTTTCTGCTCCATGGCATGCTTGACGTAATCAAGAAGGTCCTGAATTGAAATGTCTGTTGTATCGGCACCCTTTTTTTCAATGATATACTGCCAGGCCTCCGTGAAATCGAGTTCCATGCCTGTTCGCTGTTCTATCTCGAAACTGATGTCGAGATAATCAATGCTTTCGGTATTGAGGTCGGCTTTGAACATGCTTGTTCTTGTGATTTCACCTTCCGCAGTGTTCAGAACAGTGCGAACAGCCTCTTCTACATTGTCAAAAAGTTCTTGTTCGGTCATAATTTGTTATTCCCTTATTATTATGGATGTGATAAGTTGGTGGCTGATGCCATAATATTCGCGGGTATCGTTAAAGTCCGCTTTCGTCCAGTCAGTGCGTGACTCTCCCGCCATCAACAACATAGCAGCAGCGCCTTCGCACAGAACCCGGTCGTTCAGGTTCTGGCGACGGATTCTTTCCAGCACGAGTGGATTTTCAAAACCGAATGCGCTGCATACAAGAGCGGCTTCCACTCTGCCGGTTTGCAGATCGGATTCAGCCTGGATGAGTGCATGGAGGGAACCTGATGTCGAACTGTTATAGACATTGAGCGGTCCCATGATACCAAGAAAAATCCCCGCCTGCGCAGCAGCAAGGTTTGGCAGTTGCATCAGAAACATTTTGGGGTTTCGCGATTTTCTATATTGTTCAGCATACTTTTCCCGGGGTACTCCGACCATTTCGGAAGCTGATTTAAGGTCAACCGGACCATTTTCCATGGCGCAGTACATACCTATGCTGAAAGGATCGTGGTCAAGGAGCGTTCGTATATGGGGAACTGATTCAAGACATACGATCGAGAGGAGGACTGATGCCCGACTCATGGACCGGTAAGCTTTTCTGTCCGGAAGAGGGGCACATCGCTCTTCTATTGCAAGGGATCTGGTACTGGGTATTACAAGTGAGTCCTCGTAGTATTGAGAGGTGAACGGTTGTTCTTCAACCTCTGGTCCGGGAATGATGCAGTCGCTCCATACTATCTTACTCATATACCTCCAGTTATAGAAAAACCTGTAAGAGTGCTCGCTGTATGTTCGTTTATAGCGCCAAGCGGTATCGGAACATGTCCATACATGACCTCGGCAAAGGCGACATGTTCACCGTCAAGCTCGATCGATCCTTTTGCCAGCGAGTAAGATTTTCGCATTGATACTTCGACATGGATGAGTACTCTGTCTCCGGGCCCTACCGGTTTACGGAATTTTGCGCTTTTTACCGATGTCAGAACCGGAAGAAATTCCTGCTTGCCAGCCAGGATACATTTTCCTCCGAGCTGCGCGATCATCTCAATCTGGAGAACTCCGGGAACAATCGGATAACCGGGAAAATGGTCGATAAAAAAAAGCTCGGAACGAGAAAAGCAACGAACTCCGGAGGCTTTTACCCCCGGCACCATTTCAAGTATTTTATCGATAAGTAACCAACGCATTGATTTAAAAGATTGCCGACCTGTTCAGTGTTTTTTGAAAGACAGTAAACATTCAGATTCGAAAAAGTTCTCGATTGTACCAGTCTGCTGAATCATAGGCGCAATATAATAAAGCAGTGTTCATTTCCTCAGAGGCTTCCTTTAGGTCTGTCTGAAAAAAAGCTCTTCATGTTGATGAAGTCGAGAGTGTAAATGTAGTAATAAAATAACAAATAATAACAAACCGCAAAAAAAAACAAGGTTTTGGTGGTCAGGTTTTCTTTCTCAGGTGATGGGCGAAGAATTCAGCATTCGTAAGAATATCGGGGGTCTGGTCGGACAGTATGATACTTTTATGCATTCTGTCAACCCGATTGATGATGGTGTTGAGGGTGTAGACGGAATGGTTGGGTTTGATCAGCTCGTCTCGTCTCGTCTGATGAAGGAGGTATCAGTAGCAACTGATTTTGCATGCAGGTTATAAAGACTACCCGGCGATGAGATTGATTTTCGATAGCTTAAGATAATAACAAAAAAGCAAAAAGGCTACCTGTTCAAGGTTGCCTTTTTGCTTGGTCTGCCATCATTTTGAGAAAGCTTCGATTAGTTGTCTTCAATCCTGTGACGGATATCAGAGCGTGACTCTCAGGCCGAGCAATGCACTGTGGCTGGAAACGTTCATGTGATCCTCGATTTCGGCAGTTGCGAAATAGCGATAACGGGCATCAAGCATGATTCCATCGCTGATAGGTACGCCAATACCGGCACCGATCTGATAGGCGAAAGCGGCTTTACTGTCCTGTCTGTCGATGTTCGACTCGGCTTCATCCTCAAGTTCCCAGCCTCTATCCCAGGTTTTTTTCAGAGAGTCGTTAACCGACACAGATCCGGAAGAAGAGGACTCATACCGTGTTTCACCCTTCTGGCTGATATCGACGAAAGCAACTCCGCAACCGGCTGTCAGTAGAGTTCGGCTCCGCCGAGGTCAATGTCGTAATATCTGTTGGCAAGCAGTAATATCACATCGACAGATTCTTCGTACGATACGCTTGACCATGCGTTGTCAATATCGACAATTACTGTTGTTGGGTCCGGGATTAATGAGGCTGCAGCTTCGGTGTTTCCTCCATTGATCATGCCGGGCCTGTATTTTTTTTTATGACCTTGTGTTCGTTGTTCACGTTGCTCTCAATGTCGGCGGTCTGGTAGCCGAGTTCGGCTTCCACCCTGAAGCTTCCGTAGTCGCAGCCGTAAACGCCAAGGATGGTCAGGTTGGGAGTGTCGACCCCGTAAGTATCCGCCCAGTCGACACTTTTTGTTTTGGATGCATATTCAGCATCTGCATAGGTGCTGTACTCGGTTTCGCCATAAGAGCCATTGGCCTCAAGATCGCTCATCCATGATGCACCGCCCATAACGCTGAAATAGCGATCTGCAGCCTGTGCAGGCATATGCCATGCGACAATTGCAAGCAGAGAAGCTACAATTGCGGTTTGCTTTTTCATTGTCTTTTTTTATGTTGTATTGGATATAAGTAAAGAAGTTAAAAAAATAAAGTTTATCAGAAAACAAAAAGGCGAGATCTTCGCCTTTTTGTTTCCTGATAAAGGGATAACGAACCTTAGAGGTTGACTCTCAGGCCGAGAAGCGCGCTGTGGCTGCTGACGTTGGTATCGAAAGCACCGAGAACGGTGAAATCGGTCGTAGCGAAATAACGATAACGTGCATCGATCATTATGCCATCACTTACAGGAATGGCAAGACCTGCGCCAATCTGGTAGGCAAGTGTGGTTTCAGATACGTCAGCAGATAGTGCGTTGATGTCAAGATTGGTGGTCCACTGCTGCTCTGCAAGAATATCGTCAACTAAATCAACAACATCAGCCTTCATGCCTGCGACATCAGTGATATTCATATCGACCTGTGCAACACCGACGCCTGCCATAACATAGAGCTCAACGCCGCCAAGATCGAAATCATAGAAACCATTTGCCATCAGCGACAGGACGCTCGAATCGCCTTCAAGAGCGGCTGCTACGGAACCTGCAGGAATTTCAGCGGGGCCTGCTATTATACGACCCCATGACAAGGTTATATCCTTAATATCGGCACTCTGATAACCGATTTCCGCTTCAAGCCTGGTCGAGCCGTAATCACAACCGATTGCGCCAGCAAGGGTCAGTCCGCTGCCGTAGCCCAAATCAATTTCAGCTCCTACTACATCTTCGAGATTTCCTGGAACACTGATTTCCGAATTGTTCATCCAGGAAATGCCGGCCATACCGCTGATGTAGTGGTCAGCTGCCTGAGCCGGTGCGCTTATCATGCCCGCAACGGCGAATACTGCCAAGAGAGAGAGAGTTTTTTTCATTGTTTCCTCCTTAGGTTTTGTTCGTAGGAATGCTGTACAAAAAAACACAGAGCAATTATGCTCACACGAGCATGCTCTATATAAAGCAAAGATACACTATTTCCATTATATCTCAAAGTATTTGCATCGGCCACGCCGGGACGTGGCCGGAATCGGTCGTTATCTACTCGGCGCTCGTGCCGA
>Ga0209835_1001461_pt1 | contig 13150 bp, 13 predicted proteins | sample LakKivwa52mmetaG_FD_184138 | JGI IMG/M metagenome (GOLD analysis project Ga0209835, IMG submission 184138) | Anoxic lake water microbial communities from Lake Kivu, Rwanda to study Microbial Dark Matter (Phase II) - Lake Kivu water 52m metaG... | ecosystem: Environmental > Aquatic > Freshwater >...
CTCTTTCTCACGACCGCAGCACATTTCTTTAATGCCTCGGGTTCTTCTTCTTTATGCGATAGATACGCTTTCCAATCTTCTGCAGTCGCAACACGTAGAATCGGCTTTAACGGCAAAACAACATCGGCTTCTGGAGCCATAAACGGATCCTTCGTGGCGAATCCTAACTCGAACCCACGGATGGTCTCAACGACGACACGGTCGTCTTTTTTGACATTAACGTTTTGACAATCAAAATAATAATGCTTCCCTAAGCGGGTAAACTGGATGGGGACTACACGGTATTCCATTTTTATGTCCTCTCTAAATGCAAGATTAATTGATCAAAAACCAAAGATTGGTTGATGTTAAATCGGAGTTTGTTTTTCAAATCGAGCATTTCTTGTAATCGTGATTCCATGGTTTTTAAGGATTGTTTTCTGGCTAATTGACTTAACAACGTTTCATCTAACGTATCAATCGCCATGGCAGGTTGGTTTTTCTTGTAATACAGAATATCCTTTTGCATCACAATCATAACCGTTAGGAAGAAATCAAAGAACTCGTTGGTTTTCAAAATGAGGTCTTTCAGCTTTTTCGAAAAAACTAACAACGATTCTTTTTTGGCGAGTAATTTGAGATAGAGTTGTAAGGAAAACTCGACAATCTCTTTGAATTCTGCTTGCGTTGCATACTCCATGGCGGAATCAAAATCGTTGGTGTACTCGGGAATGAATATCGCGAGTCGTTCAGAAATGTTGGCTTTAAGCAATTCCGTTTTGAGGATGTGACGATGAATGGGCTTAAAATGAAGGACTTGAGTTCTCGAAAGTATCGTTTTAATCATCATGTCAACCTGTTCGGTAACAAAGACAAAATAGACATCTTCGGTGGGCTCTTCAATAAACTTTAACATCGTGTTGGCAGCTTCTTGATTCATTTTGTGGCTATCGAGGATGATACAAACCCGCGGTTGATCGACAAGAGCCGTTTTTGAAAATTCTTGGATGAGTTGTTTCATCTGGTCTTTTTTTAAGACCTCACCATCCGGTCGAACAAAGAAGACATTGGGGTGTTTGTTTTCGACAATCGTTTTACAACTATGGCAGACCCCACAAGGATGGTGTTTTGGGGTTGGATTTAAACAAAGAACTCGTTTCGCAAATAATTCCGCAGCCTGTTTTTTCTTCGTCCCCTTAGGCCCTTCAAACAAATAGGCGTGTGATACTCGTTGATACATAAAACTGTTGTCTAAAATTAAGGCAACATCACTTTGAAGGGTTTGAAACTCGGTCCAGGTAAAACTATTCATGTTTCTGTCTCAACGTTTCAATTTGATTAATAATGTCAGCAGCGATTGCTTCAATGGAACGTTCGCCATCAATTCGCTTAATACGATGAGGGTATTGATTGATTAAGTCTAAATAGCCTTGATAGATGCGTTGATGGAATTCGAGTTGTTCTAAATCTAAACGATTGACTTCACGATTGGAATTCGCAAATACCCGAGCTAAGCCAACTTCAGGGCGAACATCAATAAAAAAAGTCAAGTCAGGAAAATGGTCTTCAATTGCGATTTGGTTAATGTGATAAACTTTATCTATACCTAAGTTTCTGGCAATGCCTTGGTAAATCAAAGAACTGTCGACGAAGCGATCACATAACACCAAATGGTTTTGCGCTAAAAGCGGTAAAATCGTTTGGACAAGATGTTGTCTTCTAGAAGCCGCAAACAAAAACGCTTCGGTTAGCGCATCCATTTCGGTGTGGCTTTTATCTAAAATGATTGCCCGGATTTTTTCGGAAATGCGTGGTCCACCGGGCTCTCTAGTAACATCAACGGGAATCTGTTTTTCTTGGAAATATTTCACAACCGCTTGAATAATGGATGTTTTTCCAGAGCCTTCGGTACCTTCAAATGAGATAAATCGTCCTGTCATAGTTTTCACCTGCTTTATATTATACTATTATCTCATAGAATGAGATGTTTTTGTAGAAAAATGTGATTCGTTCTGCCGTCTTTATGATAGAATGAAGAAAAGGAATAGGTGACTCTATGCGAATTGATTTGGTGAATTTGTCCTTTGCTTACGGACATCGAATCGTGATTAAGAATATGTCGTTCTCTTTAGGACATGGCGATTTCTTAGTCATTCAGGGCAAGAACGGGACGGGAAAGTCCACATTAATTAAATGTTTGTTAGGCATCAATCCTGTGAAAAGCGGGATGATTTTTTACGACCATGAAGATATCGTTTCGTTTCGAAAATGGCCAGAAATCGGGTATGTACCCCAACGGTTTGAAGATTTTAACTACGAGTTTCCGATTACTGTAAACGAAATTCTATCTGTCTCCCAACTCAAGAAAAATCCGCCTGCAGAACGGCTAGAACTACTGGATAAAATGGGGATATTATCTCTCCTCAATGAGAATATAAACAATCTATCAGGGGGTCAATTGCAACGCGTCTTTGTGGCGAGAGCGATGTTAAATCACCCGAAATTATTATTTTTAGATGAACCAACAGCGTCTGTCGATCAAGCGAATGTCGCGTATTTTTATAAAACTGTGAATGAATTACGAGAATCCGGGGTAAACATAATCCTGATTAGTCATGATGATGTGGTAGAAACCCTTGATTTCACGCATGTATTAAGTATCGATAATGATTTATCCTATCGGTTTTATACGAAAGAACAATGTGGTAAAGAACGAGGAGGAAAAGCTGTATGATGTTATCCTTCTTCGTCGATTTATTCCAACAAGAGTTCATGCTGCGAGCTTTGATTGCCGGATTACTACTTGGAGTCTTAGCTCCTTTGATGGGTTCAATTGTCGTGATAAGGCGGCTATCCTTTATCGCGGATACGTTAGGCCACTTTTCGCTTGTGGGTGTATCCGTTAGTTTATTCTTAGCTTCCGTTGGTTTTTCTGCCTTCTTTGAACGTCCGCTTTACTTAGGAATCATTTTTTCAATCGTCGGTGGATTATTAATCGAGTTGTTCCGTCGCTATTATAAAAACTATAAAGAGATTTCGATGCCGATTGTGATGAGTTTAGGAGCTGCGGTATCCGCAATATTTTTCTCTCTTTCAAAGCGGACAGGTTCCTTGTATACCTATATCTTCGGTTCGATTTTGACGATTAATAATTATTACGTCATTTTAATCGCTATCACTTTATTGGTGGTGACGTTATTCTTTGTGCTGTTCGGAAAACAAATTGTCTCCGTTTCTTTTGATGAATCGAGCGCGAAGTTCCAAGGCATTAATCTCGGATTGTTCCAAATTGTCTTCATCATCACATTATCCGTTGCGGTATCGGTTTTATTAGAAGCTGCCGGGGTGTTATTGGTCTCTTCGATGATGATTATTCCTGTCGCTGCCGCTATGAAGGTAGGCTGGTCGTATAAATCAACCCAAGTGATTGGAATCTTGTTTTCCGAGTTATCTGTGATTCTCGGATTATGGGGTGCCTATTCCTTACGAATTCCTTCTGGAGCAACAATCGTCTCGGTGAACATCATCATTTTAGTAGTCGTGGCACTGATTCGGCGGATGACCCTACGTCGGCGAGTGAAAGTAGATCCAAAGATTACCGAATCCGACTTAGAAGTCTTAGAAGAAGAAAAATCAGCGTAATTGATGCTGATTTTTTCAATTACATAATCATGATAAGGAGATCACAATGAAAAAGATTTTGTTTGGTACAGTTGGTTGGAACATCGCTGAAACAACAAGAATGATTGAGGTTGCTAAAGGCTTTCGAGGTCAGTATGAATGCCACTTCTTTTCTTATGGGGGAAAGTTTGAATCCCTAGTTGAAGAGGCAGGTTTTGTATTACATCGTTTAGAACCCAGAGAAGATGAAAAGAAAATTGCTTTGCTTTGGAAGGTAGACCGCGGGGAAACATTCCAACAACCGTGGTCAGTTGTAGAATTACGACTGCGGATTCAAAATGAAGTGGCTTTGATTGAAGAACTTCAACCGGTCGCCGCTTTCCTTGGGTCGGTATTAACCTTCTCCTTATCCTGTAAACTGACAAATACATTACTCTTTAACTTCATTCCCTTAGCCTTATCGAAACCGTATCTAGAAGCGGGATTGCCAGTATTTCCCAATCGTCCACAGTGGATTAACAAATTGAGTACCTATCTTTTACTTCACGTTCCCTTGTTAATGGGCAATATCCGGAAGGTCGCAAAAGCGTATGGACTTCCCTTACCTCGCCATTTTATGGACTTATGGACAGGAGATATCAATATTGTCGCAGAAACCAAAACGTTGAGTTTGTTAAAAGAACTTCCCAAAGATTGGTACTTCTCAGGGGCGTTATTCGCTCATCTCGACACCAAAATCCCCACCGAAGTACAGGAACTGCTATCGAATACCACCCTTCCCAAGGTCTACTTTGCGATGGGAAGTAGTGCGAATAGAAAGGTTCTGCTTAAAGTATTATCGGCTTTACAAGGCTTGGATTGTTGTTTCATCGCACCGATTCAATCTCATCTTCAACCAGGCGATTTCATTCCAAACAATGTCCACGTCACGGGATGGCTTCCCGCTTTGGAAGTCACGTCACAAGTGGATTTCGCCTTGATTCATGGGGGACAAGGAACGGTTCAAACAACCGTATTAGCAGGCGTCCCCTTTATTGGGGTTGGCATGCAACCGGAACAAGAGATGAATATTTATCTGTATCAACAATTTGGAAGTGCAATCCAACTATATCGGAATCAACTCTCCAAGAAGAAGATTCAAGCAGCGATTCATGAGATGTTGACTAATTCGGCCTATCGTAAGAAAGCTTTTGAAGCGAAAACCTTGTTATCTGAAATTAATACGGTAGAAACCGTTGTTTCGATCTTTGAAGAAGTTATCCGTGAACGAACAATCTCATCATGAAAGGTGACCTCATGGATTTAAAAACTTGTTTCCCCCACTTCCAAACCATTACTAGAATTGAAAAAGGATGGTCAAATGATTTAAAGTATTATATTGAAACCATCCATCAAGAAGAATATCTTCTTCGTCTCAGTCCATTCACCGAGAAAGACCGAAAACAAAAGGAATTTGCTTTTCTTCAAGAACTCTCCGAACTTAATATCCCGATGTCCCACCCGATTGACTTTGGTGTCTTGGAATCGCTAGACAAGGTCTACATGCTTCTTTCATGGACAGAAGGTCATGATTTAGAAGAAACAATCCCTTCACTACCATGTGACACCCAATATCAATTAGGACTTCAAGCGGGCCAAATTCTCGCATTGATCCATTCGATGAAACCCCGTGGAATAGCGCTAGATTGGGCGGTTTATTATGCCAATAAGTTAGAACGAAACATCTTGAAGTATCAATCGTGTGGAATCCAATTAGAGGGGGCAGAGGTGATTCTAGCCTATATCAAAGCGAATCAATCCCTTTTAAAGGATCGACCCCTTGTGTCCCAACATGGAGATTACCATATTGGCAATATGATTTTAAAAAACGACAATAGCGTTTCTATTATTGACTTCAATCGCTTTGATATCGGCGACCCCTATGAGGAGTTTAATCGGATTGTCTTTAGTGCACGCAAATCTCCCGCCTTTGCCAGGGGTCAAATTGACGGCTATTTTCAACATCAAATTCCTAGTGACTTTTTCCCGCTTCTAAAACTCTACATTTTTAACAATACGCTTTCTTCGATTCCGTGGGCCATTCCCTTTGGGGAAGAGGATGTGTGGGAGATGCTTGAGATTGGCAAAGAAGTCTTAACGTGGTACTGTGATCCAAACTCAACGATTCCCTCGTGGTATCAAGCAAACCAATAAAAACAAAAAAAGATGTTTTGGATTTCCTTGCAGGAATGTTCAAATCATCTTTTATTCATATTGGACATCCACTAAATAAAGTCCTCCCGGAGGAGCCATAAAGGTCGTTTCTTTGCGACTTTTTTGAGCGAACAAGTCTGGAATACTGGATTTCACTTGTCCTTGCATGGTGCGAATGACGGTTCCCATAATCAAGCGAATCATATGATGTAAGTATCCTTTGGCAGTGAACTGAACAATCACAAGGGAGTCGCGCTCCGTGACTTGGATGGATTGAATCGTTCTAACGGAATCTTTATCCGAAAGTGTCGCAAAACTGGTAAAATCGTGGGTTCCAACAAAACCTTGTAAATGTTTCTTCAGTTGATGGATATTTAGATCTTTCACAAACCACGCATAGTGGGCGAAGAGGGGATTATACTGTCCTGTATAGAGGTGATACTCATATGTTTTTTGTTTGACATGGTAGCGAGCATGGAAGCTTGTGGGCACTTCTTCAACACTGCTCACTGAAATACTTTGGGGTAACTGGTAGTTAATCATCATCACAAACCGGTCTGCTTGAACAGGTAAAACCGAATCAAAGTGGATCACTTGGTGTAAGGCGTGGACCCCTTCATCGGTTCGAGAAGCCCCCGAGACTGGCGTGAGATAGCCATTAATCTGACTGATTGCTTCTTCTAAGCTTTGTTGAATGGAGGGAAGATGCGATTGGCGTTGAAACCCATGAAAATCCCGGCCATCATACGAAAGGATCGCTTTGAATCGTCGATTCGAAACAGCCTTTTCATAACAAGTAATCTTGTCAATCACGTTACCTTTCTTCCGAAACCTAAGCAAGAAGAACTCATTTTCATAAACAAGGGCTGGTCCATCCACAAGTGAAATATCAGAAAATGTTTGTTGAATGATGGCACTCTTATGAAACCATTCCTGTACCTCTGAAAGGCCTAAAATGGGCGATTGGCCCTCTTTTTCAAGCAGGACATCTTGATGTAGATGATTGTCTAAAAGCTCACTGATTGGCTTCATAATGCGAGATAAAGCGATACGCCAAATGCTAGTAACACAAAGATGACCATGACGATATCATAGCGACCAAATTTTAATTCATGAATCCGACTGCGAAGTTTGCCTGGTACGAAATTCCGTGACTCCATCGCATCTGCTAAATCCTCGCTTCGTTTAAAGGCAATGATAAACATCGGTACGAGAAGCGAAATGACTTGTTTAATCTTATCTTTTAGTTTTCCTTCGGAGAAATCCGCTCCGCGGGAAGCCTGTGCTAACATAATCTTGTTGGCTTCATCAAGAATGGTTGGAATATAACGAAGACTAATCGAGATAATCAAGGCAAAGTCCTCTGATTGAATGCCGATCAATTTCAAAGGACGCATGAGTTTCTCAATTCCTTGAGTTAAATCTGTTGGTTTTGTCGTGAGAGTTAGTAAAGTTGAAAGCGTTAAGACAATCATCAATCGAATGATAACAAAAACGCTCATTTCTAAGGCATTGGAATAGATTTGGAACGTGATTGGATTGAGAATCGGAATCACAACTGGCACGAGATTCAAGATCGCGTAAGCTCCAGCGATATAGGTTAGTAATAAAAAGAATCGATAACGTATCTTCTTACGAGCAATGCGCCATAGAATCGTCCATAAAATGAATGAAGGAATGGAAACAACAGTCAAGTTTAATAGGGTTCGTTCATCCGGTAAAACAGGAGACCCTGTTTGATTAAAGAAAAATTGGAAGACTAGGGTAAATAGCATCAGAACCACAATGGGACGTAACCCTTTTAGAATTCGTGGAATCGAAAGCTTGGCAATGAGGAAAAACAATACCACAATTCCTGAAGCAATTAGCAGCTCGGTCGTTGTTTTTAATAAAAATACAGCGACTAATAAGAAGAGAATCCCGATTAGTTTCGTCCGAGGATCGACTTTGTATAAAAATCCGTCTCCAGGAATGTATTGGCCAATGACGATACTTTTCATCGTTTCAACACCTCCAATAGCGCTTGATAGGCGTCATCTACGGTTTTTTGGTAAACAGAAATGTTGGCCCCTAAGGTTTGATTGATGGCGTTTAAGACCCGAATCGTTTGGGGATAATCGAGATGTCGTTTTTCCAAATCGGCACGTTTAAATAGATCATCTGGGGTTCCATCAAACACGAGTTGTCCCGCATCTAATACAATCACTCTATTGGCATAGCGATACACTAAATCCATATCATGAGTGATTAAGATAATGGTTTTCTTTGTTTCCCGTTGGATGGATTGGAATAACTCCATCATTTGAATTTTCCCTTTCGGGTCAAGTCCTGATGTTGGTTCATCAAGAACCAATATCTCGGGATCCATAGCAAGAATCCCCGCTATCGATACCCGTTTCTTTTCCCCACCAGATAAATTAAAAGGGTTTCGGCGCAAATAGGATTCGTCTAGCCCAACGAGATGAATTGCTTTTACAGCTAGTTCTCTCGCTTCCGCAAAGGGGATATGGAAATTGAGTGGACCAAACATAATGTCTTTTTCAACGGTTTCTTCAAAGAGTTGGTATTCTGGAAACTGAAACACCAAGCCGACTTTCCGTCTTAAATCATTGTACTTAATGGTCTTATCCCGTTTCGAAGTAATCGTCCGACCAAATAGGGTAACCGCTCCTTCAGAAGGAAATACCAAGGCATTCATGTGTTGTGCAAGGGTACTTTTCCCAGAACCGGTATGTCCAACTAAGGCAATAAACTCATTCGTGGATTCAATCGATAAGGTGATATCTTTGATGGCTTCATACGGACGTTTGGCTTGTCCAGAGTAATGATAACTTACATGTTCGAACCGAATGCCCATAAGAGTCCCTCCAGTTCCTTTGTTAAAAGATTGTCAGCTTTTAAACGATAATATAATTCGAGCGAAACCGGAAGTTCCAGGTTCGCTTCTTTAAACAACTCGGGATGACGCAGTATTTCTTCTTTCTTTCCTTCAGCTAAGACTTGACCTTGCTTGAGTAGCACCATGCGATTCGCTAACAAGGCTTCTTCGATATCATGGGTAATCATGATCACGGTTAAACCTTCTTGATTGAGTTGTTTGATATAACTCATTACTTCACGCCGAGCGGAAGGATCTAACATCGATGTCGCTTCATCAAAAATCATGATTTCGGTGTTCATCGCTAAAATCCCAGCAATCGCAACCCGTTGCTTCTGACCTCCAGATAACGAGGAGGGTTCTTTATCTAACAAGGGAGTTAGGCCGATCTTATTGGCAAAAAAAGTGATGTTTTCTAACATCTTCTCTCTTGGAATATTTAAGTTTTCCATCCCAAAGGCGATGTCATCACGAACGGTAACTCCAACAAATTGGTTGTCTGGATTTTGAAAGACAATCCCAACGTGATTACGAATCTCATAAACGGTTTCTGGTTCGATCCGAATACCATTCAGCGTAATCGTTCCTTCATCGGGTTCTAATAATCCAACTAAGCATTTCGCTAAAGTTGACTTCCCACTGCCGTTATGACCGAGAATTGCAACCCAGTCGCCTTTTTGAATTTCGAGATTGATTTGTTTTAAGACTTTTCGCTTCGTTGAGTATTGAAATGAAACATTTTTGATTTCAATCACGAAATCACCATCTTTCTAAAACGCCATGATATTATACCATAAAATAGCACTTTTGAAAAGCATCACTCTTCGGTCTGTGATTATGAAAATTGCGAAAGGAATCAAAACATTCCTTTCGCAAGCAAACCCATTGATCTCCTTTGAATTGACAACTATGATTAGCCTCTTACCCTCACTTTTCATCGATATCACAGACCAATTGGAAGATGAACCTCAAACACGGACCAGTCATTTCAAAAGCATCATGTCATAAATATGTTTTAAGGGTTCGTTTCTAAATACTCATAATCAAGTATGGCATACTGATAGGAGTCAATCCAAAGTGGCTGTTGGTTCTGATCTAGTTTAAAGTAGATATTTGCCTTCATCGTTGCTTCTCTTCTCATATTTAGTCGTTCAAGGAGTTTCCACGAACGAACATTTTCTTGATGACAATAGGCAACGATTCGATGTAATCTTAGAGTTTGGAACCCATACTCCAGCACTGCTTTCGCTGCTTCAGTAGCATAACCTTTTCCTTGATATTGAGGATGAAACACATAACCGAGAGTATAGGTTTTCAAATACTCTGGACCATCTAAAGCGAAGTAGATATTCCCAATCAATTGATTTGTGGATTGTAAACAGACAGCAAAATACGCTTTATCTGTGGAGCGTTTTTTAGCTTCTAGAATGGCATTTGCTTTCGAGAATACTGGATATGGTTCATATTTTACAACTTCTTCCATTGATAAGTATTGATAGAGTGCATCTCCATCAGAATCTAGAAATGGACGCAAATATAGCCTTTGTGTTGTAATCAAAGTATCACCCTCTTAATCTCATGCATACGGAAACTATACTGTTTACAATGTAATTATACTACTATTAAACGAACGTCAATATCAAATTCTCTGAATGAACATTTAAGGTTTCTTTTGAGAATCATTACAACATGAAATTTCATCCAAAAAACCACGTTCGAAAACAACGTGGTTTGCAAATCAACCGAATGAGAAACACTATTCTGGTAAGGATTGAATCAATTCAATCAAAATCGCAGCCGATTTTTGATGGGTGATATAACTGGCGTGATTATTCGCCCCAACGGGATCTCCATCTTCCCCCACCTGCTTGATAACAGCCATATGAACGTGCCTTTTATCCTGTTCACTTAAGCTGTTGATTACATCCAATGCGGCCGTCCCATTTAGGGACCCTGTTGTCATCGTCCAAATAATGTGCGCGTTGGGAGCGTCTTCCCGGAGCGTCATAATGAACTCACCAACCGCGTTTTTGAATGCTTGTATCTTATTGGTTCGATCAAACCCAGTACTGTTATTAATCACAGATGTATAATCGTTTCCACCGATGTTGATAATGATATAATCTGGTTGTCTGTTGGCAGTATAAGTAATTGGTACTAATTGGCGATTGGGTAAGATACCAACAACTTCATAGGCTTTGGTGATATTAATTTGTCCCGTCGGATCGTTATACCCATAAAGTAACCCCCATCCCGAACTTGCAACAAACTCAACCGATCCACCAAATGCTCGTGCCGTCAAATACCCAAACGAATGAAGGAAAGAGGAATTAGCGGTACTGCGGGATTGGGGACTATTCCCAAGTGCTCCATGACCGGAAATACCGGAGGCTCCAATGATGAGAAAGTGAAGTTGAATGGTTGGAATAGACGGTAAAAAATAGCCATTTGTCGATATTTTCGATATCGATGTAACCCCATCTTCAGGTTCACTTCGTTTGACAATTTCCACGACATGAACATCAAACGTATCAAACTCAACGATGATTTGAGAAAACTCATCCTTTTGGATAAATACACTTGCCTCTAGGAGATCCTCTCCATCTTTCGCAACAGAATAATAGATATCATTCTTTTTGTCTTCCAATGATAGATCAATAGCGAGAGATCGTCCATAAAAGCGGACTTTGAGTCCTGTAGCTGTGTGGTAAAAGTACTGTTTTTGGTTTTGATAAGCAGTTCTTCCAACCCATTCAAGATAACTTCCAATAAGGTTTTCGTTTTCTAATATCGATAATCCTGTTAGGTTTGTTGTTTCCTCTGTCTTTGTTGTTTGACAACCCATAGCAAAAAACAGAAGTACAACCCCAAAAAGGATACCGAGTTTCTTCATTGTTTGGAAACCTTTCGAACGGCTTTCGCTACTTCTCTTGCGACATTCTTATTAAACACGTTTGGGATGATGTAGGTGTCACATAACTCTTCCTCAGAAACGATGCCCGCAATCGCATGGGCTGCGGCTAGTTCCATTTCTGGGGTGATTTGTTTCACACGTGCTGTTAAAGCACCTTTAAAAATGCCAGGAAACACCAGCGAATTATTAATTTGATTGGGTAAGTTCGAGACTCCAGTTCCGACGACTCTAGCCCCCGATTGAATGGCTAATTCTCTTGAAATCTCAGGAGTAGGATTTGCGAGAGGAAAGACAATCGCGTCATGATTCATGGATTGAATCATTTTACCACTAACAATGTTTCCTACAGAAACCCCAATAAAGACATCCGCCCCAACAAGTGCATCACTTAACGTACCTTTTAATTGATTATGATTGGTTTGTTTCGCAATTTCTTCTTGAGGAAAGTTATTCGATGGATTCCCTTTATAAATGATTCCAAACCGGTCGCAAACAATCAGATTCTTTGCTCCAAGAAGTAGTAAAAATTTGGTGATAGAAATTCCGGCGCTACCCGCTCCATTAATGACAATCTTGACTTGACTGATGGATTTCTTCACCAGTTTTAATGCATTGATGAGTGCCGCTCCACAGACAATTGCCGTACCGTGTTGATCATCATGAAATACCGGAATATCACACAGTTCTTTCAATCGTCGTTCGACTTCAAAACATCGAGGAGCAGATATGTCTTCTAAATTGATACCCCCAAAGGAAGGAGAAAGACGATAAATCGTTTCAACTAATTCATCCACATCCTTTGTGTTTAAGACAATCGGGATTGCGTCAACGTTTCCAAACCGTTTGAAAATAGCACATTTTCCTTCCATAACGGGAATCGCTGCCAATGGTCCAATATCACCAAGACCCAGCACTGCTGTCCCATCAGAAATCACCGCAACGGTATTCCGTTTAGAAGTTAATTGATAGACTTCCTCAGGGTTTTGATGAATTGCCAGACACGCTTTCGCAACTCCTGGAGTATATGCTAACGTCATGTCATGCATATTACGTAAGGGCATTTTATTCTTGATACTGATTTTACCTTTTGTTTTTCGATGTAGTTCTAATGATTCTTGCATAATGTCCATTTGCTTGGACTCCTATTAGTTTGTCGTTGTAAAATAGAAGATTTGTGTTGGTATCGATGTATCGGCGAACGTTATCGTTAGACTTACATTCCCAACACCACTCGATAGATTAAAAGTGACGGATTGATCGGGATTGACTGTTGCACGGCCGTTTGAAGCCGTGATGGTATACCCGGCATTCACTGGGTTTTGGGGAGAATATATCACAGTAAATGTAATGGTAGTTGTGATGGGGATGAGCACTTTATCTGCAACAACATTGGGTTGCCCTAGTGTTACATTGGGTGATGAGACGCTTGCAGTGATTTGAACAGGAGGCTGAACCGTCTTAAATCGGAATTCAAGAACCCCATTAATCCCTACTGTTATATCTTCAAAGGTAAGGACAACACTGACGTTTCCTGGGCCTGTCGCGCCATAGACAAATGTAATTTG
>Ga0209835_1001462_pt1 | contig 13145 bp, 7 predicted proteins | sample LakKivwa52mmetaG_FD_184138 | JGI IMG/M metagenome (GOLD analysis project Ga0209835, IMG submission 184138) | Anoxic lake water microbial communities from Lake Kivu, Rwanda to study Microbial Dark Matter (Phase II) - Lake Kivu water 52m metaG... | ecosystem: Environmental > Aquatic > Freshwater >...
ATGCCATTGGCAGCCCGCTCCCAGTCTCCAGCCTTTATGAAAGCCAGAATGTTCTTGAAGCCAAGAAGACCAGAAATACCAAGATTGAAGCACATGTTCAGCAGCACCGATTTGCGGACTTCATCCATAGCATTGTAAATCTCAGGAATCTCATCCAAAAGCTGTTTCTCGCAGTTCTGGATATCATTCTCCAATAACACATAAGCTTCGGACTTGGAAATGCCATTATCATCCAGGTTGCGGCCATAACCGATGGTCAGCTTACCTGCTGTACAGCGGTATGGCTTCAGCCTCAGACCTTCATGTCTAACCAGTTGTTCTTTGATGCGTTCCAGTAGCTTGGCTTCCATCGTATCTCCTTGCGAGTAGTATTAGATACTCTCTCCGGTGCAAGGAAGCCATGACCCTGTATTAACACAAATACGGATGCATAAGGATGCGACAGAAATTGAGATTGACAAGAATAGGATGATAGATTATCTGTGTTCAATAGAATTAAGAAAGGATTGGTGCGTCTTGGATGACGTAATATCAGCAACAAAAGTCACATCGTGGTTGAGACCTAATGACATCGAGGAGCAAACATGAAACCTACAAAGTTGATGTTTATGATTTTATTTCCGATATGGTTTTGTGGGTTAACAGCCCAAAATCATATGGAACTGATTTTGTCTATACAGGGAGCACATGAAAACAGTCTAGCTTACATAAATATGGCAGCTATTGATTTTAATGCTGACGGTTATGATGATCTAATCTTCCCACAACATAGAAGTACCCCACTATCGGTTCTCGCCAAGATACACTGTTACTTTGGTGGTCCCAACTTTGATGGGATACCTGATTTAGAATATCAAGGCGAATTCTGGGACCAAGATCCAGGAGCGCGGCTTTTATCCGGTGATTTTAATGGTGACGGCTATGAAGATATTGTTGATTCTGTACCCATCGACGAAGCTACTCTTCAAATGGGTCTGAGGTTTTATTATGGTGGTCCCGGTGCAGACCTGATGCCAGATCACATCATCCCAATGGCTTCGTTGGGAACTCCCTTTTCATCTGAGCTGATCATACGAGAGAACATCGGAGACATTAACAATGACGGTTGTGACGATATTGGAGCTTTCCACATCACTCCGGATTCTCTGCAAACCTGGAGCATTGCTGTCCTCTTCGGCGGAACCTACCAAGTTGCGACTGTTGTGGACAGCGTTATCATGGGTTCAGTTATGTACATTTCATACGTCGGGGATGTTAATGGTGATAACATAGATGATTTTGCAGTCGGATATGATCCTCAATTCAATCCTGGGAATCATTCATTAACTCTTTATTGTGGTAATGATGGATATTTTGACCCATTGGATAGGATTGTTCTTTATGATGCAACTACTGAACCTTATAATGATTACCCTTTCGCATTTGGTATCGGCGATTTTAATGGAGATGGATTTGACGATTATTTAAGTATGTGGGTAACTGAACCCAACAATAGCGGATACAAGATAAAAGTAGGATCAAATACACTTCCTCAATCACAGGAATATATCATTGATATGGCCCCCTGGACACAACTGATCAATGTATACGACCGGGAAGTCAGCTTTGGGGATTTTAATGGAGATGGTTACAGCGACATGGTAACCTCTGATCATGTGTCAGGCTTCTGGCGCGGAGCGGTGGGACTCTGGTTAGGGGGAGCTAATCCCAACGGAGTATATGATCTAAGGATTACCCCTCCCCCCGTATCGCCAACTTATCAATTTGGCTGGGGCACCCCGGCTGTGGGAGACTTTAATGGTGATGGATTCGATGATGTGGCATTCTGTGCTCCCCAGAGTCAATCAGGAACCAGTAATTACAATGGCTGGGTTCATGTTTATGCGGGTAACGCCCAACTCGCCGACACGACGGTAGAGAATGATGATAATATCATGCAGACTGAAGCATCAAAATTGAGTATCTTCCCCAATCCATCCTCGAAAAACCAGCATGAATGGAATTATCTCTTGGAAGGAGAACTGCCTGTAGGTTTAACACCTTGCAGCATTGATATCTACAATATTCGTGGGCAATTACTAACCATATATCCCATCAGTAATCAAGAAAGCAAGCAAGGGACACTGGGAGAGTTATCCTTGGCACAAGGTTTATATATAGCAGTGTATAAGGCAGGAACGCAAAAAGTGGCAACCACAAAATTTACAATTAAGTAAAGGAGTCAGTTATGAAATCCAAGCGTTTGTTTTTTGTTTTGATTATCCTTGTTTCCTGGCAGAGCGTAGTTTTCGCCTATTCCTCTGATGATTTTTTAATCGGAACTTATTCCTATTTAAAGCCTTATCCCGAAAACACGACTTTCAATTCTAACATCCTCAGCATTATGAAGTCGGAGGGAAACTACAACGTATCGATATGCGACAATACGCTGCCAGATTCATATCCTGCTTCAAGTGTCGATGGTTTACTGCAGGCACATTATCTGCAAGGAATCGATCCTTGGTTATGTGATTATCATACTGGTTATAACTCGACTGGAGAGATAATCAGTGCCGGCACACACGCATTATCTACTGGCAATTACTGGCGCTTTGAAGCAGAATTCTTCGATATTGGGAGACCATATGGTTATACCGAGGTAGATAACAATTCAAATGTGTATTTCCACCAGTTTTCACGCAGTATAGCCAATCGCATTGGTTATGCAACCATGGATACCGGTAATATAGTACCCAGAAAGGTCTGGGCTTGTTCTCCTGACACGACTGGTATTGTTTTGTATGGGTTAAGGCAAAGATTTCCTGCTGCTGATGCGAGCAACGCAGTCTCTAACCCTCCCAGATATGATCGCATTGGTCCCGAATTCCGCTTTACACAATGGGACCGTGCTACAGGAAGCGAAACAGGTCCACTGGGACAGCATTATCTCTCATGGGATAAGTTGTATGTAAGATATGTATTTCGGGTCGCCAGCGGGAGTCCAAATAGTAATGCACTGTCATTTAAGGTGATATGTAAGAATAACAGTACTGGAGCTTATGAACCCATCCTGATTAACAATGTCCTGAATCCGGGGACACCTCAGTTAGAACTGATTTATACATTTAATGACCTAACTAGCTACTCCACAAATGTAGATCCTGATAATCTTCAAGATCTTTATCGGTCTATAACATTTGAAATTGACTTGAGTTATCTGCGCGGGACTAACTTAACCCCGAGTGGCGATACATTCCTGAACACGGCAGGATATTGGCATTGTTCGTTTTTCACAATTGATCCTTACGTATATTCATATGGTAACGGCACAATCTATCTGGATAATGTTGAGATCTTCGATAAGTTATATGACAAACTCGATGATAATCCACCTACCGAGGTTATTTCCTGGCTCAATGCGAGATTGAACGATTACAGCAATACCGGCTTGCAAAGGGTTAAGAGCTTCTATACACTCGACGAACCTCAATTACCTCATTTTGCTTCATACTCAAAGCTTCTAAATGCTCTTCAAGCGACCAGCGGTAGTTCTAAGGGCTGTTTTTCCACAGTAAACTGGAGTGGCGGGATCTACAAGAAGCCGAATGGTCAGAGGTTTTCACTTCCTGAACTATTTACAAATCCCGAGAATGGGTATGATCCAGAAGAACTCATGATCGACTATTACCCATTACACCCAAAGAACAATTGGAATGCATCAAATCAAGATGATCTTTCTGGAGGATTGTCAATTCAGAGCTCCATTGATTTCAAAATGTTGTCTCATTATTATGCAGCAAAAGTACGTTGCATGGATATTGACATCCCATTCTATGTAGTTCCGGTTAGCGCTGGACGTTGGGCGGATTACAGCATAGATCAGGATAGATGGGACTATTACATGATGCCTACTGCCAATATGCAGAAGTGCTTGCAACTTTTACCGCTATGTTATGGTGTAGATGGAGTTATAAATTGGAAACTGTATGATAACTATACAACTAACGCACTTGAAGAACACGATCGTGAGCCATATGAAACTGCCAGCGAGAGAAGTCAGCATGATGTCTATCCAACCACTGCTATGAAGTGGTATGCACTAATTGAAAGAAACGGCAATGAAATAGTAAGCAATACTCCCCAGTTCGAAGCTATATGCGCAGCAAATGCTAAGTTAGGCATCTATGGGAATATTATGAAAACAAGAGGATTGAACTGGATTAATGCGCTGTGCGTAAAACACACTGGACCTTCCATAAATCAGGTATATGATTATGCTTATAATACACCATCACCTGGTATCGGAGTATACTTGGAGGACATTACTTCTTACGATCTCGAGTATCCCGTAAATCTTGCTCCCTATCAAGGTTACGTACAAGTTGGTTTCTTTGAAGATTCTGATTCGAGCCCGTATTATATGGCAGTTAATCGTAGGACTGATTTTGTAGATAATACAACCGGGGAGATGGAGTTGTTAACACCTAACCAATTAAGAACACATTACAATGAGTATGGTCAGGCAAACGGATTTCATGCAGCTCCATCACAGACAGTGGCGTTCGAGTTGAGCAATAGCGCTTATTCGCATTTTGGCCCGACGATAGGGCTGTATGATCCTGACGCTGAACATTTATATAAACAAGATAATACTGAGATCAAGGTTGACATTGACCCCGGTGACGGTCTTTTACTTGAGATGGTTGCTACTTTACCCTCACAAGTCAGCACAGATACAACTTTAAGACGTAAAGTATATTTGGATGGAGAAATCACGATTTTAGCATCTTGTGACGTGGTTATTCAACCAAATACAGAAGTGATAATCCTTCCAAACACACAGATAAACTTAGATCGTGCCGCTAGTTTGGTTTTCAGCGGTAATGTATCAGTAGGTGATGGAGTGTGTTTCAACATTTCTAATGATGCATCCATACTTGTATCCAATGCTGAATTCAATGTGAACGGAAGTTTATCAATTCAAGGCAATGGAAGTTTTATTGTAGCAGATAGTGTTGAATGCAATTATGCAATGAGATCGGTAGTAACTGTATCAGACAGTACCGCTATTATATTATCCGGTAGACAAAACTTCAAATCGTTGTCCACAATAAGATTGTCCGGTAACTCAGAACTAAGGTTTGATAATGCAGAACTCAATCTTTCCCATCTTGTTAAATTCTGGATCGATAACAGTATCCTTGAATTTTACTCAAGCTATATCACGGTAAGCTCAGTTACCGGAGACACGATTTTTGTTGAAAACCAAAGCTGTGTGAATATTATCAATTCTACTATCAGACGAATGCCGATAATCGTACGAGGCTCAGATCTATATTTAGAAAACAGCTATATAACTGTGCGAGAAAATACATCAGGGATATCGGTAAACAACCCACTCACAAACCGTCAGGTGCGCATTGTTAACAATAACGGAAGAAACGGGATTTCTGGGTTGTCGAATCAGAATACAAAAGGGATAGACATTGTGCTTTCTCACTCCCCCATCATTATTAAAAATACAGATTTCTCAGGATTAGCAACTGCAGTTAATAAGATTACTTCAACAGCATTACCTGATAGCATTTATGATTGCTCATTTGAGGATTGCACCATAGGAGTTTATGAAACCAGTAGCAGTTCTATTGGTAGAATTGAAAACAATTCCTTTACCAATATTGAAAATACTGGTATTTGGCTCATTGGCTCGATTCCTACAATAGCAGCATGCAGTTTTATATCAAGCGGGACAGGAATTAGATTCGATGGTTCTTATTACGCCCCACGTTTATCCGGTGTATATAACTCAACTTTCAATCTCTGTGATGTAGCAATTGAAAGCAGAGCATCAAATCCCAGAGTCGAAAACTGCGATTTTTACTTAAACGAAGTCGGCTTGTTAAGCCATAACGACTCCAATATGAATCTTGCCCAAAACTCCTACAACTGTTTACGCAACGAGAATAGTAATATCAAATTCTATTGGGACGAGAGCTACCACTCATATATCCAATTAGTGTCCGGTCATAATGATTTGTATCATTTTGGCATAAGCACGTTTGACTTCAGTTTTGATGATAACTATTCATCATCTACAGGATATGCCATAGATGCTTCAAAGAATTGGTTCGAGGGTGATTCAGTTCGAGTAAATGATACGACCTACTCGGATTATGTGAAAGTTAATGCTTTTGATCCTGAACCGAATACTTTAGGCACTGACCCAGATGGGAATAATCGATTCTTGGTTGCATTACATCAGGAAGCAATTGGTCAAATTGACCAAGCAATATTGATGTATGAAACGATCTTGAATGAACAGTTTGAATCAGAGAAAGATTATTATAATGGATGCATTGACGGTTTATTCAGAATCAAGTTAATTCAGGATATCCAACTTACCCTTTTGGCGCAATACATTGATCAGAAAATCATACAGTACACCGCTGTCGATAGTTCTTTCTCAAAGCTTCTATCTGACTATCTGATAAAGACTCATGTTGCCAGAAAAGACTACCAAAGTGCTATTAATCTGATTCAGGGGCGCATTGATAATCCTACTAGTGTTATCGATTCCTTAAGAGCTGTTTTAGATTTGGAGATAGTTTTACAATTGGCAGCTATAGAACCAGATAAGCGTCCGGTGCAAACTAAGTATAATCAGTATGCATATCCCTCTGTTGATTTATTTAAGACAAGCCATAATGCACACTGGCTCATGCTTACAAGACTGCAACAGCAAGAAGAAATTTCGAATATACAAGTTCCAACATCGCCTATTATCAGTTCAAACTATCCCAATCCCTTCAACCCTTCAACCACGATTGCATTCAGCATACCCGAGACCGGGCAAGTCAGAGTATCTGTCTATAATATTAAAGGGCAGAAAGTGAAGGACTTGCTTAATACTGAAATGACCCGTGGAAATCATAGGCTGGTTTGGGATGGCAGAGACACTAACAACCGTAGTGTTGGTACCGGTATCTACTTCTTCAAGCTTGAATCTGGAGGGAAAACCTCGATACGCAAGACTATGCTTATGAAATAGTATTAATAGACAACAAGCCCGATTTTAATATAATTGGGTTTGTTGTCTTTCACAAAATAGAGCTTTTCGTCCTACACTTCCAATGAAAGTGTGGAAACGGCGTATGTGTTCCGGAGACACCAACCGGGTTCATCTCTGAGTCATATTCTATCTGATCATCCTTGATCCAAGGTGCCAGTGCTTTGATATAGTCTCTGGCATCATCCAGGCTGTTGGACTTGGTGTCCAGAGCCATGAGGTTGTCCATCACCTCCAGGGCATCATTTAGGGGATATACCTTATCCTGAGCAGCCAGTGCCCGGCAGATATCACTGGCTGGTGATAAAAATACGTCCAAAAGCTTCCAAAGCAGGCTATGTCCAAGTCCCAACATAGTCCATCATATCTCCTCACCACATAAGGTTTTATCCCCATTTGTTCGAGTGATGGTCATTTGAAGTTTGGGGTGAGGGTTTATATTGATCTGATATCGCAACTACCAAAAAGCGTAGGTTAAGGTGGGGGCTCGATAGGGCACAAGTGCAAATCAAGATTATTTAACTTGACAAAAACATAACCCTATAATTATTTGATGACCGACGGTCAGTGAACGACCCTAAGTATAATAAATGGAGCAACGTAATGGGAATCCAAGAGAGAAAGCAGCGCGAGCGGGAGCAAAGGCGAGAAATGATCATCGTAGCGGCATCCAAGGTCTTTATCGAAAAGGGTCTTGGGGGGACAACGATGGAAGAGATTGCTTCGCGTGCGGAATTGAGTAAGGCAACGCTTTATCTCTATTTCAAGAACAAGGAAGAGCTCTTTTTGGCGGTGATGATCATCGTCTTGGATCGCTTTTGTGATCACATGCAACAGGAAATGGGCAGTGACAAGCCGGTCTTGCAGCGCATGGTAACGATGGGTTCAAACTACTTGAGCTTCTTTTATCGGTATCCGGAGTACTTTGAGATGCTAAATGATATGGAGCCTCCGGACGATTTCAATTTTGCGCAGTATGAAGTAAGCACAGATTTGGTAAAGGCAAATGCAAGGATTTGGGGGATCATTTGCGCTCCGATCATCGATGGCATCAAGGATGGAACATGTCCAAAAATCGCCGCATCATCAATGCGGATTGGAAGGCTTGGAAGAGAATTCTGCGATGCGCTTGCTGGAAAAATTGGATTTTGAAGGTATGTTGAGGCGGATGTGGAACGCCATTACGGATAGTATTACAACAAATCAAGCAATTGAGGTAGGAAAATGCAAAAATTCATTATTTGCACAGTGCTTTGGCTGATATTTGGGTTTTCTCTGAGTGCAGCTACGATCAGCGGTTTTGTCTCTCAAGCCGAGAGTGCAGAGCCCTTGCAATATGTCAACGTACGGATAAGTGAGACCAAAGTGGGGATCCAGACCAACAAAAAAGGTTATTACGTGCTCAATATCCGCGAACCCGGCACCTATACTCTGGTGGCAAACCTGATCTCTTATGAGACATGGACACAGAAGTTTACCATCAAAAGTGCCGATGATAATATCAATCTCGATATCGCCATGGTCAAATCCGGCATCCAGCTTAACAAAGTAGTTGTGACGGGATCTTCTCCGGATGACAAGCTTGACGACACTCCGCAGATCAAGGTATCGCTCATTCGCCAAACTACAGAAGACATTCAAAACACCGTGTCCGTAGCCGAAGCGGATGTCTTTAGAGCTGTGCTTTCGCTGCCGGGCGTTACCCCGATTTCGGATTTCTCCGCTGGGCTCTACGTCCGAGGCGGTTCTCCCGATCAAAATCTCATCCTTTTGGATGACATCGATGTTTACAATCCGAGCCACTTTGGTGGAATCTTTTCGACCTTCAATACCGATGCCGTAGGCATGGTGGAATTGATCAAGGGAGGCTATCCGGCGCAGTATGGCGGAAGATTGTCATCCGTATTGGACGTAACCAACCGCCAGGGAAACCGCAATTATCACCAGGGTGTGGCAAGGCTCTCTTTGATAGCTTCCAGTGCGACTTTGGAGGGACCTTGGAAGATCGGCAATCAAAGTGGATCATATATGGGTTCTTTCCGCAGAACCTATGTAGATATCATCAAAGAAATCTATGAAGACCTGCCGGATTATTACTTTTATGACGGACATGCCAAGCTCAATTGGGATATCAACAACAGCAATAAACTCAGCACCAGCACCTATTTTGGCAAGGACAAACTCAGCTTTGATTTTGGCGCATTGCTAAACATGGATTGGGGTAACCGTACACTTACTACCCAGTGGACGCATATCTTCAATCCGCAGCTCTTTGCGCATTTCATCCTCGCCGGTAGCGAGTTTACCAGCAATTTTAGCCAGGTCAGCAAGGATTCGGATAATCGTTTTGACCGTAAAAACGGGATTAACGATGCCACCGTCAAAGCCATCATGAGTTGGAAACCCACCAATGAGCATCAGGTAGACTTTGGCTTTGAAGCAAAACACAACCAGACTTGGCTCAAGATGGAGACAAACTATCAATACGATACCAATGCTTTGCCAGATGTGGATGTATCATCTTTGACTACAGCAGCTTATGTACAGGATATATGGGATGTAAACGAGCTATGGACGCTCCAACCAGGCTTGCGGGCTTCACAGTATAGAACTACCAAAAACAACCTGAATGGTTCGCCGGATGCCTCATACTTCAATTTGGAACCGCGCGTCTCAATCCGCCGCAAGCTGGACATTGCCGAAAGTATGTTCATCAACTATGGCAGATATTACCAATACCTTACGCTGATGTCCGACGGTATGAGCTCACCCTTTGATATGTGGTTCCCGCTGGATGGGTCTCTGAAACCCGGCAGATCGGATCACTATACCTTTGGCTACAAAAACGACCTCTCAAAGTACTTTGGTTTTGACTTTGAAGTATATTACAAAGACTATAAAAACCTCTTGGAATTCAATATCGAAACCGGCTTTGATTGGGACAATGAAAACGGTACCTTGGCAGATACCTTCTATCAAGGTGTAGGTCATAGCTATGGTGCAGATTTCCTTTTGCGCACGGATTGGATGGGTTTGGAAGGATTTCTGGGCTATTCGATCAGCAAGACCAGACGCAAGATGAATGGCATGAACATCGATCCGGAAACAGGAGAAAGCATCTTTTACTATCCCAAATATGACCGCACGCATCAGATCAATCTGGTCGAAACAATGAAAGTGACAGAGCTCACCGGCAAGCAGGTCTTGGGAGCGGATTTTAAGATCGGGATAAACTTTACCTATACTACGGGTCAGCCCAATAGCAAGCCGGAACGGGTTTTCTTTGACGGTGAAGACTTTGCCTTGATCCAGAGCTATTCCGACTATGAAAGATTGCCATACTATATGCGGCTGGACATCAGCACCAAGTATGAATACATCAAATCTTGGGGTTCCATCGAACCTTACGTTGAAGCGGTAAACGTTCTCAACCGCAAAAACATCGGCAGCCGGGAATACTATATTGCCCCCAATGAATCCGGTACGCTGGAGCTGAAGCAAGAAGAGGGTACGCAATTCCCCTTCTTTCCCTTCTTTGGCGTAAACGTAAAGTGGTAGGAGTAAACAATGAAAAATCTATTGATAATCACGATCCTTGTTCTAGCTCTTTTAGCTCTTAGCTCCTGTAGCGATTTTACCTCGCCCAAACGCTTTGATGGTGATGTATATTCGATTTCGGGATTGCTCTTGGCAGAAAGCAGTGTCAATCTTCAAAAGCCGATCTATGTCTTACGTAGTACATCGGTAAATGACTTTAGTGCAGAAAGCCTCTTTGTTACCGACGCTATAGTAACTATCCATGAGTACGCTGGCGACCAAATCCAAAAATCCTTTGTCTTGGAACCAGTTTTGGATCTCGATCTGGAGGCAGCCATCCCCATGCCCAAAATTAAGTATATCGATCCGCAGGATAATATCATCCTTGCCGATACCAAATATCGCATCGAAGTAGTAGTCCCCGGTTATGACAAAACCATTTGGGCAGAAACCACAGTTCCCAAACCGGCAACCATCACTCCGGATTACTTTAGCCATAACAGCGACCAATATGGCTATTCCACCGATCCCAATACTACACTCAAGATCAAGCATTCCGAGATTGACACGCACTATCCTCTTGCCCTGAACATGGGAGAGTATTCGGGACCGCAGTACTTTTTCTCGCAGTTCTTCTGCCTTGAGGAATTTTCCACAGATTTGGAATTTACCACTCCCGTAATTGGTTTTGAAAACCCAGACGAAAACATGAGAGATGGCTATTACCAAGCTGGAGAATCAATTCGCCGTATTCATATCCTGGGCAGATATACTTCCATGCCGCAAAGCGATGCGGAAGATAATTACCTGATGGTAAGAGACTACAAGCAAGCCTTTGTTTTTTATGGCAAATACAGGGTTACCGCTTATGTAGTGGACAACAACTACTACCGTTATAGCTTTATGCCAGAAGGCTACCTGCATGGCGGTGTTCGCAATGGCTTGGGCTATTTTGGCTCTGCCAGCGGTGGTGTGCTTTATACCGAAATCGTCAAAGACTAAGCATTATTACACAAGAGAATCAAACTGCCGGTATCCAGCTAAAAGTGATACCGGCGGTTTTTTAGTTTTTGGGCGGGTAGCAGACTATCTGCTTGACACATTTAGCACTTCCTAAGAAGTGGCAAGCAATCTCAGAAAAAAAGGGATAGCACATGAACGACGTAAAACAAAAGCCAAAGTATAAAGCCCGAAACGAGGATAATAGCTCCTCACCCAGCATCAGCCCTCTTCCTGTAGGCAAGAAATTCCGCAAACGCAAACCACCCTTTCAAGACTGGATGGAAGCCATTCTTTTTGCCTTTGTAGTGGCAATGATCGTACGCAGCTTTATTTTTACCAATTTCCTCATCCCTTCCCCCTCTATGGAAAGTACGCTGATGACCGGAGATTATCTGGTTGCCAACAAGATGAAATACTTCTTTACCGATCCCCAACGGGAAGATATAGTCACCTTTAGGATGCCACACATCGAGATTGGCACTCCCGAACATCCAGATTCCAAAAACAGATTTATCGAGATCTTTCATCCCATCTACATCGACAAACAAAAGAGCTTTAACTGGGGAGAGACCTTTAGCTTTTTGCATCTGACCTATTATGCCCGCAAAAACGTAGTCAAAAGGGTAATCGGTGTACCCGGAGATACTGTGGAAGTGGTTGACAAGAAGGTCTATGTCAATGGACAGCTCTTGGAGCGTGGCTATGAGAGGTATGGTATGGCTTATCCCAGCCCACCCCAATCGCCGATGCAAATCAACAACATGACATATAAGCCTACCGAGCTTGACCCCATTTCGCTATCTGATTGGTATCGCCCCTACAAGATTGGACCCCGGCTTATCCACAATCGGGACTGGTTTGGTCCCATCGTTGTACCGGAAGGGAAGTATTTTGTTTTGGGAGACAATCGAGATGTAAGTTTTGACAGCCGTTATTGGGGCTTTTTGGACCGCAAGGACATCACCGGCACTCCGTGGTTGATCTTTTGGTCAAAAGGCATCGAATTTAACAAACTCTATGATAAGCCACATATTCGATGGGAAAGGGTATTCAAGCTGGCAAAGTAGCCGGGGCGATCTATATTCATATCCCCTATTGCATCCAAAAGTGCCATTATTGCGCTTTCTATTCGGAGCCCTTTACCCACGATAGGCTACATGAATATCATGAGTTTCTGCTCCGCGAGATTGATCTCTATCGCGATTGGATAGACCCTCTGGCATTAGGTGGAAGTATCTATTTTGGCGGAGGAACGCCTTCGCTGCTATCTGCACAACAGATCAATTCCCTCGTTGCCAAGCTCTACCCAAAGCTCAGCTACGATACGCTCAAGGCGGAGTATGAAATCACTTTGGAAGTCAATCCCATCCAGATCAACAAATCCTATTTGCAGCAACTAAAGCATACTCCGATCAACAGACTCAGCATCGGGATTCAATCCATGGATGATGACGAGCTACTCTATCTGGGCAGAAGGCATCGCACAGAAAGCCTCAAAGAGAGGATTGAGCTATGCAGAGATTATGGCTATGACAATATCTCCGTGGATATTATCTATGGC
>Ga0209835_1001466_pt1 | contig 13111 bp, 15 predicted proteins | sample LakKivwa52mmetaG_FD_184138 | JGI IMG/M metagenome (GOLD analysis project Ga0209835, IMG submission 184138) | Anoxic lake water microbial communities from Lake Kivu, Rwanda to study Microbial Dark Matter (Phase II) - Lake Kivu water 52m metaG... | ecosystem: Environmental > Aquatic > Freshwater >...
GCTGTACGATTAAAAATGGGTGTCCCGCCGTCCTTAATTCCGGATTTAAAAGCACTTGCAGGTGACCCGTCCGACAACTATAAAGGCGCAGAAGGAATTGGACCTAAAACAGCGCAAAAATTACTTCATGAGTATGGAACAGTACAAAATCTTTTAACAAGCCTTGATTCACTGCCTGAAGGAAGGGTAAAAGAAAAACTAGCGTCAAGTGTTGATAGTATCCGAATTGGACTGCAACTTTCAACCGTTAAAACGGATGCCCCCATTACAATTAATCTTAATGAGACCGAATGGAAAGGGTTTTCAGATGAACTAAAAAACCAATTCCTTACATGGGAAATGTACTCATTAGTAGCACGTCTCTATCCAAAACTAAAAAATAAAGAACCAAAAAAGAGAGAGAATGTAGTTAATAAAGATCAAATATCCATGTTTTAACCTATGATAGTCGCACCAGAACTAAAACAAAATGTGTTTTATATGATGTATTTTTTTGTCTTACATAATTGGCAAGTTATTGTATACGGATTAGGGATAGTTGCAGCAACTATTGGCGCATTGTGGCAACCAAGAAGATCTTTCATCTTATGGATGATTGGATTTAGTTTGCTTCTTTTTGCATTTGAGTATGACAAACACTTTAAAGAACCTCTCCACGATCAGACAATTCAGTCGCTCATAACGGTGCGCGAACATGCGAAGGTGCGTCGTGTAGTATCAATTTCCTTCAATAAACTCATTCCATTTGGAGTTCCATTATTGGGAATTGCGTGTAATATAGCTGGAATCTATTTATTTCAACGGGAGCGTAAAGAAAAACGTCGTACCCATTCCAAGAGCTGACTCTACCCATACCTTTCCTTTGTGCATTGAGATAATTTGTTTTGATATGTACAGTCCAAGACCAGTACCCGATGCAGTGGGTGATGTGTGTTTATACGAGTTTCCTAGCATACCAAATTTCTGGAACAGTTTTGCCATATCGTCTTTACTTATTCCCGGCCCAGTATCGCGTACTTGAATTTCAACTTCCTTTTGATGTCTTAGTACCGATATCGTGATTGTTCCTTTTTGTGGCGTAAATTTCAGTGCATTCCCTACCAAGTTTTGAATCACCTCATGTAGCTTGTCTTTATCACCTTGAATTATTATTTTTTTAGTCGGACTTTTAATCTCAAAGGTTATCTTCTGTTCTTTTGCCTTTATTGATAACTCATCATATACATTGCGCAGTAAATCTTGAAGAAGTATATCAGTGATATTCAGCTGAAGTCGTTTACCTTCAATTCGTGAAATTGTTAACATATTTCCCACAAGTTTTATCAATCGATCTGTTGAAGTACTTGCAATTTGCAGATATTCTTTCACTTTTGGATCAAGTTTTGATCCTCCTTTGTTAAGGGCCATCCATATGTAACTTTTCACTGCGGTCATAGGCGTGCGAAGTTCGTGCGATGCGATAGAGACAAATTCATGATAAGTTCTATTTTCTCCTCATTCGTAATACTAATTGATTGAAGACTAATCTTTTTTTTCATATGGTGTCTACTTTTGTAACTCGAAGCACTTCTTCTATTGTAGTTAACCCTTTTGTAACTTTTTCCAGTCCATCCTCAAGCATAGTTTTCATACCCTCGTCTTGTGCTTTTTTTGCGATTACATCTGAGTCTGCTTTCGCCACAATGAGCTCTTTAAGCGCTTTACTTACTTCAATAATTTCAAAAACTCCAATTCGCCCAGCATATCCGGTTCCATGACATATTTTGCACCCTGTACCCTTGTATATGTAGATTTCCTTCTCTTTCCCGAAATAATCTTCAACATATTTCGCTGGAATTTGTTTTGTAAGTTCATCTGCTGACATAAGAATTGATGTTCTACACATCTCGCAAATTTTTCTCAGCAACCGTTGTGCAATAATGAGGTTTACTGTTGAGGCAACCAAGAAAGGTTCTATTTTCATATCAATGAGACGTGGTAAAGCAGTTGCTGCGTCATTAGTATGAAGAGTTGATAACACTAAATGCCCAGTAAGCGCAGCATTTACCGCAATACTTGCAGTCTCCATATCGCGAATCTCGCCTAAAATACAACGTTAGGGTCTTGTCGTAGAATTGAACGAAGTCCAGCGGCAAACGTAAGATTTGCTTTTGTGTTAACTTGTATTTGATTAATGCCTTTAATTCTATACTCAACCGGATCTTCAATTGTGGTAATGTTCTTTTCCCGTGTATTCAGCAGTTTTAATATAGAATAAATACTCGTTGACTTGCCCGAACCTGTCGGACCGGTAGACAAAATCATGCCGTAAGACTTCGTAAACGCTTTTGTTACTTTTAATAAATCTCTTTCATTCATACCAAGATTTGAAAGAGTATATTGCTGTGATCGAGTTGAAAACAAACGTAACACTGCTTTTTCGCCGTCTACAATTGGGAGTATGGAGACACGTACATCTAAATCTTCTTCGTTAATACGCACTTTGAGTTTGCCATCTTGTGCGGTCATATGCTCATCTGTTCGAAGTGAGGAGAGAACTTTTATACGAGTCAAAATTCTATTGTGAATATTTTTAGGAAGTACAAGCACGTCGTGAAGTACTCCGTCAATTCTAAATCGAACTAACAGATTTTTTTCTTCCGGCTCTATGTGAATATCGGATGCTTTATCTTGATAGGCATAAATAATGAGTAAATCGACCATTTTTGCAATGGGAGCCTCATCGATAGCAGCCTTCTTTGCTTCTGGAGTACCTCGTGTAAGAAAATCATGAAATAACTTTTGAAGGTCTCTTCGATAAATGCGCAGTGCGTTGTCAATATCTCGTGATGTGGCCAAATAGGGTACAACGGAAAATCCCGTTTTTGCTGTAATAACTTCCAAAAGAAGTGTATCTCGTGGGTTTGCCATTGCAACACATAGTCCTTTATCGATAAAAGCGAATGGAATTGCTTTATACTTGCGAGCAACGCGTTCTGGGAGAATGTGACGAACATTATCGGCAATAGTAATTTTTTGTAGTAGGATGAAGGGCACTTTAAGATAGTCTGCAATGAGAATTCCTAGATTTTCATCGGTAACGATATTTTTTTCGATTAAAGCCTCATCCATTTCAATGTCACAGTTTGTGGCATATTCTCTGGTTTCAGCCCAAATACGCTCATCAATAAGTTTTGTCTTTTCAAGGATGATCTTTAACTCTTCCTGTGTTATGATCATGCGGTTGTTTTTGAAACTGCTATTGATTGTATTTTTGAAATTAATGTATCAAAGTCGAAAAAAGCTTTATTCACATAGTCATGCGCTCCAAGTGATAAAGCCTTTTTCATATCTTCCTCCTGTCCAAGGGTTGAAAACATAATAAATGGGGTTTTCTGAGTAAGACCGTTCTGAGAAGCAAAGGTAAGAACTTCAAACCCGTTTTTCTTAGGCATGATGATGTCAAGAAGAATACAGTCGTATATTTTATTTTTCAGAAGCTCAATTGCAACTTCTCCATCTGGAGCAAGTTCAACAGTATGTCCTAACTCTTGAAGTTTGAGTACATAGAATTTTTGAAAAAACGCATCATCCTCAACCACAAGTATATTCATAGTTCAGTTACCGCAATTCCTAACTCACCTAACAAGACGTCAAGTTTTTGGATAGCTTCTTCCACCATTACCTCGTTTTCACTCCCTTCATGTGCTTTGATAAAGGCTTCAAGTTGCTGTATAGTGGGCAATCTTTGAAACAGTTCTTTATCAATCATTTCGCCTTGATCAACACAATGTGCAAATAACCTCTCGAGTCGATACCACATTGAACCAAGTTTTTTATAGTTCATTGCAAGGCTCTGACCTTTGAGTGAATGGGTAATTCTTCGAAGTTCCAAATACGTTTCTTTTTCTAGCGCGTTAAGTCCATTTATTTTACCCAATGCAATATCATACTCGTGTACTAATGCTATACCAGTTTTTACAAACAAATCACGATAATCTGATAAATTAACAGACATACATTCATACTATCAGAAATGATAGAGAAGATTCAATTGTCCAACTCTCAAGCTTACAGGTAATGTTTGTAAGCGTATGCAACGAGTGCCATTGCAGCAAGGATTATGAATACTACGCCAAACTGTACAATTGGGCTCGTTTTATGTGTAACAGGGGCCCTTTTTACAGCTGCCTTTTTTTTGCGTACCGCCATAGGAAATAAAAATATGTAATACTTTCAGAATAATGGAGAATGCATAGTGTATCAATACGTGAACTGATACAATGTACAGATATATGCTTTACATCACCATTTTCCTCACTGGTGCGATTATCATGATTATCGAGCTTGTTGGCATTCGCCTTTTTACTCCTTATTTTGGGTCAACAATGAATGTTGTAACAGGAATTATATCGGCAGTACTTACCGCTATGGGATTTGGCTATTTTATAGGTGGAAAAATCGCAGATAAGAATCCCCGTCTTTCTATACTCACCCTACTCCTTTTTAGTGCTTCTTTACTGTTACTGATAACTTTTACTTGGTCAGAAAAAATACTCATAATGCTATCAGCGAATAAGCAACTTCATTCGCTATTTGTTGTGATTGCTTCTCTTGGTATATTGGGACCATTTTCACTTCTTTTAGCAGCTATTTCACCTTATGCAGTGAAACTATTACTACACACCATAAAATCAAGTGGCACAACTGCCGGATTAGCCTATGCTGTTGGCACTTTCGGTAGTATTTCTGGAACACTATTATCTGGATATGCACTCATTCCAACTCTCCCGCTTAATTGGATCATTTTTTATACGAGTGCTTTTTTGTTTTTGTGGTCAGTTGTTTTAGCAGTCAGAACCAAGATGACTATTAAATTGATTTGTTTTGGTGTTTTGATGTTTCTCTTATTCGGATATATATACCTAGTAACGAGGAAAAGAGCAGACACGCTCATTACAGTCGAAAGTCAATATAGTAATATTCAGGTTATCCAAGGTTTTTTTAATGAAACTGGCGAAGAAAAATTTGGGCGTTTTATAATGGTCAATAATAGATGTTGTCAGTCTGGAATGAATCTGAAAAAACCAAACGATCTTTATTTTAAATATTTAGATTACTTTGCTTGGGGGGCGTCACTTGTTCCAAGTGCATCTTCTTATCTTATCGTAGGCGGAGGAGGATATTCGTATCCGAAACATATAGTGGCAAACATACCAGACGCAATTGTTGATGTTGTTGAAATCGACCCTGTAATGACCGCAATCGCTAAGCAGTATTTTTTTGTTCCAGAGTCTCCCCGGTTGAAAACATATTTCGAAGATGGGCGAATTTATCTCAATACAAACGATAAAAAATATGATGTAATTGCTATGAATGCAATGCATGACTATTCAGTTCCCTTTGCGTTAGTTACACAAGAAGCGATATATAAAATAAAAAACAGTCTATCTGATAAAGGTATTGTTATGACTAATATTGCATCTGGAATTACCGGGTCAAAAAGTAAGCTATTCGCATCTGTTTACAAAACCTATACTTCAGTTTTTAAAAACGTGTATGCATTTAAAGTGTACAGCACACCCGACTCAGAAATTCAGACAATAGTACTAATCGCCTCAGAGTCAGACTTACGATTAACTAATCGTCACGAATATATAACAACTCAAATTGAACCTTCAAAAAACATAGAGGCAATATTACTTACGGACAACTTTGCGCCTGTTGAAAGAATGCTTTTACCATGACAAAAAAACAACTCCATATTATTCAACTTTGCATTGGGCTTATTTTGTATTTACTATTTAGAGGTGTCGGTGAAAAAATACCGACTTCACTCCCATCACCCACACCGACTGTGGTTCAAACTTTATTACCTATTGAAGTTGCTACAGTTTCCGCTGTAATTGATGGGGACACTATTGAATTAACAGACAAAAGATGGGTTCGTTATATTGGCATAGACACTCCAGAGACGAAGCATCCAAACAAAGGAGTGGAATGTTTCGGAAAAGAGTCAACCCAAAAAAATAAGGATCTAGTTGAAGGTAATACTATTACTATGCAAAGGGATGTTTCTGAAACCGATAAATATAAACGACTCCTTCGATATGTTTGGGTAAATGACCAGTTTGTCAATGAATTATTAGTACGGGAAGGGTATGCACTCCAATCCACATTCCCCCCAGATGTTCGATTTGCAGATCTATTTAAAGAAGCTGCGGAAGACGCTCGCATCAATAAACGGGGTTTGTGGAATTCGTGTAATTAACAATTTATACTTTTCCTCGTTTTACAAGTTTATATACCGGGACTATTTCTTTAATTTCTCCATTTTCTCCTTCGATGATGTTGGTTCCTGAAACTCGCTGGTACTCCTCAAGATAGCCAGATAACGTTTCTTGTGCATCTTTAAGTTCGGTTTTCAACTCATCAATTTTTGCAACAACCGCTTCCATTGCTGGGGTTTTTAAAATCCTTTGCTTTATGGCATTTTTTTGCTTATTCATATCCTTCACTTTCATGTCCATTTCATGAAACTCTGCATCACCGTTAAATGCATCTTTAAACATACCATTCTGCATCTTTAAACTGTCTTTAACTTTAGCGATATCTACCTCATACCTGTTTATAATGGAAGTGAGTTCAACAATGGTCATCGATCCTCGTGGTGCTTCCTGTTGAGGTTGTTCTGGTTGTTGATTTGAGTCTTGATTTGTATCCATAAGGATTTACTATACCAGAAAAAATTCATTACTTGTAGCTCATAAATTATAAATGTGGTGTTACAAGTTGCAAGCTACAAGCTATAATGACAATACTATGTTTCGTCCCAAAATAGGTTTGGCGCTTGGTGGCGGAGGTCCTCGTGGACTTGCTCATATTGGTGTTATTAAAGTATTAGTGGATCATGGTATTCCTATTGACTATATTGCAGGAACAAGTGCAGGGGCTCTCATTGGTGGAATGTTTGCATATTCTCAAGATATTAAAAAAGTAGAGAACTACATACTCGAAAAAAATAAACTAGAAATGCTCTCATATATACTTGATCCTTCTCTCAAAAGTGGTTTTTTTGGAGGTAATAAAATTGAACAATTTATCAAGGAGTATATAGGCGATAAAACATTTGCAGACTTGCATATTCCGTTCGTTGCAGTTGCTGTAGATTTAAAAACAGGCAAAAAAGTCTCTCTTAAAAGTGGATCAGTTGTAAGAGCAATTCATGCAAGCAGTGCAATACCAATGGTATTTAAACCTGTTGAGATCAATAATCAGTTACTAGTAGATGGTGCTGTATTGAGTTCTGTTCCTGTGGATACAGCTTTTGAAATGGGTGCAGATATTGTTATTGCAGTTCAACTCAATAAACAGTATCATCCAAAATTTGATATTCAAAAATTAAATCTCCTTCAGGTAGGTCAACTTTCTTTTCATATATTCGAGCGAAAAATTGCGTTTGAGGAAGTAAAAAATGCCCAAATAGTTTTACAACCACGAATAGAAAATGTGGGATGGAATGCGCTCATCGATCATGCGAAAAAAATAGAAGGAATCAGAATCGGCGAAGAAGAAACCATACTTCATTTACCTCAAATAGTATATGAGTCTAAACGATGGTCACTGAGCTATGCATGGAAAAAAATACTGCGTAAAATACGCAAGTCATTTAGTTTCGACTTATCCAGTTGAAAAAGGAGCTTACAACAGACATTACTAAGCTAAAGATTATACCCCACATAAGATTGTCTACATAAAAACCAGGGACGATATTGGACACTAATAAAACAATAAGACCATTTATGACCAGGGTAAAAAGCCCCAGTGTAAGTATGGAAATCGGCAAGGTAAATAAGATGAGGAGCGGTTTGAGCACTATATTTGCTAAACCTAATAGTACTCCGACTACAACAGCATGTAAAAAAGACTCAACATGAACACCAGTGAGAATATACGCAGAAACTATAACTGCTGCAGCATTCGTTATAAGGTATCCGATTATTTTCATACCCTGATTATACAAGCTTCTTTACCACATTGTGCAGCCCAGTTGAGTATTGAAATGCCTTTTTAGGTCGCACCACTATTTCAGTTGGAAGGTGTCGCTTTTTACCCCATTCTCTCATAAAAATCTTTTCAATACCGTTTGCAATCTTATACTCACCTGGTAAATGCAATGCAAATTCAACAAACTCCTGTTCCAAGTAGGGATTAAGAAGTGTTATGCCAAAGTACCTCGCCATTGCTCCGTCTCTTTTTTTGTCAATCTCCAAAAGTACTAAGTCTTTTTGAATTTCCAAGTTTACATCTAAAGATGATACATTTTTGTACTTGTGGTATCCGGCAAAGAGAATGTCTGGTCCCTGACCTGTTACTATTGCTGTAATTCCTTTCGCTTGAGCATGTTTAAAAATGAGAAAATAACCAACCGCAAGTGCACATTGCATTGGCGATACTTCAATTCCTTCACTTTTTAATATCGATTTTACATTTGGAAGTGCTCCACGGATTGCCTCTTCAGTGAGCGGAATCCATTCGTAGTCCTTTTGAAAGTGGTGTGAAATGAGTTTAACAAAAGGTAAGTCTTTTGATGCGCTAGTTCCCATAGAAAGTAGCGCTGCATCTGGATAGTGTTCAATAACGTAAGATGTAATAAGCGACGAATCTATTCCACCAGACAAAAGCACTCCTACATTTTCATATTGTTCTTTATATAGTTTGAAGTATTTTGATACAATAGTATCTGCGGTTTCAATATAAGTGTCCATATGCAATTATACTATCCATCAAATTTCCCAGTACATCATGAGCGTCAGCTTATGGATATTCTTAATTCCCTTCAGATAAGGTGGTTGGCTGGTGAACCGATTACCGCTTCTACTGTCCGAAAATATATACGAGATGATCTACGCACTCATCATGCATCACTTTTTAAAGGTCTCACTCCTCCCTTCTGGTGGTTTCAGTTTTTACTTCTCAGATACCAATCTCAGTTTAACTCAGAATTTATCCATACACTTCATCAAACAATTATTAAAACAAAAATACGTTCAATTTCAGGTGTCGTGCCACTCACATTATTTACCGCCGGAACGGGATGTCCATTTCACTGCGTATATTGTCCAACAGAAACTGGGGTACCCAAAAGCTATCTATCAGATGAACCCGCAGTTATGCGGGCAATTCGAAGTAAATATAGTCCTTTTGTGCAAACCCAAAGCAGACTCATAATGTTCGCATTGTCTGGTCACTCAATTGAAAAGGTAGAAATAATTGTGAAGGGCGGTACCTTTTCTTTTTTGCCACGTCGATACAGAACGTTTTTTATTCGATCTATATTTAATGCTGCAAACACGAGCACTTCTCAATTACTTTCAGCAGGAAAAACTATCAAATCTTCACTCACGCTCGAAAAGGCACAAGAGAGAAATGAAAGCGCACAATCGCGTATCATCGGAATAAATATAGAAACACGACCAGACTATATTAACCCATATGAACTTCGCTATCTTAGATCGCTTGGCGTTACACATGTTGAACTTGGCATGCAAACAATATACGACGACATCCTTACAAAGATTAAACGAGGTCATTCAATAACCGCAGTATATGAGGCTACGCGACAACTGCGAGATGCGGGTTTTAAAATAGGATATCATCTCATGCCAAATTTGCCAGGAAGTACACCTGAACGAGATTATACGATGATGAAGGAGATTTTTACGAATGAAAATTTTTTACCTGATCATCTTAAACTCTACCCAACTACCATCACAAAATACACAACACTTGAAAAATGGTTTCAGGAAGGGACCTATACCCCATACCCCCTGAATGAGCTGATAAACATCATTGTGAGGATAAAAAAGGAACATATTCCACCTTGGGTTCGCATTGGACGACTAACACGAGACATAACAACAAACATGATGACGGGGAATACATTTCCTCCTAATTTGAGAGAGGTAATACAACTACGAATGCGTGAACAAAATAGTGTGTGTAGCTGTATCCGTTGTCGAGAAATTCAACTCGAAGTACCGAAAAAACCAATTACTATACGTGAAATTGCATATAATGCAGGAGGGGGAAAAGAATATTTTATCGAGCACATTGACGCACAAAAAAAATGTCTCGGATTTATTCGACTCCGTTTTCCTTCGTATTTATTTAAAAGCAAAACAAAACCATTATTTAAAGCGCTCCACGGTTGTGCCTTAATCCGAGAACTTCATGTGTATGGCAAAGCAACGGGTATTGGTAAAAAAGACAGTAATTCAAGACAACACAAAGGTCTTGGAGAGCAGTTGCTTGAATACGCAGAAGAAAAAGTAAGAAAGGCAGGCTTCCGAAAATTAGCAATTATATCCGGAGTAGGCGTACGCAACTACTATCGCAAAATTGGGTATTCTCTTCGCGACACATACATGCTGAAAAATCTTTAGTCCGGCCAGTGGCACTTTTTATACTTTTTTCCACTACCACACCAGCAAGGCTCGTTTCTTCCTGGCTTTTTTTCAGATGTCACAGAGGTATGTGTGTGTGTTGGCTTTTTGACTTCACCTTTTTGACTTCCAGCATCAAACGCATTAAGTGCGCTTGCTGACGAAAATACCATTCGTTTTGCCAGATCTTGCGATTGGACAGATTCTACTCTTAAAATTTTTCGTGTCGCCTCATAGGGAATATCTGCCATAGTTTTTTCAAAGAGTGAGTATGCTTCGTTTTTATACTCAACAAGCGGATCAAGTTGTGCATATCCACGGAGATTTATTCCTTCTCGCAAGTCTTCAATGGCTGTAAGGTGGTCTGTCCAATATTTATCAATGGTTGATAAAAATATGGATTTAACAATTTCACGCCACATATCCGGGCCAAAATTAGTTTCTCGTGTTTTAAATTCTTTCTGAAAAACTGAAAGCACATATGTTTTAGTCTCAATTAAGTTTCGCTCCTGTATAAGTCGTGTAACTTCATCTTGAGGAATCGGTACGAGCGTTTTAAGCTCATCAACAATACGCGTCATAATAGTCTCATCCATTTCTTCTTCTGCAATCCCATGGGTATTTAATACCACATCAATTTCATCATCAAACATCTCTCCGATTGCCTTTTGAAATGTATCTGGATCGTCAATGGCAAATAGCATTTTTTTTCGGAGCGCATATACAATTTCACGCTGCTTATTGAGAACGTCATCAAAATTAACTAGATGTTTTCGAATGTCAAAATTAAATCCTTCTACTTTGACCTGGGCTTGTTCAATTGCACGTGAAACCATTGAATGGCTTAATGGTTGATCTTCGGGTAGATTGAAAAAAGTCATGAGGTTGGATATTTGCTCTCCTCCAAAAATACGCATGAGGTCGTCCTGGAGAGATACAAAAAACCGGGTTTCGCCTGGATCACCCTGTCTTCCTGATCTTCCTCGAAGTTGGTTGTCTATGCGTCTCGACTCATGTCGCTCAGTACCAATAACATAGAGTCCACCCAACTGCATTACTTCATCATGTTCTTTTTGCCATTGTTCACGCTGTGCTTGATACTCTTTCTCATCCGAGTTTGGCGATGGTTTAACTCCTCCAAGGATAATATCAACACCGCGTCCAGCCATATTAGTTGCTACTGTTACTGCTTGTTTTTTACCGGCACGCGCAATAATAGATGCCTCTTGCATGTGATTTTTTGCATTCAGAAGCTCGTGAGGAACACCTTTTTTTTGGAGTATGCGAGACAGATGTTCGTTTTTTTCTATCGAGGTTGTACCAACAAGAACTGGTCTTCCTGTATGATATTGTGCTGCATTTCTTCCGCGATAGCATTAAACTTTGCATGTTCAGTTTTATAGATCATGTCGGGATGGTCAATTCGCTTCATGGGTCTATGCGTTGGTATTACAACTACATCTGCCTTATATATTTTATGAAACTCTTCAGCTTCTGTAGCTGCAGTACCTGTCATACCTGCAATTTTTCTGTATCCTCTAAAGTAGTTTTGGAGCGACACTGTTGCTAGTGTTTTAGATTCCCGTTGAATTTTAACATTTTCTTTTGCCTCAATTGCCTGATGAATTCCTTCTGAAAAACGTCGCCCTTGTAGAAGTCTTCCAGTAAACTCATCGACGATAATTATTTCTCCATCTTTTACTATGTATTCCTTATTGTTTTTAAACAAAAGTTCAGCCTTTAGGGCTGCTTCTATATGAAATAGTGTGTCAAAATCTTTTTCATAAATATTTTGAACACCAAGTATTTTTTCAACATGTGCAATTCCGCCATCAGTTAAGTGAACCGTGCGAGCTTTTTCATCTATTTTAAAATCTCCCTCTACAAGTTGACGTACAATTTTTGCATAGGTGTAATACTTTGATGTGTCCTCTTCAAAAGGAGCAGAGATAATGTGGGGTGTGCGCGCTTCATCAATAAGTACTGAGTCTGCTTCGTCAATAATTGCATAGTGAAATCCTCTTTGAGTTACATCCTCCGGGTTGGTAACCATGTTGTCGCGCAAGTAGTCAAATCCAAACTCACTGTTTATACCATAGGTAACATCAGCCGCATATGCATCCTTTCGAGAACATTGTTTCAGGTGGCTAAGTCTCCAATCTTGCACATCAGTATGTTCATGTGATCGATCATAAATATATGATGCATCTCCAATAATTGCAGATGTTGTAAGTCCTAAAAAGTCATACACTTCACCCATCCATCCCGCATCTCGTCGCGCAAGGTAATCATTTACTGTTACAAGATGGGCGCCCTTTCCCTCTAATGCATTTAGATAAAGGGCGGTTGTTGCAGATAATGTTTTACCTTCGCCAGTTCGCTGCTCACTAATCTTTCCATCATGAAGTGCAAGTCCAGCAATAAGCTGAACATCGTAGTGACGTTCTCCCAACTTTCTTCGCGCTGCTTCCCGTACAAGTGCAAATGCTTCAGGTAAAATATCATTTAAGCTTTCTCCACTTGCTAAACGTGTTTTAAATTCATTTGTCTTTTCTGCAAATTTTTCATCTGGATATGCACGAACTTCATCTTCAATTGAATTGATTTTCTGAACAGTCTTTTGATACTGTGAGACCTGTCTTAGATTAAAATCTAAGAGTTTTTTAAAAAATTGCAACATATATTAT
>Ga0209835_1001469_pt1 | contig 13088 bp, 6 predicted proteins | sample LakKivwa52mmetaG_FD_184138 | JGI IMG/M metagenome (GOLD analysis project Ga0209835, IMG submission 184138) | Anoxic lake water microbial communities from Lake Kivu, Rwanda to study Microbial Dark Matter (Phase II) - Lake Kivu water 52m metaG... | ecosystem: Environmental > Aquatic > Freshwater >...
ATAAAAAGCAAATAAAAAGATTCATTAGGCACTACAAGAGCAAAAACAATTCGACCCCCTGATTTTATTGGCTTTCCGGGCGAGTCAGGGCGGCAACTGTATGAAGTCAGGAAAACAAGCAAAGAGAAATTAAAGCTTTTCCCCTCCATAATCCTACGGCGTTCACACCCGATAAGCATCTACGCATACCCGCTCACGGCTAACAGCCCTCGCTCTTCAATCCGTGTAAATCCAATCCCCAATCAGCGGGAACCGCGATCTTCCTCTTATAAATAACAGCGCCTGATTTGAACGGCGTTGCCGTTCAAATCAGGCGCCAATCCGTGCAAATCCGTGTCAATCCGTGGGCAAAAATCTTACTCAACCATGGCTGGTTGGCAAGACAGCATAACACTTAACCCGATCTTCCCGCCCCAGCGCTCACAGAAAATGGTTTCCGGCAAACTCCATGCCGAGCGAATCCGCAAGGGCCTTATGGGTAATTCTGCCGCTCCAGACGTTCAGGCCGCCAGCAAGCCCCGGCATCATCACCATCGCACTTTCAAAACCGAGATCGGCTATACGTCTTATATATGGCAGCGTCGCTCCGCTCAGTGCCTCCGTGGAAGTACGAGGATAAGCGGCAGGCATATTGCTGACACAGTAATGGATAATCCCCTCCTCCACATATACCGGATTGTCATGTGAAGTCGGCTTCGATGTCTCGAAACAACCACCCTGATCGATGGAAATATCCACAAAAACCGATCCCTTTTTTACCGCAGCAAGCATGTCCCGCGTCACCAGACGCGTTGCGGCTGCGCCTGGCACCAATACGGCTCCTATGAGGAGATCGACGGATCCAAGCTGCTCGTCGAGATGCTGTTCCGTTGAATAGAGGGTATGAACCTGTGAAGGCAGGGTGGACTCGAGATAGCGCATGCGCTCGTGATCGAGTTCCAGCACGGTCACATCAGCCCCGAAAGCTGCGGCGGCCCTGGCCGCCTGCATACCGGCCGAACCGCCGCCAAGAATGGTAACCCGTGCCGGAAGCACTCCGGGAACACCGCCAAGCAGAACACCGGACCCGCCATGCTGATGAGCAAGATAATACCCTCCCATCAGCACGCTCATCTTGCCGGCTATTTCGCTCATCGGAGCAAGGAGCGGCAACCGGCCCGCATCCTCGACCGTCTCGTAAGCCAGACCGGTAACACCGGAAGAGAGCAATGCTTCTGCAAGCGACAGGTTTCCGGCAAGATGCAGGTAGGTGAAAAGTATAAGCCCCTTCCTGAAATATCCGTACTCCTCCTCGAGCGGCTCCTTCACCTTGACCACCATATCGCATTGCCAGACCTCAGAAGCATGTTCAACCATAACAGCCCCGGCCCGCCGGTACTTCTCGTCACCGAACCCGCTGCCATCTCCCGCTCCGCGCTGCACGACCACGCGATGACCGCCGCCGACCAGATGCCGCACTCCGGAGGGAGTACAGGCAACCCTGGTTTCCATTCTCTTGATCTCTCTTGGAATTCCGATATGCATGGCTCAAATCAGATACAGTTCAAAAGGGAAGACTGACCTACACCGTGAAAGATACGAATTCCGGCACGATCGAACATCGTCGGTGAACGCTGTTTTTCATTCCCGGTATCGGTATCTTGTGTATATTAACAACCAATTAATCCGTCTACCCGTCACCATGTACTTTTTCGGAGACTTCACCTGGTGGCTCATGCTCGCAGCCATCCTTGCCATGGCCGCGCTTCCTTCACTCATCCGGCCATTCAGAAAAACGACGCTCCTCACCGCCCTGCTGTTCTGGAGCACCATTCTCGCGGCAATGTGGATCACATTCGATGCAACCGCCGCACTTGCAGGATTTCTGATATCTGCGGCTGCGGGAATACTGTCTTTTCTTCTTGCCGTCTTCTTCTCGGGCCTTGATCTGATGGCAAAAAAACGCTACAGATGAAAAATCATACGGTTAACCGATACATCACCATGGTATCCGCCCGAAACGCTCAACCAGACGATTACATTCATGTTGTGAAATCTTCCTGAAATCCGGACATGTGGCAATTTTCTCCATTCCAGCCTCTGAATGTCTGAGCCGACGAACAAGAGGTATCATCTGTGAGTGTCGAGCCAGACGGGTCAATCCTCCGGAATATTTCAGCACATTTGCAAGCCATGGTCTTACGCCGCTTATATAACGGGCATCAATTGGTGCCGTAGCCTCGACCATGTGAATTCTCTGGATTTTCAACTCACCTGCTCTGCCAAGCCAATCATTATCAAGATGAAAACGATAATCCTCATTGAACATCCCGACTTTCCGTAAAACGTCACTTTTCATAAACCAGCCAGATGGAGTCGGAAAATCGTTGATCCTTAAAAGGACATTATTCTCGTCAAACTCAAGCTGAGTAGACGAAATAAACGGTGCTGCTGCTATAGCTTGCGTTGCAGCTTCAAGATACTGCGGGTACCACTCATCATCATCCTCCAGAAAAGCAGCAAATTCGGTATCAACAAACTCAATAGCCGCATTCAGGGCAGATGCCTGAGAAGCCTTCCGGCTTTCAACACATTTCACTCCGAGGCTTTCCGTAACGCTTTTCTCAGGCGATCTGCCTTTATCGACACTGACTATGACAGTCAAATCGTAATCATTGATTATTGTCTGTTTTTTGATGGACCGGACTGCCTTTTCGAGAAACACTGATTGCTGTGGCTGAAATCGGGAAGGAATTATTACCGTCAGGGACTTATTTGTCATTTCAATAATTGATCAGGAATTCTATAAACCTGTAATATCGATATGATCCGGAGGCAGATCTGCATGATACCGCTCGTACATAGCCTCATATGCCGCTTCAAGATAACCCGTGAACCGCTCCGTATCGAACAGCGGTGCAGTGATGCGGTTTCGTTCCAGCTTCTCCCTGAGACTCCTCAACCTTTCAGAATCAAGCGCCAAGGCTATGGCAAGCGACTCGTACTCTTTCGTCGTAGTGGTAACCAGCTCCGGCAGACCGACCGCATGCAAAAGACTGGCCGCTACCCTTCCGGCAAACGACTCGCCCATGCGCGTCACCACCGGCAACCCTGCCCAGAGCGCATCGCTTGCCGTTGTATGTGCATTGCAGGGCAGCGTATCAAGGAACAGGTCCGCCTGCCGGTGCCGCGACAGATGCTCGGCTAACGGCATCCTTTTCGCAAAAACCAGCCGTTCCCCCGAAACGCCTCTCGCTGCCGCCTCACGACGCAGGTTTTCTGCGGATGTCGCATTATCTTCGAGGAGCCAGAGCACGCTGCCCTCGACCCGCTTCAGAATCCGCATCCAGACATCGAACACATCCGGAGTAATCTTGTAGTTGTTATTGAAACATGCGAACACAAACCCCTGCTCGGGCAAGCCGCACTCCCTGCGCGTGAACGCCCGCTCCGAAATTTTCCTGTGAGCATCGTTCACCTGGTAGCTGTCCGGCATCCAGACGATTTTCTCCGTATAATACTGGCCACTTCTTGCCGGTACCAGAACCTTATCGGCTATCAGGTAATCGATATACGGGGCTCCCATCGTGCCGGGATAGCCAAGATAGTTCACTTGTACAGGCGCTGCCCTGTAAGCAAAAATACCTGTTCGCGAATCGGTCGTAAACCCTTTCAGATCAACGGCAATATCGATTCCCAATTCTCTCGATAACTCTGCCACTTCAAGGTCTGAACAATTTCTGACATCAACGAACCTGTCGAAGGACGCCGATATACGCATCCTCATCTTGCTTCTGCTGTCGGGCCCGAATGAAAATGCGATAAGTTCAAAACGTGACCGGTCATGCCGCTCGAAAAGCTCGGCAATAAGCTGCGTTGTGGCATGATTGTGGAAATCCGCAGAAAAGTAGCCGATACAAATTTTATGCCTTCTGCTTCGTTTCGGAATTTCAGAAAGATGATGATTTTCCGGATACCGAACTGATACATAAAGGTCTACAGCCTTTCTCTGAATATCCGGCAAATCAAGTAATGACAGAACAGGAAACGGAGTCGCAACCTTTTCTCCATTTTCAATACTCTCTCTCAGTCTGACGAGATTACGATCGTAATCCTGCCAGTCGCAGATTTTCATGCTCGTATGCAGGTAACGACTGAACAGAAAAGCATAATCGGGCTTCAGGGAAAGCGTCTTTCGATATGCATGAACAGCATCTTCATACTGCTTCATCTCCGCAAGAACATGGCCCCGATTGCAGATCGCACTGATATTGTCCGGTTTAAACTCCAGCAACTCATCGAAAACAGAGAGCGCATCTTTGTTGCGTTTTAAAACATGGAGCAGCATGGCTTTATTGAACAATGCATCGGTATGATCCGGCTTGATCCCGAGTGTCCTGTCAAACATCGAAAGCGCCTCTTCATACCTGCCAAGCCGTTTCAGTACGTTCCCGCAGTTACTCCATACATCCGCATCTTCCGGTTTGAAGACAAGAGCTTGCCGATAACTTTCAAGAGCCTCTTCATAGCGTTTCAGACCGAGAAAAACATTGGCACGGTTATTATACAGCTCGGAACTACCCGGTGATACCGCAATGGCCTGATCGAACAGAGCTATTGCCCCTGTCATGTCGTTCTGCTGCACGGCAATACCTGCGAGAAGCTGCAGAACATCGCTGTTTTCAGGATAATCACAGAGGATTGCACGATAGATCGCTGCAGCTTCGTCGAGCCGACCCTTGCGGTGCAATGCAAGCGCCGACGGCAATCGGGTTGCAACATCGGATCTTTTTGCGACTTCGGTGATCTCAAGATGATCCGGAGGCAGATCTGCATGATACCGTTCGTACATAGCCTCGTATGCCGCTTCAAGATAACCCGTGAACCGCTCCGTATCGAACAGCGGCGCTCGTTCCCTGTTCTCCAGGAGCTTCTCCCTGATGCTCCGTAACCTTTCCGGATCCATCGCAAGCCCTACAGCAAGCGCTTCGTACTCCGCCTCCGTCGCCGTCACCAGTTCCGGCAGACCGATCGCATGAAGCAGACTTGCAGCCACCCGTCCGGCAAACGATTCGCCCATGCGCGTCAGCACCGGCAGTCCCGCCCAGAGCGCATCGCTCGCCGTCGTATGCGCATTGCAGGGCAAGGTGTCGAGAAACAGGTCCGCCTGCCGGTGCCGCGACAAATGCTCGGTTAACGGCATCCTGCCGGCAAAAACCAGCCGTTCTCCCGAAACGTCTCTCGTCACCGCCTCACGACGGAGGTTTTCCGCTACCATCGCATTGTCCTCGAACAGCCAGAGCACGCTGCCCTCAACCCGCTTCAGAATCCGCATCCAGACGTCGAACACATCCGGAGTAATCTTGTAGTTGTTATTGAAACATGCGAACACAAACCCCTGCTCGGGCAAGCCGCACTCCCTGCGCGTGAACGCCCGCTCCGAAATTTTCCTGTGAGCATCGTTCACCTGGTAGCTGTCCGGCATCCAGACGATTTTCTCCGTATAATACTGGCCACTGCTTGCCGGTATCAACACCCGATCGGCTATCAGGTAATCGATGTACGGCGCTCCCATCGTACCGGGATAGCCGAGATAGTTCACCTGCACAGGCGCTGCTCGATATGCAAAAATACCTGTACGAGAATCTTTGGTGTACCCTTTCAGATCAACCGCGATATCGATACCGAGTTCCCGCGACAACCCGGCAATTTCCCTGTCCGAGCGATTCCGCACATCGAGAAAACGGTCAAAGGATGCGGCAACCCGCATCCTCATTCCATCCTGCTTGTCAGGTCCGAATGAAAAAGCGATAAGCTCGAAACGCGACCGATCATGCCGATCGAAAAGCTCAGCCATCAGGTAGGCTGTAGCGTGATTATGAAAATCGCCCGAGTAATACCCTATACGGATTCTGTCTTTTCGCTCCCGTTTCGGAGTTTGCTGCAGTTCCTGGTTTTCCGGATAATTCGCCGCGGCAAAAACTGTTGCGACTTTCTTCTGAGTCGAGGGTGCATCGAGCAGCCCCAGAACAGGAAAAGGCGTCGAAACTTTTTCCCCCCTCTCTATTCTTTCCTTAAACGCATCCAGCTTGACGCCAAGATCATGCCAGTCGCCGATTTTCATTTTCAAATGGAGATATTCCCCAAATAAAAAATCGTAGTCCGGTTTCAGTCTCAGGGCTTTTTCATAATGCGATACCGCATCAGCATACCTCTTCAACTGAACCAGAGAACCTGCAAGATTGGCATGGGAAACAGCATAATCCTCCCTGATACGTAAAGCTTCCTGATAATTCGCCACAGCATCGTCATAACGACCAAGGGCAGCAAGGGCAACCCCTCTGTTATTATATATCTCTGCAACATCATGCTTGAGCCTGATTGCCTGGTCAAAGCACAAGACCGCTTCCCTGTAACGCTTCAGCTCTGTCAATGCACCTCCTTTCCTCGTATATCCGCCTGCATCAGAGGGATCGAGCTGCGTCATCCTGTCTGCCAGTAAAACGACTTCAGCAAACCTTTTCAACTGAAGGGCAACATCTATCGAAAGGTTCAGAACCCTTCGGTTATCCGGTTCGATATGAAGAATTTCCCTGTACATTTCGGCAGCTTCTTCAAGCCGACCCTCTCTTTGCAATGCAAGCGCCGACGGCAATCGGGTTGCAACATCGGATCTTTTTGCGACTTCGGTGATCTCAAGATGATCCGGAGGCAGATCTGCATGATACCGTTCGTACATAGCCTCGTATGCCGCTTCAAGATAACCCGTGAACCGCTCCGTATCGAACAGCGGCGCTCGTTCCCTGTTCTCCAGGAGCTTCTCCCTGATGCTCCGTAACCTTTCCGGATCCATCGCAAGCCCTACAGCAAGCGCTTCGTACTCCGCCTCCGTCGCCGTCACCAGTTCCGGCAGACCGATCGCATGAAGCAGACTTGCAGCCACCCGTCCGGCAAACGATTCGCCCATGCGCGTCAGCACCGGCAGTCCCGCCCAGAGCGCATCGCTCGCCGTCGTATGCGCATTGTATGGGAAGGTGTCGAGGAACAGATCCGCCAGCCGGTGACGCGACAGGTGCTCGGACAGCGGCAAATGCTTTGCAAACACAAGCCTCTCTTCAGATACGCCATGTCCGGCAGCTTCCTTCCGAAGGTTTTCAACAGCATCGGCACTCTTCTCGAACAGCCAGAGTACGCTGCCCTCAACCCGCTTCAGGATCCGCATCCAGACGTCGAACACATCGGGCGTGATCTTGTAATTATTGTTGAAGCATGCAAAGACGAATCCCTGTTCGGGCAAACCGCACTCCTTCCTCGTGAACAGCCGTTCCGATATGTGGCGCTGCCTGTCGTTCACCTGGTAGCTGTCCGGCAGGTACACAATCTTTTCCGTGTAGTACTTGCGGCTGCTTTCCGGTATCAGCACCCTGTCGGCTATCAGGTAATCGATGTACGGGGCTCCCATCGTGCCGGGATAGCCAAGGTAGTTCACCTGCACCGGCGCTGCACGGTATGCGAAAATGCCGGTGCGGGATCCGGCGGTGAATCCCTTCAGATCGATTGCGATATCGATGCCGATCTCCCGTGACAACCCGGCAATTTCCCTGTCAGACTTCTGTTGCACATCGATGAAGCGGTCAAACGAACCGGCAACTCGCTTTCTCATCGTGCTTTTACTTTCCGGACCGAAGGAAAATGCGGTCAGTTCGAAACGCGACCGGTCGTGGCGTTCGAACAGCTCCGCCATCAGGTACGCGGTTGCATGATTGTGAAAATCGGCAGAATAGTACCCGATGCGAATCCTGCCTGAAGAGGCATGGCCGGATATCGGGGGCAGATCATGGCGTTCGGGACAATTAGCAGCCATAAAAATCCGGACGGCCTGAAGCTGCAGTTCCGGTTTGTCAACAAGTGCGAGAACCGGAAAGGGAGTCGTAACCTTATCGCTGATATTTATATGCCGTTCAAGCCTGGACAGGTTATGTGCAAAATCCCTCCAGTCACAGATATGCATTCTGGAATGAAGGTACTGGCCGAACAGAAAATCACAATCCGGCTTGAGATCAAGCGCTTTTTCATAATTCCTGATGGCATCAGAATGCCTTTTCAGATCAGTGAACAGCACTCCTCTGTTGACATACAGCCCGACAAAGCCATAGTTGCAATCTTCAGCTTTGTCGTAACTCTTCATAGCCTCTGCATTGCGCCCTGAAGCCTGCAAGGAAACCCCCTGCGCAAAATAAACCTCGGCATAATCCGGTTTCAGTTCAAGAGCTTTTTCATAGCATGACAGCGCCTCCTCATAGCGTTTCAAGGTATGCAATGCACTTCCCTTATTCAGATATGCCTTTGCATAACCGGGTTTCAGCTCCAGCGCGCGGTCGTAACAGGAGAGCGCCTCTTCATAGCGCATCAGCGCCTTCATTATCACTCCGCGATTATTGCAGACCTCTGCGTAACCGGGATCAATGGAAAGTGCTCTGTCGTAATATTCAAGAGCCTCATGATATTTCTCCTGTTCCCGTAATATATTGCCGCACATACTGCAAGCAGCCGCATAATCAGATCTGCAGGCCAAAGCTTTCTCGTAACACGTTATTGCTTCAGCATATCGCTTCAGCTCTTTCAGGACATTTCCCCGATGGTAATACGCCTCCGCATGATCCGGCCTCAGGCGTAACACCATGTCGAAATCCGATAATGCATCCTGATAGCGTTCACTTCCCTGAAAAAGAAGGCCTCTGTTGAAATAAGCCTCTGCATATCCGGGCTGTAAGGCAATAACCCTTGCATAGCAAACAGATGCTTCGTCAGGCTTTTTCAGTTCCTGCAATGATGTTGCGTAATTGTACCATGCCTCTGCATGTCCTGAATTAATGCGGATAGCATGTTGAAACAGCTTGACAGCTTCGGGAAAACGTTTCTTTTGAGCCAATAATGCGGCCAGCAGACGCAGAGCATCGAAATTATCCGGCTCTCTGCAGAGAATTTCCTGATAGATCGCTTCAGCCTCGTCAAGATGACCCTGTTTATGCAATGAAAGTGCATTGCGTATGCTATTTTTCAGACCAGGCAACCGGGCATCGGATGGGATCGAAACAGCTGCGTTTCGGGAATCTCCGTTCTTTGGGATTTTCTGACTTGTCATGGCAGGTATTCAGGCTTCGATCCATCGAGGTATGTATTTCCATGCTGCCCTCAACTCCCTGTCATGCTCGCGCCAGCATGGATCATGACAGGCCAGCAGTTGCCTGAACGAACGGGAATGGTTCATATGTACCGTATGGCACAGTTCGTGCAACATGACAGCTTCGGCAAGATGGCGAGGCAGAAAAAACAATTTAGCGTTGAGCGATATCGTTCCCTTCGAAGAACAGCTTCCCCAGCGGGATCTTTGAAGTCGGACAGCTGCCTTTTCGAACCTGAAATCGTTTTTATGCGCAAGAGCGTGCAGCATGGGCACAAGAACCCCGGCAGCCTTTCCGATAACCCAGAGTCGAAGAGCCGAACGGCAAAGCCCGACATTCGACGCATCGCCTCTCAGAACAACGTTTCGTCCCGAACACTCGATCAGCGTAACATCACTCGCAGCAGAATCCCGCTGACAGCTCACCAGCCACTGCTCTCCGCTGCACTCGAAAGTAACCGTGTCAGGAAAAACCGAAACATCCGCACTATCCGGAAACAAGCCGTTACTGCGCATTTTTTCGCCGGCAGTAACGATCCACTGCCGATGCCGAAAAACGATATCGTCGATACGCTGCTGGTCATAATGAGCCGGCACTACAACAATCAGCCCCTCATAAGGAACCATTTTCAGGCGGGGATAGCGCGCTTTCCGGCTATACCTTACCGTAAATACAAAACCCGGCAAAAGGCTGCTCTCCTGGCGAACGCAACCCTGGAGTAAAACGCCCGGAGCGACGCAGGAAAAAAGCTCGCCAGACGGCTTACTTTCGGATATGGCTGACAGCATCGACCTGCCGTGAAAAAAGGTCGGTAAAAATGCTTATGACGGTACGCTTTCTGACCTTGATGTTCATGGTTACGGACATACCCGACTGCAGATAAATCTTCCGTCCGTTCGCCATGAGATACTGCCTGTCGAGCTGTACCTTGATGGGAAAATGATAGTATTTGATAATATCGTCAGGCGCCAGCACATCGGATCCGACCCAGATCACCTTCCCCTTGATATCGCCGAACTCCGCATAAGGAAACGCGTCGAGACGAACATCGACCGGAAGATTATTGTAAACAAAGCCGATATCCTGGTTCGAAATGAAAGCTCTTGCCGTCAGCTGGTCTTTTGGGACTACCTTAAGAATGATCTGCCCCTGGCTGACAACGGTTCCCGGTTTCACCTGAAGATCGAAAATCGTACCGTCTACAGGAGCCGTAATGGCTTCGTAACCGGTCGCCTGGCTTGCCATGTAGCTCTGCTTGTTGATCTGCTCGGAAAGATCGGCTATCTGAGCCTGCAGCTTCAGCACATCGAGTTTTTTCTGCTCCACCTCGAACTCTGAAACAGCTTCACTCTGCAACAGCGACCTCAGTTTCGAGAGCATCGCCGATTCGGTAGCGTACTGCTGCCTTGCATTCGAAAGCGCAATCTTGAGAGACTTCAGCTTCGATTCCTCACCGACTGAAAGCACCGGCACCAGGTCAAGCAGCACGTCACCTTTTTTCACCTGCTGGCCATCAGACACAAAAAGTTTGGCCACTTCCCCCTCGATAGCAGCCTGAACGCTCTTGACCTCTCCTGTCGGCTCGAGTTTTCCTACCGCCGCCACCGAAACATCGATTTTGGCGATCGACGCCCAAACCAGAAATCCGGCGAAGGACAGTACAAGAAGCCAAAGAATTGCTCTCGGAAGAACAGGCGACTGCGTGAACACCTCGCCCTGTCCGATCAGCTCTTCGGATAGTTTATTCTTTTTCAATATTTTCCCTCCATCACCGGCATGGAATAAGACTGTTTCTGAAACAGCGTGAAATAACGCCCTCGCTTTGCCATAAGATCGTGATGCGTGCCAGCTTCATCGATACATCCGTCATGAAAACAGAGAATCATCGGAGCAGCCTTGACCGAATTGAGCCGATGCGTTATAAACAAAACCGTTTTACCCCTGAAAGCCGTCGCAAGGTTCTCCGTAAGCTTGCTCTCGGTCTGAGGATCGAGAGCGCTTGTAGCCTCGTCGAGAATGATCATGCCGGGATTCTGCAATATCGTTCTGGCGATAGCGATCCTCTGGCGCTGGCCTCCTGAAAGGGAAGACCCTTTCTCGCCGACGACGGTATTGTACCCTGTCGGCAGCGCCATGATAAACTCATGAGCTTCAGCAATCTTTGCGGCTCTCATGATATCGGCATCGCTGGCCTCAGGATTTGTCAGAGCAATATTTTCCTTCACCGAAACGTTGAAAAGCATCGGATCCTGAGGCACTATGCCGATCTGGCTCCGTAATGAATAGAGTTCAACTTTGCCGATATCGTAGTTATCGATGAATATACGGCCCTCATCGAGTTCATAGAGACGCTGAATCAGCTTTGCAAAAGTGCTTTTGCCAGAACCGCTCTCGCCGACTATACCCACGAACGTACCCGAAGGAATGGTGACATTGACGTTCTTTAGCACCATAGGCGCGTTCTCTCTGAAACGGAACGAAACATTCTCGCACCGGATCTCCCCTTTCATAAGCGGAAGCGGAATCTGCGACAACTGCTCGCGCCCACCCCCTTCCTGCGGGCTATCGACAATGTCGGACAACCGTTCGAGCGACATGCCCGCTTCCTGGAAATTCTGCCAGAGTTGAGCAAGCCTCAATACCGGACTTGTAATGTAACCCGAAATAATCCGGAACGCTATAAGCTGCCCCAGAGTAAGTTCATTGTTCAGAACCAGATAAGCCCCTGCCCAGATGACTATCAGGCCAGACAGCTTGCTCAGGAAGGAATTGGTGGAATTGGCTATGGTTCCTGTCAGTACAGGCTTGAATCCGTCGCGGACATAAGCGGCATACTTTTCCTGCCAGTTCCACCGGGCGCGCAGCTCGATATTCTGCGACTTGACCGTCTGAATGCCTGAAAGCACTTCGATCAGGTATGCGTTGGTTTCGCCGTGCCTTTTTGCTTTCTCGCGCAACTGCGCCATGAACACCGGCGCAAGCAAAAACGTAATAAGCCCCATCACGGGTATGACCGACAAGGAAAGAATGGCGAGTTTCCAGCTGAAAAGGAACAAAACAATCACATAAACAATCGAAAATACGGCATCGAGCACAACGTTGAGCGCCGTTCCCGTAAGGAACTGGCGGATGCGCTCAAGTTCACCTATCCTTGAACTCAGTTCGCCAACAGGTCTTTTTTCAAAAAAACGCAGCGGAAGACGAAGCATATGATCGATCACCTCGGAACCGAGAGAAACGTCTATACGATTGGACGTATCGACGAACAGCCAGGTCTTCAGGCTTGAGAGCACGGCTTCTATCACCGCGATAACCAGCATCAGAACGCCCAGCACATGCAAGGTGGAATAGCTGTTGCGGACGATAACCTGATCAATGATGATCATGAACAGCAGCGGATTGGCAAGGGTCATCAACTGAATGAAAAACGAGGAAATCAGCACCTCCGCAAGCACATTCCGGTACCTGTTGATCGAAGGAAGAAACCATCCGAACCCGAACCGCTTCTGCGGCGTATCCGCCTTGACATCGAGCACAAGCGCTTCACCCTGATGGGTCCATTTCTCCTGGAACTCGCGGGCTGCAAGGATTTTTACGCCCGATGAAGAAGGCACGGCAAGAGCGACCTCCTTGGCCGTTACCTTGTACAGCACCGCATAACCATCGCCCCAGCGGATCAGAGCAGGCACCTTCAATCTCGACAACGCCTCCTTCTGAAACGTAACGACCTGCGCCTTCAATCCAAGCAGAACGGCAACCCCTCCGCAATCCTGAATCGAAATCTGGCCGTTTCTCGAAAACTGATTGCCGATAACGCTCTTTATCAGATCCTTTTTGACCGGCATATTGAAATGCCTGCCAAGCATGAGAAAACAGGCCATGGTCTGTTCGACTACCGAACCATTCGACCTGACGAACGGAAAC
>Ga0209835_1001470_pt1 | contig 13084 bp, 12 predicted proteins | sample LakKivwa52mmetaG_FD_184138 | JGI IMG/M metagenome (GOLD analysis project Ga0209835, IMG submission 184138) | Anoxic lake water microbial communities from Lake Kivu, Rwanda to study Microbial Dark Matter (Phase II) - Lake Kivu water 52m metaG... | ecosystem: Environmental > Aquatic > Freshwater >...
GTTTGACTCAAACAACGACAGGGGTCTCATGACGATTTTAGCAATTCTTCCAGCTCCTGAATGTCGATTTGAATCATTCAATGGTTTGGCTGAACCGGTCAAAATGTACCGGCCAGATATCCCACTGTTTTCATCTACATCCAACCTAATAAAATCCCACAGTTCCGGAATCTTTTGCCACTCATCAAAGAGCATCGGCTTTTCACCGTATAGCAAATCAGTTTTGCCAGTAGATGCGAAGATTTGATATCTTTTGAATACTACCGGATCTTGCAGTTTGATAATCGTTTTCGCGAATCTTGATGCTGTCGTGGATTTACCACACCATTTTGGCCCTTCAATTTGAATCCCGCCAATATAGGATAACTTTTCTTCAATGATTGTTTCAATCAATCTTGGTAAATACATTCTATATCACCCCCTTATTTACTAGTATACTATTATTCGCCATATTGTCAATACATCATTCGCCATATTGTCAATATATCATTCGCCAAAATGGCGCAAATTGTGAACTGATACCAAAAACCTGTACTTAGTGTTCTTGGTGGGTATTGTACTACTGATTGATAGAATGTATCTAGCTTTGGATTGTAAAATGTCCACTGTTGTATACTTTGTCTTGTTGTTCAATAGCTTTCGTAATTTTCATCATTCTTTCCATTATAAAAGATATCTAGTTATTCAAAATTTTAATCAAAAATCTACGACTTAATATTTTAAACACCCTATTGGGACAACATAGACGCCATCTTCTCTTTGATAACCAAATTCAGTTCCTGTCACCACCATCAAGAATGATGGCCCACTTCCTTGTTTCACATCTACTTTTTTAACAAGCTCAATCAGGTGATGTGCTGCTTCATCGATATCATGTGAACCGAGTTTAACTTCAACAGCCGCCCATCTACCATCATTGAGATGGATGATAGCATCTACTTCAAGACCGGATTTATCTCTATAATGTGAAACATATCCACCTAAAAAATCTGTGTATATGCGCAAATCTCTAATAACCAAGGATTCAAATAATAATCCAAGTGTTTCTATGTCTCTAAGTAAATCATCTGGTGATGCATTAAGTAGGGCCGCTGCAAATGCTGGATCAATAAAATGTCTAGTATTTGAGGTTCTAATCGTCGTTTTACTTCTTAATTTAGGACTCCACGCTGGCAAGTCTTCGATAATGTATAATTCTCTTAAAACTTTTAAATAGTCACTTAATGTATTTCTATGTATGGAATAATGGTTTGATTCAACATCGCTTACAATTTTTGCGTCAGTTGCTTGAGTTGACGTGTGTCTTGCAAGTGATTTAAGCACGGCTAATGTTTTAGCTTCATCTCTTTCAACACCATCGATTGTTTTAATTTCCGTCTTAACAATTGTTTGGATATAACCTGCAACTTGCTTCATTGCAACTTTAATGTCTTTTCCAATACTGTTTGGCCATCCTCCACGTACGATTAACATAGATATATCATTTATTGATAGATTAGATTTTGTCATGTTAAAAGACTTCGAATCAAATAAATCCGATAAACTAACAGTTCCATTTGAATCAGTGGATTCATACAAAGACATCGTTCTCATCAAAACACGTGAAATTCTACCAACACCTGAATGACTGATCTTTGATTCATCCACTTTAGATGATCCGGTAAGTATATATAAACCCTCTTTTTGCTTTTCATCAATATCATGTCGAATCGCATCCCAGAGTTCTGGTGCAAGTTGCCATTCATCAATCAACCTAGGGTTTTCACCTTGTAATAAAATAAGTGGATTAATTTTTGCAGTTTTAAGATAGTTAGATTTTTGTGATGGGTCTTGCATATTCAATATGCTTTTTACATACTGTTTAGCTGTAGTTGTTTTTCCGCACCATTTAGGTCCGTTAATCAACACAGCACCGAATGCGCTAAGTTCATCTTGCAATACTTTGTCCATAATTCTTTTGTAATATTTCTCCATTGTATCACCCAATATCAGTATATCATCATGGCTTCATTATATCAATCCCATTGTGCACTTTGTCTTATTATTAATGTGCAATATGTCGTTATATCATTGTGCAAAATGTGAACTGATACCAAAAATCTGTACTTAGTATAAACTAAGAACTTGTATGCCGTTCAAAACTACAAAGAACACAAAGTACAAGTTTTTGGTATCTACTTATATAAGTGAAAATTTCTGCAAGAACTTGCGTTTTAATTCAATCATTTTCGAAAGAACAAATTTTTCTAATCTTTTCCAATTGTGATTTCTAGTGGGAAGGGGACTTCCTCGTGTGATAAACACTCAGCGAATCAACTTCAGGATTATCGTTTAGGTGAAGTACGTATGCTAAAAAGCATGTTGCTTGTCATGTATAAAAAGGACCTTATATTGTTTCACACACAATTTATTGTGTCCACAATATAAGGTACAATTTTATTAGGATTTTAAGCGATTTTTCTTGATATCTGAATAAACCAATGAATGACTAATGAGGAGCTTTGTTAAAAGCGACCTTTAATCACATCTGATTCCTTGATAATACCCGCAGCTACTAAAGCACGTTGGTAAGAAGTTGATTCTCTGGACATCCGTACTGTTGCTCCGGATATTCCGTCATATGAATTTTGAACTGTTCTAGTTCCGCCAGCAACTGCTGACAAACCGAAGAAGTTTTCTTCATTGATTCCCAGTGCATACTTTTCAATACTCCAATCAATGAGAGAAGGTAGTTCGAGAGCACTTTTTCCGACGAGAAAATCTTTAATCGAATCATAGTTACCCTTCCAACCTCCTAAACCAAAGAAACCGGAGGATGCAACTGTTTCTTGAGGAACCCCTTGAACAAACGGAACACCGAGTTTTTCAAGTAATTGTTTGACAGTTGTTGTTTGATCAACACCATCGAACACCCCGCCTTCTTTGATAACGTGAGACCAAGTACTCATATTAAAGACGTTTTTAGTAACATAATTAGACCAACTGGATGGTTTTAACCAGCCAGATGAAGACGTACGAATGGTAGGAATCGATAAACCGTTTTCAATATTGAGCGAACTTATGGGTTGGTTATAATCAAAATCAGCCGACAACTTTGTTTCAAAAATATATCTTGTAACGGGGCAGACAATGGCTAAAGCAACTGTGTGATCTGCACTGACTCCAAACGCATATAAACTCATGTAATCGACGGTTTGGATGGTAAACATCGATTGCCCATTACTGGTTTGGTCTCCAACGGTCGCGATGGATGGTGTTTTGGAGTAATCAATCGTAACTACAACTTCTTGGCTTAATCGAGAAACCCAATTAGAACCTTGTTTTACCTTAAAATCCATCGAAACGTTGGTGATAACTCCTTTTTTGTCTAATGTAATTTTGGTTTCAATGTATTCAGTAGCTTCTTCGAACGTAACACCTTTCGATTCATCTTTCCATGAATAACCTGTATACTCTCCTGAGTAGTCTGGACCTTGATTACATCCAACAAGAATCAATCCAAGTAATAATACTGCGATAAGTAAAAATCCTTTTTTCATATTTATCCCCTTTCTTTGAGATATCAATAGGATATCAAAAATCAAAAAAAGAGTCAAACGATGTAATAAAAAATCGCATTTCGTTTCTATTTTGGTAGTGTGCTGTTAGAGTTTAATGCGAATATGAACTGTTGAACAAACGATAGAAACGAAGAAGGTAATCGTAGTGCAGAGGGTCTATTCGTTGATAATCTAATCATCTGAAAAATGAATCATTTTTTCTCAATCAATGTGGATTGGAATGCAGCATCGAAACGTGTTTGTAAAAATACAGGATCGGTGCAGTTGAGTCATCTAAAGTACAACTAGGGAATCCAAAGGGTGATGAAGTCATCTCATTTTAAAATAGTTCAAAGGAGTAATTTTGGGAGATTCAATACAAGCGGCCGCAAACTTTGCCGCTTGAAGGAGAGTTTTTTCAAGGGGTTGATTGTGAAGGAGTCCTGCAAGGATACCAGCACTGACATGATCGCCCGCTCCATTGGTATCGACAAAGACTTGTGGTGGAATAGCCTCTTGATGAAGATGCTCTAAGCTGGTGAATAAATCAATCCCGGCTTTTCCACTTGTTCGAATCAACATGGTTTTTTGATGGCGATATCTGTTAATAAAAGCATCATCATTGCATCCCGGGTTTTGACTCCACTGTAAGTGAGTCGAAACCTTGATAAAGTCATCATAATAGGGGTTTGTCTCCTGATAATCATGTAAATCCACAAACACCGGTTTGTGTAAGCATTGGATGAAAGGAATCCATTGACGCATCGGGTTGATGATATTTAAGACAATCAAATCAGCGGATTGTAAGATTGTTTTGATTTCCTCAGCTCGTTGAAACGGCAAATCAAACGAACCCAAATTGGTAAAAATCGAAACCCGTTCCCCAGAAAGATTCATCAAGTTCACATGAGTTGTCGTACCTAGAGGGTCTGATTCCACAAGCCAATGAATGGGATAATCCAAGGTGTCTTGTTGAATTCGTTGCCTTTCTTCGTCCTCTCCCATATGACAAATCAGTGTTACTTCGAATCCTAAAAGCGCTAAAGGTGCAGCTTTTCCTAAGCCGGTTCCGCCAGCAGTAGAAACAGTAGAACGTGGGAAAATGGTTTGTTCTTTTGTAAAAGCAAAAGATTCCACGTGAATCACGGTATCCCAAGATACTCCTCCACAAACAACAATCTTCAATGCAATCACCTCTTATTTTAATTATACAAGACAAAACCATTTTAGAATTGCTTTGGAAAAAGAAGAATCAAGGAACCGTTTCCAAGTAACAGAAAAACCGCACCCTCATCGGTGCGGCTTTGATTTTTAAGAAAGGCTTATTTCTTGGGGTCTTTTAATGTTTCAATTAAACCGGTTGCTAAACCAACAATACCTTGCATTTCCGATGGAATGATAATCTTTGTCGCATTGCCTTGCGCAACTTTTTCCATGGATTTATAGGCTTCTAAGGTTAAGAAGACATGGTCTGCGTTGGCTTTCTTAATCATTTCAATCCCGTTAGCGGTTGCTTGTTGGACTTTAAGAATCGCTTCTGCTTGACCTTCCGCTTCGCGGATCGCAGCTTCTTTTTTCGCTTCAGCTTTTAGAATAGCAGACATTTTTTCCCCTTCGGCTTCCAAAATCGCTGCGGCTTTTTTCCCTTCCGCGATGAGGATCGATTCCCGACGTTCCCGTTCGGCACGCATTTGTTTTTCCATTGCTTCGCGGATTTCCTTCGGTGGGATAATGTTTTTCAATTCCACACGGTTAATTTTAATACCCCATGGGTCGGTTGCTTCATCAAGAATAATCCGCATCCGTTCATTGATTAAATCCCGGCTCGTTAAGGTTTGGTCTAATTCGAGTTCCCCGATGATATTCCGGAGTGTTGTCGCGGTTAAATGTTCAATTAACGCGCCAGGGTTTTCTGCACCGTAGACGAATAATTTCGCATCGGTGATTTGTAAGAACACAACCGTGTCAATTTGCATGGTTACGTTATCTTTGGTAATAACGGCTTGTGGGACGAAGTCCAGAACTTGTTCTTTCAAGATGATGTAGTTGGTTACTCTTCCTCTGGCATCATACGTGACTTTGATTCTGTCAAAGAAAGGCACTAAGAAGTGGAATCCAGCTTTCCAAGTGGTGTAGTAGATCCCCCACCGTTCGATGACATATTCGGTTGCTTGAGGAACGATTTTGACTCTTGAACCTAAATAGATGATGATTAATAACAAGGTAATGCCAATGAGAATCCAAGCAAATCCAGTTCCGCCTCCGCTTGTAAGCATGAGTAGTTGAGACATGATGTTACCTCCTTATATTTTTTGGTTTTTTTATGATGTTGTTAGTAAAATTTTCCTTGTGTTTCCACAGACATTTTCAATAACGAATCCCGAAGGGTTCGTTTGGTACGGGTAAAGGTAATTAAGGTGAGATCAAATAAGACTGCAAACAGTAAGAACATTAAGCCGCCGTATAAGGAAACCATAATCACTAAAACGAGTAAGAAGTACTTTAAGATAATGTCATGCATGAAAATCATGATGGGGTTGGTAGACCCCTTGAGTTCAATCCGCAATAGCCTTCTACCAACGGTTTTCCCTTTCATTACAACCGTATAAATTCCCATGACAATCAAGAATCCAACCGCAAAGTAATAAATCGAGAAGAGGAAGAAGCGGGTTAGGGGTTGGTTATACGGTTCAATATCGACTAAGTTTTGAGCGTCGAGTAATGCCATTTGTTCGGTATAACGCGTTAAAGCTAGGGTTTCTAATTCCTTATTCCCATCCGCAAGTTCCATTTGAGCATCGTATTCTAAGCGAATTCGATCATTATCTTTTGTATAGGTATCATTGATTTCTTGGAACGCTTCATAGAGTTCATCGAAATAAGGAATTTGATTTTGAATCACCGTTCGTCCGACTGCAAAGTATGTCAGGTAGATTAGCGCGAAAACCAACACGAAGTCGAACACAGTAGAGAAGGCGCGCTTAAAGAATCCTGCTGCCATTATTGTTTTTGAACCACCAGTTTTACGCCTTCGATGGCTAAAACAGTAACTTTTTCGTTGACTTGGATGTTTTCGTTAGCAATTGCTGTCCAAATCTTCCCATCGATTTTGACTTCGCCGCGTTCTCCGTTGAGAATCGCTTTGAGACAAATCGCGGTTTTTCCAATCAAACGGTCAACATTGGTTTTCGAGTCATTTCGCTTGAGATACTTTTTGAAAATAGGGCGTAAGCCAATTAACAACGCTGTTGAAATGATAATAAATAAAATGATTTGAACAACCGGGCCAGCCCCGATTGCTCCAGCGATTAACGCAACGAGTGCTCCCACAGAAAACCAAATGCTAGATAAGTCCATCGTACTCGCCTCAATGATTGCTGCGAAGATAAATACCGCGAACCAAACAATGAGAATGTAGTCAGTCAAAGCCGTTAATGTATACATGGGTTACACCTCTTTTTCATTTAAGTCGATGATGAGACATTTTTGTGTCTTATCCCAACGACATTTAAATTTATACGACTGATTATTGGCAAAAGATACTTGAAGCAACTCCGAAACTTCACTCATAAACATTTTATTACAAATGCGAGAGTAGCTCGATTTTAGAGTAATGTTGTGACGTTGTTCTTCCGGAATAAATCCTAATGATAGTTCGTCTTTGGTGACGGGTTTGATGGCTACGAGTTTCTTTTCTTTATCTAAACCCAAGAGCACCACATACGCATGTTCAAAGTAAGAGCTTGCGGCTTTGTTTAAAGTGATGTTGGATTCGTATAACGTTGCTAAGTCATCAAGGGGCCTTTTCGATGCCCAAATGAAATTTGCCATAGTCTAACCTCCATTATAAACTGTATTTTACCTAGTTTTAATTATACCGGAAAATATTTTAATTTTCAAGAATTATTTTAAATTATTTTAAATTACTTTATAATTCCCTCGACGTTTACAATTTTTAGATTATTTAGTATAATATAGAAACAAGAGAGGGATGCTTATGCGCGATTTTACGTTTTCAGAACAACTATCGAGAAGTTTACAAAAGAAGTATAAGGGATCCCTTTATGGGAAATTCTTACATGCGATTGAAGACTACCAACTCATTAAAAACGGGGATTCGATTATGGTTGCGATGTCTGGGGGAAAAGACAGTTTGTTAATGGCGAAGCTATTTCAAGAAGCTTTGCAATATACAGAGATGGAGTTTACTTTGACATTTGTGGCGATGAATCCAGGATATGACGAAGCATTACTCCAGCAGTTACAAGCAAACGCTAGTCGTATGGGTATTCCTTTAATCATCGAAGAAATCCGCATCTTTGATGTCTTGGAACGAGAAGCACCAGAGAAACCTTGTTTCCTGTGCGCGCGTATGCGCAGGGGTGCCTTATATACTTTAGCACAAAACTATGGGTGTAATAAGCTTGCCTTAGGTCATCACTTTGATGATGTCATTGAGACCACGATGTTAAATGTGTTATATGCTGGTTGTTTTAAAACGATGTTACCAAAGGCGAAAAGTGAGAACTTTGAAGGCTTAGAACTGATTCGACCGATGTATTTAATCAAAGAAGAAGATATTCTTCGCTTTATGAAATATCATCAGATTGAAGCACTCAACTGTGGCTGTAAGGTTACAAGGAAAGAAGTAGATTCCAAACGCAAAGCCATCAAGAATTGGATTCGTGATATGAAGAAAGATCATGAGAATGTCGATATCTGTATTTTCCGAGCGGCGGAGAATGTTAATTTACATAATGTTTTAGGATACTTTTCTGATCGAAATGATGTCCGGAAAAGCTTTCTCGATGATTATGAATAGCATATCAAAAAAATATGTCATTTCAGTGATGAAAGAAAGCGAGCTTGCATCGGCTGCAAACTCGCTTTTTTCAATGGTTTCACGTGAAACATTACTTTCCAAGGCAGAAGGAAGAAAATAACGTCGAGATCAATTGTTCATTCGAAGCTTCCCCAGTAATCTCACCAAGACTTCGCCATGCTTTTTTTAAATCCATTTCGACGAGATCAACAGGAAGTTGTTCGTTCGCCGCACGCAAGGCATCTTGAAGCGCTTGTTTGGTCTCGAGGATTTTGCCAATGTGTCGAGCATTTCCTAACAGGATTTCTTGGTCTTGGTCGAAGGTTTTTTGGTCAAATAAGTGTTTGACACTCTGTTCTAAAGCCTCAATCCCCGCTTTGGTTTTCGTTGAAATCGATATCGGGCTTTCTCCTTCTAAGAATAATCCCCCTCCCAAATCGGACTTATTGCCCACAATAATGCGTTTTTTATCCCGGGTGAGTTGTAATAATTCGATATCTTCCTTGGTTAAGTCTTTGCTTTGGTCTAACACAAGCAACACCAAATCCGCTTCTTCCATGGCTTTTTTGGTTTTAGAAATCCCAATTTGTTCCACAAGATCGATTGTATCCCTGACTCCCGCTGTATCGATTAATTGAATTAATAATCCTCCTAATCGTAATTCTGCTTGGATTAAGTCCCGGGTAGTCCCAGATATATCAGTTACAATCGCGCGGTCTTCTTGGAGTAAGGTATTTAATAAACTGGATTTCCCAACATTGGGTTTTCCAACAATGACAGTTTTTATGCCATTACGAATGACTTTACCGGTGTTCGCTCGTTCGATAATCCGATCCATAATGTCAATGAGTTGTCTGATTTTAGGAATTAATAAAGCATTTGTCATTTCCACGACATCATCGTATTCGGGATAATCGATGTTCACTTCAATGACCGCAATAATTTGTAATAGTTCATTTTGTAAGGCATGAACCCGGTTGCGAACATCTCCGGATAATCCAGAGTGAGCGAGACGGAGTTGGCTTTTGGTTTTGGCTTGAATGACATCCATAATACTTTCTGCTTGGGTTAAATCAATGCGTCCGTTTAAGTAGGCTCGTCTCGTAAATTCACCTGGCTCTGCCATTCTTGCGCCTAGGGAAATCAAAGTTTCGATAATGCGAGAGGCAATATAAACACCTCCATGACAACTTACTTCGACGACATCTTCTGTGGTAAATGAACGCGGACTCTTAAAAACACTCACTAAGACTTCATCTAAAATCTCATTTTGAAATACCAAATGACCATAGTGAACACTATGGGAAGCGACTGTTGTTAAATCTACTCCCTGAAAGAGTTTCGCTACCAACGAAATGGCTTCGTCTCCGGAAAGACGAATGATGTTTAATGCGCTCATTCCAGAAGCGGTTGCTTGACCAATAATTGTGTCATAAATCATGCTTATCACCTACATTCATTCTATCATAATTCAGGCAAATGTTGTATAATACATTCAGGTGATATGAGTGAAGCGCGCAAGAAAACCATGGAAATATTATATCTTAATGTATGTCTTAATTATGATTTTTACCGTAGGGTATACCATCTTTATGTTACTAAGAGGGAATCTAGAAACCCAAGATATCTGGTATATGCTGTTTGTTCCGCCATTATTTGTCGGTTTTTTATTTCTCTTTGATCAATTAAAAGATTGGTTATTCAAAAAGAAAAAGCCATTGGATGGGAAAGTCGTGTTCTTAGAAGAAGTGTCAGTCCGGATGCGAAGCAGTAAGGAATTTAGTGTCGAAGATTTCCGCTTACTTCAATTGAGTTCACGATTTCAAGATACGCTCGAACAAGCGTATCATAAAATCGAAATCAATGAATTAAATGAAGAGTATCTACAACGCTTAGAGAAACGGTTTGAAAAACGGTCTCTCGAAGCGAAAGCGGTCCAATATGTCATCTTATGTTTAAAGGAAAAAATCGCGAATTAAACCAAAGGGGGTGGGATAGTGATTCAATTACAAGGGCAAGCCCTGTATCCAGGAAGCGCAAAAGGACTTGCGAAATGGATCAAAAAAACAATTCATCCCACACATTCTCCTAGTAATCAAGATCAACGGGCATTATTACAAAAAGCTTTGAAGGTGAGTGAAGAAACCTTAACTCACGAAATGAACCAAATGAAAGAAACGTTTCCCCAACATGCGATGATGATGTTCGAAGCACATCGGTTAATGATTCAAGATCCGTTTTTGTTAGACCGGGTTGAAGTGTATTTCAACCAAGGCTTATCTGCCTATGAAGCTTATAAGAACGCTGCTCAAGAAGTCATTGAACTCTTTGAGATGATGCAAAATGATTACATGCGTGGACGAGTTGTCGATATTGAGGATATTACCGATCGGGTTTTAACCGCCATTTCAGAAACCGAACTCGTGGATGATATTCCGCTTCACGAACAAACAATACTACTCTTAGATAAACTAAAACCCAGTTTGATTGCGAAACTCTCTCAAAGTTCTGTCGTTGGTATTTTAGTTAAAGAAGCGAGTGCTCATCAGCACTCCCTATTGTTATTCGATACCTTAAAGATTCCTTGTGTTGTACTTGGAAAAGATCTTGATAAAATAAAAAATAAAGATTATATAATCATTAATGGAACAACCGGTCATGTTCAAATTAATCCTGATAATGGAGGTGAGAGCCATGAGTTATAAAGCGTTATACCGGACCTATCGTCCCACCGACTTTACTGAAGTCAGCGGGCAAAGTCATATTACGACAACCTTACAAAATGCATTAAAAAGTGGGAAGGTTGCACATGCGTATTTATTCAGTGGTCCTCGCGGAACCGGAAAAACCTCCATCGCAAAAATCCTTGCGAAAGCAGTGAACTGTGAGTTAGCACCGATAGAGAATCCTTGTAATACTTGTGCTACCTGCGTTGGGATTCAAAATGGCATGAATAGTGATGTGATTGAAATTGACGCCGCTAGTAATAACGGCGTCGATGAAATCCGGGAAATCAGGGATAAGGTCAAGTATCTCCCAGGATATGGGAAATACAAAGTCTATATCATCGATGAAGTTCACATGTTATCAACGGGGGCGTTTAATGCGTTATTAAAGACGTTAGAAGAACCCCCTTCTCATGTCATCTTTATTCTTTGTACAACAGAACCTCATAAGATTCCTTTAACGATTCATTCCCGTTGTCAACGATTTGATTTCAAATCGATCTCAACGGATGAAATCTATGAAAAACTCGTTGAGATTGTTTCGAAAGAAGACATCCATTGTGAAGACGAAGCATTACGCCAAATTGCGCTTTTTGCGGAAGGCGGCTTACGGGATGCATTAAGTCTTTTAGACCAAGCTTTGTCCTATAATCCCAAAGAAATCAAAACCGAAGATATCTTGCATTTATCGGGTGGGATTTCCTATCACCGCCAACAAGAACTCGCGATTGCGATTCGTCAAATGGATGCGGCGAAAGCGTTAAAAGTCTTGGATGAGTTAATTGTCTCTGGGAAAGAGGTTTCTAAGATTTTACAAAATCTAATCCAGTTTTATCGGAATATGCTCATGTATAAAAGCATTGGCTATACCGATGATATGAGTCCATTATTACAAAATGAAACCTTTGAGAAATTAGCGAAGTCCCATAGTACCAAACGATTATTCTTCTACATTGATGTCTTAAGTAAATCCTTGAGTGAAAGTAAATGGTCGGCTAATCCACGACTTTATTTAGAAATTGCCTTCTTAAAAATGACCGATGATGAACCGATGAGTGAGTCCAAACTCTTACAAGAATTATCACGTCTAGAAGAACGAATCGTCGAACTTGAAAATCGCCCCACAACGGTGATTTCTGAAGTTGTACAAGTGGAACAGCCCCTTGCAAAAGAACCAACGACGCCTCCCCAAGAAATAGCGCTAAGTGTGGATGATTCCACCCAAATACAAGAAGTTCAAGAGATGACTCAAGATGCTACTCCAGACGCAGGATCTTTGTTTGATCTTGCATGGATGCCCATTGTGGAAGCACCGAAAGAAGAAGTCGTACAAGATTTAGAAAATACCTATCCGATTTCCTTTATTGAGGATGTTCTCAATAATGGCGATCGCAATGATAAAACGTATTTACAAAACAGCTGGCAAGCGATTATGAAACAAAACACCAAACCCCCTTTCCAATCCTTAGCGCAAACGGTATCGACTGGAACCGTCGTGGCGAGCTCGAAGGATAAGATTATTATTACCTTTTCCTCTGCAGGAGTTTGTAACCGCCTCATGCGTCCACAAACAAAAGTCCAAATTCAAACGATGTTAGCCAATACCTTCCGCCGTGAGATTGAAGTCATGTGTTTACCGGATCAAATCTTCCAAGTGATTTCTACGGAATTTGCGACAAAATGGCGAAATAAAGAAACCCCTCCCATCCGCTTATCCAAAATTGTTAGTGAAGATTTACGTGATGTATCGAGGGAGTTCGATCAGGAACAAGCTCCCCAAGAATCCAAAGTGGTCAGCGAAGCCATTCGGTTGTTTGGTGACGTTGTCAACGTGAAAAAATAAACGAGGTGAAAACCGATGATTAATCCCAAAATGATTCAAAAGCTTCAAAAGATGCAAGATGATATGAAACGGGTTCAAGCAGAAATCAATCAATCGACGTTCTATGGTCAAGCTGGGGGTTCGGTTGTTAAAGTCAGTGTTAAAGGAACCAAAG
>Ga0209835_1001473_pt1 | contig 13070 bp, 12 predicted proteins | sample LakKivwa52mmetaG_FD_184138 | JGI IMG/M metagenome (GOLD analysis project Ga0209835, IMG submission 184138) | Anoxic lake water microbial communities from Lake Kivu, Rwanda to study Microbial Dark Matter (Phase II) - Lake Kivu water 52m metaG... | ecosystem: Environmental > Aquatic > Freshwater >...
ACGATCCTATCGAGCTATCGTCCTTAATGATATAGCTAAAACTATCGCCTACCCAATAAAATAGTAGGGTTATCGCATGGTTAGCATAAAACGGCAAAACAGCCAAGTCTATGGGGGAATTTACTGGATTATAGAACCTTAGTACGTTATGTGTCCCTTCAAGCTCAAGATTTATGCGAGCAGTCCTTGATATAGTAGAAGATTCCCCAAATCTAATAATCTGGGTAGCGTTTAGGTAATCGAATGACTCATTAGTAGGTGTTGCCCTAAACGATATTACTCCGCATAATGGCTTAGATGGTGCGTTTACTAAACTATATTTGATCTGTGGTCTTTCTAATGATATGTCAACACCATTTATCCTGATTGCACCTCTGTCATTAAGAGGAATTTCTCTATCAAACCCAAACACCTGTATCTTATAGCCATTGTAGCTCGCAGCGTGAGACCACTCGCCATTTTCCACTTTGGTGTTTAGCATATTAGGTAAGTTAGGAACAGATGCTTTCGATAATAGGCTCGCATCGTATGGGATAAAGGTATTGACGATCTGATTAGACGATCTTACTCTATTGGCATCAAAGACCTGCTGATACTGATACTCTGAAACATAGTAGCAAAACTTACCATAGGCAAAGTCATTCCAATGCGAAGGCAAGCTCGGTGTGCCACCATAGCATAGATATATCCGTGTGGTGCGGTTGCGATCCAATGACGGGAGCTTTACGTATAGATAAATAAATGGGGCAACGTAATAATATAACACAGGCAGAGGAGTTGTCGTATCTCCATAAAACAACCTTACCTTGTCTCTGTTATTTATTATGTAGCTTGGACTTGTGCCATATTCATTAAAGTTTAACTTTAATCCGATTACTGCATTGGTATAATCAGTGGGGTTGTCGTTCCTCACGTCAAGAGCAAGGATTGTCTCAAACACAAATGGGAATCTGATAGACGCCTCTTTGATCCCTGACAGGAATACTATCCCATTGCTCTCGGCAATATCCGTAGATGCGGGAGCTTTGCTCTTGGCATAGCTTATCGCACCATAATCCTCTGCTGATGTGTCTATGTACTCTGTCGTTCCCACTGGGAGTTGATACACTAACTTAAAGGCTTTGGATATCGTTCCGTCCTGATGGTCTATGTCTCTACGATAGATGTTTACATACTTGAGACGTGCGGACACCTCTGTAGGGTATTGGCTGGTTTGCAGGTTGCCTACCTTAGCCTTGTACTGGTAATACTTGAATCCTGTAGGTGAGCTTGCGTCTGGGTACTTGTACATGAGACGTTGCTCTGTAGCTAATGGAGATGGGTTGCTTTCCGCTCCGTACTTATCCTCTACAGTATAGCAATACTGGAGAATGTTTCCTCGCTCTACGGTCATACCCTTGTCTGTCTCATCATACTCGGCAAAACTGTTATCGCTACCTACTACAGATATGGTTGGAATATAACTCGGTGCATCCAAACCAAGATCACCATAGATAAGCTGACCATCCTTATTTACGCTTATGAATCTGCCAGAGTTTACCCCATCACAGATAAGGACACGTGTGTACCCAACGTAAAACCGCACATCCGCATTAGACGGGATGTCTGTAAAGACAGTACCTACCGCAAAGACCCTGCCCTGCTTATATGCTAAGTATAGGACTGTCCCAGATACAAGCAGATAGATTTTCTCGCTGTCCATCCCAGTGATCTTGTGACTCGGATACCAGACGGCAAACGCTCTGATATTAGCTATACCAATCTCTGATATCTCATGCGTTTCTGTGCCCTTGCGCTTACGTAATCCTGTATAGTCGTAATACTCAAGGTTGCCAGCATAAAGCACCGCTCCCTCTGGTATCTGCGTAGGGTCAACGGCATTGACCATGCCAGAGTTATAGCCACCCAGTCTTATGCGTTTCACGTTATACCACAACCATTAGGGCACCTGACACTTGGTAGAAATCACCCTTGTTAAGACCTGCTGATGATGCTGGCAAAGCAGAGGCATTAAGACCAATGCTTCCAACAACAATACCCTCGCCTTTCAGTGTACCAGTGGCTTCTACAGTGCCACCGGTAATAGTATCGGCTTTGGCATCTATGGCATTTATTTCTTTGTATCTATATGCAGCCGTGCCTATACTCCCCTGATTGTCGGTCCTGGGGGCAAGCGAGACACCTGTGGTATAGACTATCCCCGCCATAGCATCATATTCCATTGTAATGCTCTTGCCAGAGTCAAAGTGTAGCATGGGGGTAATAGCCTCTGTGATTACTCTGACGGTGCAAATCTGAGCAGATACGGCACTCATTCTTGACAGGTTAGACAAGACACCACCGCTTAGAGCATACATCTTATTGGCTGTGGAATTGACGGCAAAGGCATTGACGGTGCGAATCTCGCTAAACCGCCTGCCTGACGATCCCAATACTTTTGCGTTATCTGTAGCGGGATAAATACCGTTGGCATCGTGTACGTAGGTCTTTGTGGCTGCTACATAGGTATTGATGCTTGCACCCTCACCTTTCAAGTAGTTCTCGTTCCCACCAGACTCGTTCAAGACAAGCTTGCCACCGTTTACGTCTGCGGTGGTGAAATCACCATTGCCCTTGACCGTCCCGAAGGATGCGGTTGCACCTTTTGCAAGTGCTGTATCAACCTGACCAAATGAGGCATTTGTACCTACTGCTTTCTTTACAGATAGGTTGGATAACACACCCTTATTGATTACCCCATCTCCAGCCACAAGACTTGCTGTCTCGATCTTGGTTTGGACAGATAAGCCACCATTGACGGCTACTCTTGCCCCTACGATACGGAGCTTATTAGCAGATGGTCTATCGACATAAACAGCACCGTCATTCTGGAAATCAAGACGTTTCCCCTCTGTGATCCGCATACCGCTTGCACCAATCTCTATCCCAGACTCGTTGCCATAACCATCAATTACTTTTTGATAGGTCGATTTGATCCCATCAAAGGATGTGTTTCTCATCTGGAGGACATTCTTGTAAGAGTCCTTCCAAGTTCTATTAGTCAAAGCGTAGCTCATGCTTACCCCCTAAAAGGTATATTCTTTTGCAGGGATATAGGGACTGTCTTCCTGTAGCACCTGCTGGTTAAACATTTCAATAGCCTCGAAGTATGCCTTTCTATGGTTATACATCAAAGCCTCTTTGTAATACTTTGGTCGTGAGTAGAGCATGTAATATATCCCCTGCTCAAGCATCGCCTCGCCATGCAATGGGATACCATCGTATTCCTCTGACTCACCATCGTACTCGTCCCAGTTCTTTTGATACCTGATCTTTATGCTGTAGCTGCTGCTAAAAACATCAAAGGAAAAGTATATGAACCTCCCTACGATGCTATAAAGATACATACTTGATCCAGATGCCTTGACCTCTGGAATGGACACATTGCTCATCCTAACGTCATCAAGAAATAGGTCAAGCACCTTATACACAGACGATGGTAGCTCAAGGGTATATGCCTCGCTGTCCCAGTTTGCGCCTGACACAAAAGCGTCTTGACCAATGATTCGCTCATCATCAGAAATTATCGTCTCATCAGTGGATATAGTCCCTACCTCTTGACCGGTTGTCAATACGGATACGGCGATACTCCTCTCACACTTAGCGATGATGTCTTTAACTACCCTGCGCAAGCATGATGCTATTTCTCGGTATGGTACATCATCGTTTAGCGTTAGCTTAACTGTTTCGTATAGCTCTACAACGTTCATAATGATAGCCCCACTTCCTTGCGCAGCTTATCTACTGCTATGGTTATAGCCCTATAGATCGTGGCATTACTTATCGCTACGTCTGTGCTGTCTGGGCTGTTTACATAACGGTTATTTATGTCTATGAAATACTTTATCTCATAGGCGATACTCATATTAACAAGCCCAGTAATGATCCTAATGCCACCATCCTCTATAACAAATAATGCCTCTTTCCCATAGGGTCTCAGCAATGAGTTTGTTGTTATTTGACGGTATTCTTTAGCATCGATCTCTTTAGCAGGAAAGCCATTTATGCTCACGGATGCAAGCTCCATAAAATCTCTGATATGGGATAGTGTTAGCTTTACATCGCCAATAATGCTTGTGTCAACAATGCCACCATAGCTTGACGAAAAGAACATCGCTTCTGATGGACTCAGCTTATCCTTTGCCTCGTAAATGCTGTCAAGGAAATGATGCCACGCACCGGCGGCATAAACCTCTGCATTGGGATCGCCAAGCTGTGAGGTTATTTTCTTTATGATATCGCCTTTAGTCATATCGCTATGCCCCCAAACTCTTTAGTGCCTCGTCTATAGGCACGGTTTTTACACCAACCTTTACGTATAGGTATGGGTTTCCTTCTACTGCTATAGCATTCAATATCTCTGCCATGCGCATCCGCTGATATTCTCTCCTTGTCTCTGCTGACATTGTGCGGTACCCATCTGGATATGGGGTTGGGAAAAATATCTCAGTGTCGTGGATCGCTCTCGGCTCTGCTTTTACAGCATCATCGTCAAGGGGTCTGATAAACTCAAACCTTTCCATTATCAACTGAGCAAGAGGATCGTCTATGTCTATACATCCACCACTACGTGGGAACAGGACATTGACAACCTTCGGAGGGTTAGTAGGGTATAGCCTTGCGTAATCAGTCCTTGATATATGTACCGTATAAGGCTTTATGCCAGACTTTAGTCTCATTTTACAACCTCCTGATGCTTGATTGCACCTTCGGTATATTTGTTCCCTGAGATATTGCTCTTATGCTGACGATAGAAATACCCAACGATCCAATCAAACTTGATGATAGTATATCTACCATCATTAAGCCCTACCCTTTGGATATATTCAGTGTCAACCTGTCTTACAAGGTCTTCGTTAAATCTGGTATTGCGTACAAAGTCCGCTTTCCATATCCCTGTAGGATGGTTCGTTGTGGGATTTATTGCATCGCCATCGGTTAGGCAAGCTCCAGTCAATAGCCCCACGATATTAGGATGCTGATTGCGTCTCTTGTAATAGGCATCCATCACTTGGTCTATGTAGTCCTCAGCAAGCCAATCATCATCACCAAGATACATGATCCAATCGGTGTCGCAACGGTCTGCAAGGATATTAAATGCCTTTCCTATGCTCATGTCTTTGTCGAAGTTTGTCAATACATCTATCTGTATGCCATGCTTTTGCAGTCTCAAGCTATTCAGTAGCGTAGGCATATATTTCTCTCTGGTTTGTACTATGGCTATAGTAAGCGTTTCTGGTGGCTTATTGGGGCGAGCCGTGTCTGTGGTTAGGATATCGTAGATTATATCCATAGCCCTATCAAGACCAAGACGATCTATGGTATCTGAGCGGTATTGCTCTGCATTGTAGTCATCACTCATCAAAACCGCAAGCTCTTGGATAGACGAGTAAACCCTGTCTGGGTAGAGCATCTCTGATCCCATCCAGTTCCTGACAAGCGGAGCGCACCCACAAAGGACACCCTCTACTGTAGCTACAGAAAAAGACTCTCTTAATGAGGTGTTTAACACAAACGTTTTATCCTCATAGAATGAGGCAATATCATTTGTCCAACTTTGGATGTGCAGGTTCTTTGGTACGCAACACTTTAAGTAGGTTGATATGTCAGGGTCTTGCAAAGTACCAGCTACATAAAACTCATAGTCTGGCATACTCTCTGCAATTAAAACTAATTCACCGATGCCTTTCTTTCTTGTGATATACCCTGCATAAGCTACTTTATTGTTCCGCTCTTTACCGCAAGGTATCCGATATTTAGTTTCGATCTCTGGGAGATAGTTCGATATTACGATAGCATTAGTAATGTTTGCCACTTCCATTGCCTGAGCAAGTATCCCATGAGATACAAAAATAACCGTATCAAACTCCGCAAACATAATGTCTTTGAATAGTGGGGTAAACACCTCGTAGCTGTGTACCCTAAGAATCTTTTTTGCCGTTGTAATGTGTCTCTGTACGTGGATAGCGTTTGCATCAGCCCATTCGCACCATATAACGTCTGCGTCATGTGCGTTGTCTGGGTTGAACTCAGTGTCTATTTTACAATCCTCTCCCGTTGCCATGAGTTCTTTCATGATCGGGAGGACAAAGTGCGGGTTGCTTGCCACAAAGTAAACTTTCATATTCTCCTCTTATTAAGTGGGGGAGGTTTCCCTCCCCCCTTTATTGGTTAGTAAGGCATTGTTTCCAAGATCAGAGTTCCTTCTTGGATGTTTGTTCCAGCAGCCCATGATGCGCCAGAGACAGTGAATACAAGATTTCCACCTTTTTCCACAACTGCATTGGCTGTGAGGAAGCTGACAGGAGCATATTCCACGTTGTCAGCAACTGGGCGATGGGTGGATATTTTTTTTGTAGCAGACGAAGTGCCGTTAAACACATTGATGGCATGGGAAGCTTTACCTTCCTTGCACTGGTAGCGGGCAGAGACGATCCTGATACTGTGGTCAAAGTTCAACAGCTTTTTACCACTGGTCATGCCTTGCAGGGTTACGGCAATAGTGTTCGAGTTCATCTCGATATTCGTTACTTCGGAGGTGTCGGCATAAAGCGCAACATTCGCTCCGCTATTTTTGAAGGCATTATATCCTACTTGCATTTTCCCCTCCCTTAGTCTTCAGTAAAGACGATTGCGGATGATTGGTTGGTTGCCGTGTAGGCGGATGTCAACAAGCCAGAGGTGGCATTGTTGCGTGAGAATACACTGGGCTTGTCGGTTTCAGTAAAGAAATCGGCACGGTTATACCCGTAGATTTGACGAGAGCCAAGCTCTACTACAGCCTCGTGGTCATCAATTTCTTTGGTGAACTTCAATGGCTCGGCAAGACCCTTTGCCATTGCATCACGTCCAAGAACGATACCACCAAACATGTATCCAGTGGTCTGAAGGGCAGGTCTCATCCAACCGTAGCGAAGATCGCCAGCAGCAAGGTCAAGCTCAGGAGTGGTTGAGCCACTGCTGATAGAACGGACTTCAATGTCTGCTTCTACTACGGCTATGCCGTTATAGAAGAAATGGTTGCGTCCTTTGATTACCTCGTGATCCAACTTGGTTGTGCTGAACGCTGAGTTCATTACGGCACGGACTGTGGTGTCCTGACGAAGGGCTTTGAATGTGCGGGGGTGAGCAAGATATACCCAGAAAGGCGCACCATTTACATCCATGATGGGCTCAATGAGCAAGCGGGACTTGCACAATACTCTGAGTTCCTCAAGGAATCCTGCATCGGCTTTGTGTACATTCTGACTGGTGATGCCGGTTGTGATGTCGGTGAGTATCTTGGTCTTGTACTCAGTACCAACGGCAGTAATGACAGAGCTCCCAGCATAATAGTAGGTGTTTGGGTGGAAACGCTTTTTGAGTCCAATCCCCTGATCGTTTGTTCCGGCTGTCAGGTTAGGGCTCGCACCCATATAGAAAGACTCAGCTACGGCTTGGTTCTCTACCTTTGACCACCATGCTACAAGCTCTGGCATTGCTTTTTGGGCAATGTCATAAAGTTTCAATCTTTGGTTGGACATGAAACCTGTCTGCTCAACTACAGCTTTGCGCTGTGCATTGATCATTACTTCCATGTACTTGAGACCAAGCTCCTCGCCAGTACCCTTCAACTGAGCATCGCCATATACGCCAGGCTCTACAAGAGGTCTGAGCATGGGGACGATCATGTTGTCTCTACCTTGGGGGATAAAGTCTCTTACTACTTGAACTACTACATTGGGCGCACCTCTGTAGGCTTCGTTTTTGTTCGTATTGCGGAAATCGCTGAATCCTGCAAGCTTGCTGAAAAAAGTCCCGTACCAAGCCTCTTTTCTCAAAGTCCTGTCAAGGATTGCGATATTTAGCGGATGTGTGCCTTTGGCTTCCATCGTTAATTCCTCTCTTTATTATTTGTGTTGCTTGAGCAATTTCTCTACCTTAGCCACCTGATCATCGGATAGGGTGTCAAGATAATCTGCCACAGTGTCCTCATCCATCATGAGTATTTCACTCAATGGCTTTAGACCTGCGGGGTCTCCCTTGCCAGTACCATTATCAGGCATTCGGGTAGTCATTTTCGCTTGTGCATCCCTCATGCGCTGACGTTCCTTGTCCGCTGTCTCATCGGCAAGTTTCTGCCTGTACTCACGGGGGAACTTACGCAAAGTTGCGGCTTCCATGTCCTCTGCTGTTAATGTACCAGTCCCAGATATTTTCTTGGCAAGACCTACCACTTCGGTCATTTGCTCAGGGGTTAAGGTATCCCATTGCTTTTTGTATTCATCAATCACTATCTGATTCGATGATTCAATAGAAGATTGCTTGCCCTTGTCTGCGATCTCTAAACGTACTTGTTGCGCAAGTAGTTTCTGATACTGCATATTATAGGCAGAGAAATTCTCACTATCGGTTATAGCTATATCCTTTTGGGATAAGTATTTTTCATAAACGGATATCTGCTCATTGACATTATCCAAGTCCGCTGTCTTGATAAACTCTTCAAAGCTGATTTCTTTCGCATCGCTATCTTTGGGGGTTTCACCTTTGCGGAGTTCACCTAACTCGGTAGCTTGCTTTGACTGTAGCTCACGTAGATTCTCGTAGCTTTTCTTTTGATCCTCATACAGTTTCTTGTAATCGATCTCTTCGGACTCAGTTTCCGTTGTCTCGGTCTCTTTCTCTTCGGTCTCAACAGTGGTCTCTCCCACTACCTCACCGTCTTCGTATTCGTCAAATACTCCGTTGAATGGGTCTTTGTCTGACATAAGTTCTCCTTCTATATTTTATTGGTATGTTCATACCAAGTTAGTGCAAGGTTAGTAAGGTTTCCAGCAGTGCCGCTTGTTATCCTTATCAGATACTTAGTGTTCTGTTTCATAAAGCGCATATTGGGTGATAGCTGATACTGACATGTCTTACTCCTTTACTTGTGGATTTGCCAATGCCTGCTCAGCTTGCATCTCTTGTAAGACTGCCGAGTTCTCGGCTAATGCCTGCTGCATGGCTGCTTGTTCTGATTGTACTCCACGTACAGACGCAATGAACTCTATCCACCGCTCTATATCTGGGAGCTCCATATCCTGTAAAATATATTCCCAATACACAAACTCTGGAGGCATCATCTGTGCCAAGACAAGCTTGGTCTGCATATTCTCCTGCAACTGTGTTGGGCTATATTCTGCCTCGTCTAAGATAACTCTACCCTCAAATGACCGGACATCGTTCTTTACCGTTCCGTTCTCACCATGGATATTTATCATCTCGGTACTGATATTTTTCTTGCGATCCATGACCTCTATCTGACGTGCCTCTTGGGAATAAACTATACCCACCGTCTTGAGGAAATACTCTGCTATCATCTTTCTGGTCTTGGATAAGTTCCTGAAATAAGGATTAAGCGTAGCCCCTGCCCGCTCTATCTTCATAGAATGCAGTCTCGCACTCTCATTGGCATACTCTGATTGACCTCGTACAGCCTCAGTTATACCACTGATATCGTTCATCTTAGATACACTGTCAGCTATATCGTTCCAAATGTCCATGCCTATTGTATTGGGGGCAAGTTTCTTCGGAGGAAATTTCATGTTCCGTACTAATATGTTAAGACCTGGGCGATTACCTGCACTGTCCATCGCCTCTTTCGCTTCCTTATCCTCATAGCTCCAAAGGTTCGGGCTATTGATACTGTGGTCTATGTAATTCGTTTTCTGTATCTCTCGCTTATTAAGGTTGCGCTGAGGGTCTATCATGGCATAGACAAGACTGTTGTTTTGGCTCTTTATATTATTGTAGTCAAAGCTAAAATACGGGATAACGTTGTACATGTCGCAGTCCATCTTGTCTATCTCATCTACTACAGTGATATTAAAGTATGGGATTGCGGTAGTTATGCGTATCCTGTCAACCGCACTCTCGCTTACGTAAACGCTCTTGTTCCGGTCAACGTCATCCTTGGCTTTGCTCGGCTCTACAAAATAATACTCCTTCGTCTCAGGGGAAAACATCAAGGCTCGCTTTACTTTCTCTCGCCTCTGTAGCTCTATTACCTTATACATGTCCATGTGCTTGTCATGCCATTTTGACATATCATCACCAGCACCCATAAGGGATTTGAGCCCCGATACAATATCCTGTATCCAACTCTTACTGTTAGCATACTCGGCATAATCGTCCCGCATACCAAAAGCATCAGTTATCTGAGCTATCGTCAGCCACCCCTCCTCTGCCAAATACTTACAGTCCTTCAGATCACTGCGCCGAAACTCTGGGTCAAAATAGTATGCAAACGGATTGCGACATGAAAAATTGTAGTCCATAAAGCCATACTCGTCAACCACTACTCCAACCTTGAATATCCCAGGTATCTTGCATATCAGACCATCTAAAAATGTTTTCTCAAGCTCGAACTCTCCGTATTTCGTTTCCCATATAGACCGCCACAACCCATTTAACACAGATGCCGTTCCCTTATGAGCCTCGCCAGATGGACGTATCTTTGTGCTGCGCCTGCTTAACTGCTCAGTCCCGTACAAGTTATGAAGACGAGGAGTTATCATATTATAGACTAACGGGGCTCGCCCTGTCTTTATTAAATACGCTATCTCCTTATCTGTCCATTGCTTGTTCATACAGAAGTTATAGCATAGCAAACTGTCTGTGCGGGATTCATCCCACCGATCTGCCATGTGAAGATAGGCATCAACAACTTCTTGTACGCTCAAATCAAACTTCATAACGTCTCCTAACTTACTTTATACGCACAGAACATTATCACGTCCCATATCTTGTCAAGTTTTATTTTCAAAAACATAAAAAAAACAGAGCCAGCGAGGTGTCAGCCAGCTCTGTCGGAGTGTTTCATACGGCATCGAGGGATAAAGATCAAAACAATAGCGGGTGGGGAAGTGAGCAAAACCACCCGCTCAGGAGAATCCAATGACATGGCTCGTGTGTGCCAAGTACCAAACTTATTAACAGCCATTTTTCTGTCAAGAACTAAATTACATTTATTAGGGCGGTGTCATATTTAGCCCCGCCATCACTATCCCTCGTTAGATCACGAAACCACTTGGGCTTACTGTCCGGTGGTGGCTCTTTCTTATGAGGGGCTCGCAAATACATCAAAGCATAACGCAACGCATCAGCACAGTGATCCTCACCATCCGTGTTTACATCGTCTGGATTTGAACGGCTCTGAACCAAGGTAGGGATCGTCCTTATACAATTCTTGCATATCGAACTAAACCGCAAATACGGGATGTCCCGCTCCTCAGTTATGTCAGGGACATGCAAATAGTCCTTAAACATTACCCAACCTGGCACTCGGCTATTATCCCCCAAGTATATGCTACGTATCCCGTTCTCAGTATAAATGTCCGCCACACTCCTAAACGTACCACCATACTCAGTATTCTTCTGACGCATCGCAGGATCAAGCACCGTTAAAAATATATCGTTCTCGTCTAAACCCCACTTCTCTGACCGCTCCCTAATTAAATATGCCTGCCTCGATGGAACACAATTACGCTCATATATCTCGTCAAACACCACCACATACCCAAACGGATCAACCGCTATAAACAAACACGCAAACGGATTAGTACTGCCATAGTCTATCGCCCTGTATATCTTCCAATAATCCTTGTCCAAGGTAAAGTCATTAACAACATGGTGCAAGTGATTCCACTCCTCAAAAAATACTCCTCCCATCGCATCCCAATCACCATCTAACCACATCTTCCTACGTACAGGATCAAGACTCTTTAATTTCTTAATGTACCCAGGATCATTCTCCAATAACTTAGGATTATCAAAAACACCGCATGGAATATACCAATAACTCAAGCCACTCTCATCTACATAACGTGAACCAGCCTCCTGAATACGATAACTAACCTCAAACTCAGCATTGTAATGCTCACCCATGATCACCGGAGGACAACGATCTATAAACAACTTCTTCAACCACAAATGACCAGCACCACCAGGATTACTCGTATAACGTACATAAGGACGCAACTCCGGATTTACACTACGCACAGAACCCTTCAATAACTTGATCATCTCCTCATCGCCAAACTGATTCGCCTCCTCTATACCCAAATAATGATAGTTCCCTCCAATATACTTCTCGATCGCATTGTCATTCTCAAAGTGCGCCAAATAGATCGTAGCCCCACTCGGAAATACATACTTCTGGTCATTCGCATACCACCTCGCTCCCATCGCCTTGTATATCTTGTTGCTCTGTGGTAAAAAATTGATCTTCAAATCCGAATAGTTCTTACGCAATATCAACGCCTGATAGTCCACATAATCAACACTTACCTTGTCTATCTCATACTTGCGTATCCCACCCACATCACGCCAATGACCCTTACGCACCTTAGCAGCAGAATCAACTATCAACGTCAACGTCTTACCACCACCCCGCGCTCCACCAAACAAAGCCTCATCATCTACACACGCCAAAAACTGACGCTGCTTGGGATAGGGCTCATAAATTAACTTACCCAAAACTACCGATCCTCTGCATCAGCAGGAATTGCACTTATCAACGTCTGACGATCATCGTCACTGCCCTTATTCGATTCCTCTCGCTTCTGACGATCTAACATCGCCCCAGGTAATTTCACAAACTCCTTATGAGTCCCTAATAACTTTAATATGTCCCTACGCAAACCCAAATCACCAGCATCCTTTGCATCCTGATACAAACTACCCAATTCCAACCAATAATCGCTCTCATCCCAGTCCTGCAAGTTTAACTTTATCTTACCCATGTCAAACTCCTTATTACTTTATGAATACAAACCTATAAACCACCAGCATCCTGTCAAGATTTATCGCAAGAGTGCGTAAAATAGAGGAAAGACCCCGTTGCGTGGAAAGGGGAATGTATATTAAAAGGGGGGCGGGGTGGAAGGGGCATGGGTCTTCTGCTTCGTTTTGCCCCCTGCTTTGGGCGGTTGCCTGTCTTTGAGGTGGGCTATATCATCCCAGAGACAGCTAAAGGGATAAGGATCGGGGGCTATTTTATTGGCTTGTCT
>Ga0209835_1001476_pt1 | contig 13056 bp, 9 predicted proteins | sample LakKivwa52mmetaG_FD_184138 | JGI IMG/M metagenome (GOLD analysis project Ga0209835, IMG submission 184138) | Anoxic lake water microbial communities from Lake Kivu, Rwanda to study Microbial Dark Matter (Phase II) - Lake Kivu water 52m metaG... | ecosystem: Environmental > Aquatic > Freshwater >...
CCTTTTGGAATCTTCACACCCATCGCAAAGTATTTTTGCGGAGTCTTCAAAAAGTCAATGACTTCGACGAGTTCTTCTTTTTCTTCTTTGACACCGGCAACATCCTTGAACGTCACCCCGGATTTCCGTGCGAGACGTGCGCGGGTCTTCCCGAAATCAAACGCCTTGTTGTTTGAACTGGCATTGTTGCGCATCACGATGATGATCACAAACGCCAACATGATGATCGTACCGACGACCATCAAGATGAACGTCCAGTTGACGTTGTCGTTGCCAACAAAAACAAGTTTGATGTTCACGCCCGGTTTCAACACTTCTGTTTTGATGTCCTCGACGAAATCGTCGTTCAAAATCAAAATGTACTGGGTTCCATTGTCAAGTTCGCCATAAACAGTGTTTAATTTTTGGTTTCCTTCGCCCGATAGCGGTTTGATGTAGATTTCCTTGACGTTTCCGTTTGCGACTTCCACCATGAACTGGTCGCTCGTCAATTCGATTGGTTTTGATTTTTCTCCGAAGGCATAAATAAGGATTCCTATCACGATCAGCGCCATGAACGCCGTCAGCAGTATGTCACCGCCTCGAATCCCTTTCTTCGGTTGTTGTACTTGAGCCATCTTATCACCTCTTCTAGTATGCTACTTGTAGACACTTTCTTTCAATATTCCAATATACGGCAAATTGCGATACAATTCGTTGTAGTCCAATCCAAAGCCGACGACGAACTTCTTCGGAATGTAATATCCGACATAACGGGGCACGACGGTGGTCACTTTTCTTCCTTCGGGTTTGTCGATCAATGTGATGATTTCGATGGATTTCGCGCCACGATCCTTTAGGAGCACGCAAACTTCCTGGAGGGTGAGACCGGTATCGATGATGTCGTCGACAATCAAGACATCCTTGCCTCGGATATCAATCGACAAATCCTTCAACACATGAACCTTTCCCGTCGTTTGTGTTCCTCCAAGATAACTTGAAACATCCATGAAATCAATCTCGACATGCGATGTGATGTGCTTGATCAACTCAGCCATGAACGGGACGCATCCCTTCAATAAACCGATCAACACCGGAATCCGGTTGCGATACTCGCTGGAGATGATCGCGCCGAGTTCTTCGCACTTGGTCACGATTTGTTCGTGCGTGATGAAAATTTCGTCAATGTCCGGGTGTTTCAACATGATTTGTTCTCCTTTATTTCGATTCTATAACGAGTTTCTTTTGTGTTTCGAAGCGTTTCTGAAATTTTGATTCCGACAATCGCGAGGATGTTGCCCTCCTTGTCGGTCAACACGATGGCCTTGTCGCGCTTTGACTTCGGAATTTTCAAATCGATGAACAAGTCTCCAATTTTCTTCATTCCACCGGATAAGAGAATTCGATCCCCCGGCATCCGATTTCGCGCAATGACCGGAAGCGTCGCAATATTATAGCATATTTTTTCTCCCAAATCATCACTTTCGTGATTTTTTTCAAAAACGCATGCCGTCACATCGTTTCCAAGATGAAAGGTTCCCGGTTTGTCAAGAATTGTTTCACCGACGGATTCGTCTTGTTTCCCACAAACAAAATGAATCCGATCGTATTCCTTCAACATCCCGACTTCCTCAAACGCATAATTCACGATGTTCGCCTTGTCCGAGTGTATTTGCTTTATGATTTCTTCGACCGCTCCAAGCGAAACGTTTTTATCCTTTAAAATGTCGAACACAATTTCCTTTTGAATGAAGGGACTCATGCCTTTGAATTCCCCAATCACAAAAGAAGCTTTGTTTTTTGAGAAGACGACATGCTCCTCCATGAACCGTTGGATTTTCTCCTCCACGATTTCCGAAGCGGCAATCACCGTCTCGCTGAAGTGGGTAAATCGTTCATGGATGTTTGGATCTTCGTAATACAAAAAAGGCACAATGTTTTGTCGGATCCGGTTTCTTTTGTAAAAATCGTGATAATTGCTTTCATCTTCGAAATACTTGATCTTCCGATCCTTCGCATAGGCGGTGATGTCCCGTTTGTTGACCTCGAGTAGCGGACGGACGATTTGAATTCCCTTGTGCTCGCTTTGCTTTTTCATGCCGGCATACCCAAGCAAGTTCGTCCCTCGAATCAAACGAAGAAGGATGGTTTCCATGTTGTCGTCGCCGTGATGGGCGAGGACGACTTTTTTGATTTGTTCTTTTGTTGCGATTTCATGGAAAAAATCGTATCTTTTTCTTCTGGCCTCTGCTTGAAAATTGCTTTCTGATTCAAAGAACAACCGTTTGACATGGACTTTTACGTTTAGTTTTTCACAATAATCAACAATGAAGTCTTCCTCGACATCGGAGATTTTTCTTTTTTGGTGGTTGACGTGGGCGACGTGGAGATCTAATCTCAGTTCTTCCTTAAGCCTTGTCAACAAATCCAAAAGAACCATGGAATCCATCCCTGTTGAGACGCCAACAAGCACCTTTTCACCAAAAATCAGTTTCTCATATTTCAATTTTTCAAGAAGTTTTTCCATATCATCACCGTTTGTATATATATTATACTACAAAATGAACCATCTTACAATCATAATCGCTTGTTCGAAACGACAAAAGACTTTACATCCGTAAAGTCTTCCTTTTGTCCTTATGCGAGTCCTTGAACGATCGCTTCCAATTCCGCGAAACACCAATCGACTCCATGTCCGCTCAATGTGCGCGACACTTCAATATAAATCTTGAATACCGCGTTGTCGCGTTTGAAAAAGGCGGTCAATTGCGTCTTGTCGGAAGATCCTCCACCGTCTTTTAAAAAGTATCGTATTTCATTGCCATCGATGGTGATCGATCCCGTTTCCTCAACATCGACAATCGCATTGTCGAAAAAAACAGTGACGACCCCACCGTCGTCGATGTGTCTGTCGAAAATTGATTCGTTTGGTTTTCGGTCGAAGATGCTGGCGATCACGAACTTTTCATCGGTGGACTCGATTAATGTCGGTTTGTGATTGACCCGGTTCCAAAAAACGATGGTGTACCCTTGGTGGGTGAACCGTCCTGTTTTTGCATCGTAGAGTTCCACATTCGCATAGTGTTTGATCGTGGAGGATTCGAGGATGTGGTTTTCGGTTTCCGGATAATTCGGATTGAGAAAATACGCGGGAAAATAAAGTGGGAACGTGATTTCAAAGGGTGTTGCCGGGTCAAGGTTGATGTTGTGTCTCAACGCAGGGTAATTCGGATATTCCTCAAGGGGAATGGTTGGCATTTCTTGGACAATCAATCTCAGGATGCCAATGATGATGATGCCCATCAAGGCCATTGATCCTAAAATGATGCCAATTGCTTTGATCAATCGCTTCGTCATAGCACCCCTCCTCATTCGTATTATACCCCGTGTGCTCATGATTGACAAGACCTTTCACCGAAGACTGCGTTTCCAAACGGATTTAGCCGATGGATCCTTCCATCTCCAGTTTGATCAACTGATTCAGCTCAACGGCATATTCCATCGGGAGTTCTTTCGCAAACGGTTCGATGAACCCCATGACAATCATCTCCATCGCCTGCTCCTCGGTCAATCCCCTGCTCATGAGATAAAACAATTGTTCTTCGCTCACCTTTGAGACGGTCGCCTCGTGTTCAATCGTCGAGTGCGCGTTTTCAACAATGTTGGTCGGGATCGTGTCGCTATAGGAATTTCCGTCCAATATGATCGTGTCGCATTCGATTCTCGACACGGCGTTTATGGCATCCTTCGCATGACGTACCAATCCTCGGTAGTTGACTTTGCCTCCCCCTCTCGAAATCGACTTCGAAATGATCTGGCTTGTCGTATTCGGAGCGAGATGGATCATCTTGGCTCCGGTGTCTTGAATTTGGCCGACTCCGGCGAATGCAATCGAAATCGTCGTTCCTTTGGCGTATTCGCCGCGCAAGATGCAAGCAGGATATTTCATATTGGTGTTCGATCCCAAATTGCCGTCAATCCATTCCATATGGCCGCGCTCTTCCACCATCGCCCGTTTCGTGACAAGGTTGATGATGTTGTTCGACCAGTTTTGAATGGTCGTGTATCGACAATATCCGCCCTTCTTGACAAAAATCTCAACGACCGCGGCATGAAGCGAATCCTTCGAGTACCTTGGCGCCGTACAACCTTCGACATAATTCAAGCTGGCTTCTTCATCAACGATGATGAGAGTTCGTTCGAACTGCCCCATTTGTTCGGAATTGATCCTGAAGTAGGATTGGAGCGGTTTCTTTACCTTGACTCCTTTGGGCACGTAGATGAACGATCCTCCGCTCCACACGGCGCTGTTCAATCCGGCGAACTTGTTGTCCGCGTAGGGAACGACTTTCGCGAAATATTCGCGGAACAAATCCGGATGTTTCTTGAGCGCTGTGTCGGTATCACAAAAAATCACGCCCTGGTCATCAAGTTCCTTGAGCGTGGAATGATAAACCGCCTCGGATTCGAACTGGGTGGTCACACCGGCGAGATAAAGTTGTTCGGCTTCCGGAATCCCGAGTTTGTCGAACGTGTCTTTGATTTCGGGCGGAACATCGTCCCATGAGGTCTCTACTTTGTTGCTTGATTTGATGTAGTAGGTGTAGTCGTCAAAACGAATTGATGACAGATCCGGTCCCCATGTGGGCATTTTCGTCTTCTCGAAATAAGCGTAGCTCTTCACGCGAAAATCTTCCATCCAAAGGGGTTCGTTTTTAAATTTGGAGATGCGTCGAACGACATCCTCGTTGATTCCTTTGCCGGTGTCGAGGACCGATTTTGTGTCGGTGGAAAATCCATATTTGTAATCGCCGACGATCTGATCAATTTTTTGTTTTTCATCCATTGTCTTCACCCTCTTCCTTGTTCAAAATCGCGCCGATTGCCCGCCAAGAAAGCGTTGCGCATTTGAGCCTTGCTGGAAACTTGCTGACGCCTTCATAGACAATCGCTTCCTCAAGCAACTCCACGTTTTCAACGGGTTCGCCTTTGATCATCGAATAAAACGCCTCGACGATTTCATTTGCCTTTTCGCGCGTTTTTCCGATCAACGTCTCACTCATAACCGATGCCGAGGAACAACAAATCGAACATCCCGTTCCATCGTGTCGGATGTCTTGAATGATGTCCCCCACCATCATCGTCTGAATGGTGATGTCATCTCCACACGAAGTGTTTGTCAAATGCAGCATCTTGTATTCCGGATTTCGGATGAGTCCTTTGTGTCGCGGATTCTTATAGTGATCCATGATGACCTGACGGTACAGGTTTTCCAAATTCAACATAGGCTCTCCTTAAAAATTTCTAAAAAAATCTCTTGTCTTGATGGTCGATGCGATAAACCGTTCGACGTCGTCTTCGGTGTTGTAAAGGTAGAAACTCGCTCGAAGCGTCCCTGCACATTTCAACCATTTTGAAACAAGCTGGGCACAATGATGTCCCGCACGAAGTGCGATGTGATCCGCATCATATACGCTTACAGCATCGTGCGGATGGACACCTTCGATGTTGAAGGCGACGACTGAAGTGTCGATTTCTTCGTTGTAAACCCTCACCCCGTCCATCTTCATCAGTTCTTTGACGGCCATTTCAGCCAATCGTTTCGAATGGTCATGGATGGTTTCCACTCCGATGTCCTCGAGATACTGGATGGCTCTTTTCAAACCGATCGCACCGGCAATCGGAGGCGTTCCGGCTTCGAATTTGTGGGGAGTTTCTTTGTAGAAGACATCAAACTTGTCGACATTATCGTTCATCTCGCCTCCGAATTCGATGGGTTCCATCTTGGACAACACCTTGTGGCGTCCATACAAAACCCCGATTCCGGTCGGACCCATCATCTTGTGCCCGGAAAAAGCAAGAAAGTCACAACCAAGTCTTGAAACATCGATCTTCATATGGGGAACGGCCTGTGCGGCGTCCACAACGGTGGAAATGTTTTTCGATTTCGCATGCGCGATGATTTCTTCAATCGGCGTGATGTAGCCCAAAACGTTTGACACATACGTCAGTGCGACGACTTTCGTCCGGTCGCTCACGACCGACAAATAATTCTGAAACGTGATGCGTCCGCTTGAATCGAGCGGCACATAGATTAGTTTCGCATTCTTTTTCTTTGCGACAATCATCCATGGAAGCAAGGAACTGTGATGTTCCAGTTCGCTCGTCACAATTTCGTCTCCTTCTTGAATGAGTGACATGCCAAAGCCGGATGCGACGAGATTGAGTGCGCTTGTCGTTCCCTTGGTGAAGACGATTTCCTCGGGCTTCGCATGAATGAAGCGAGCGACCGCCTCTCTTGCGCTTTCATAGGCTTCGGTGGCTTTGTGGCTCAACTCATAAACCCCACGGTGAATGTTGACGCCGTATTCTTGGTAATAGTTTGAAATTTCATGAACCACGGGGTCCGGTTTCAAACTGGTCGCACACGTGTCAAGATATACCAAACGGGGATGTGTTTTCAACACCCCAAAATCATTCCGCGTTGTTTTGACATTCCCCATGATGTCTCCTTTTCTATCCGAGCCGTTTGTCGATCGCCTCAGTCAAGGCGGCTTGGAACGCTTCATCGGATATGTTGTCGATGATCGGTTTGATGAATCCACCGATGATCATCTTCTCCGCTTCTTCCCTTTTGAGTCCCCTGCTCATCAAGTAAAACAAATCGTCCTCGCGAACGGATCCGATGGATGCCCCATGTCCTGCGATGACATCGTATTCATCGATGTACAAGTACGGTCTCGCCGTCACTTTGGCATCTTTGCTTAAATTCAGACCCCTTGTTTTTTGATACGAGTCGGTTTTACTATTTCCTTTTTCGATTCGAGAAATCCCCGTATATAGTATTTTGGATCGATCCTTCGCGATGCCGTAATTGTTCATGACGGCCGAGGTGTTTTTCGCAAGATGAATGAATTGAATCGCAAGATCAAAATCCCCAATCCCGGTTCCGATTGCGACCGAATTGGCATCCGCATGGGCACCCGGTTCCAAAAAATGAAGATTGCTTCGAATCAATGCCTTTGACGAAGCAAGTTCGATGATGTTTGAATTGATATTCGCATTTTTCCACAAAAAGATATCGACCGTTCCTGTGTGCTCTTCGTTTTCGTTTACAACATAGTATCGGATGTTGGAGTGATCCAGACCAATCAACACCGTTTTTGTATCGGGGTTGTCCCCCTTGATCGTTTCATAAATCGAAACCGATACACCTTTTTTCACAACATAAACCATTTCTTTCACGGAGCGGCTAACATTGATTTGGCCGTCTATTTCAATCTCGGTGACTGGTGCCGACTCCATGTGCGCGAAAAATCCCTTGTTTTCCAAATATGCGATTGCCTCTTTTGTTCGCATGAGACTCCCCTATTCTTCTTGTTTCTTGACGGCGCATGTTCCGAGAGCGACTCTTCGGGTTTCCGTTTCGAAATCATCCTCATCCGCAATTCCAAGTTCTTCCTTGAGCCAGTCGTATCCTGCGGTGTCGATCTTGGTAATAAGTTCCTTTCCTCCCGAACGAACGATTCGCCCATCGAGCATGATGTGCACAACATCCGCATTCACATAATCGAGCAATCTTTCGTAATGGGTGATGACCAAAGCCCCGAAATCCGGACTTTTCATCGTATTGACGTTTTCACCGACAATGCGCAAGGCATCAATGTCGAGTCCCGAATCAATTTCATCCAAAATCGCAATCTTCGGTTTCAACATTTTCATCTGAAGAATTTCATTTCGCTTTTTCTCGCCTCCTGAAAACCCTTCGTTGACATAGCGATGTGGAAGATCGCTCCGCATTTTCAAGTCGCCGACGGCTTTGTCGTATTCTTTGATGAATTTGAAAAGAGGAATTGTTTTCCCTTCCTCAAGACGCGTTTGCATCGCCGTCTTGATGAAGTCGGAGTTCGTCACGCCGTTGATTTCGCTCGGATATTGCATTGCGAGGAAGAGTCCTTTGCGGCTCCGTTCATCGACGGGCATCGCCAAGACATCTTCACCGTCTAAAGTGATCGTCCCTTTCGTAACTTGATAGCGATAATGCCCCATGATGGCCGATGCGAGGGTTGATTTCCCTGCGCCGTTTGGTCCCATGACAATATGCATTTGGTTGGTCGACATTTCAAGGTCGACTCCTTTTAAGATTTCTTTGCCTTCCACGCTCACGTGCAAGTCCTTGATGATCAATGTGGATCCCATTGTTTGTCCTCCTTGTAGTTTAGACGGGTTTTTTCTTGATGGATAGAATGATCGCATAAGCAATCATCGTGATGCCCAAAACGGCGACGGTCGCGCCGATGTAAACGATCGGATTCGTGCTTGGTTTTTGGGTGTTCGGATATAACAATGCGTCGTCTTCATGGTTTATACCGTAAAACACAAATCCCGAGTCATTGAGTAAGGTGTCGTAGGTGAACTTCAACCCTTGACTTATATATATGTTTTTATCGTTTGTGATGTAGACAATCTCAAGATCGTCAGTGTCTTCGACCAACGCCATTCCTTCTTCACGGGTCAGTCCGAACAATCCTGTTGCAAGTGCATCGGCCACGGCAGAACTTTTGGCAATGACGCTGATGGAGGTCACTCCTCCTTCAAAGGGGTATCCCGTTTTGGCGTTTAGCAAATGATGATATACGTTTCCCTCATCGTCGATGATGTATCGTTCATAGGTTCCTGAGGTGACAACGCTTTGTGACTCGACACGAAGACCTCCGATTCGATTGTACCACAACAATGAAAACGGATCTCTTATCTTAACGGCGAACAAAACATTGTTGATGTGGTCTTTTCCGTAGGAGTGGATGTTTCCTCCCAAACTTAAAATGATGCTGTCGTATCCTTCGTTTTTAAGAAAAGCAATCACTTTGTCCGCAGCGTAACCTTTCGCAATTCCTCCAAAGTCGAGCTGCATGCCGACTTCGGGCAAATAAACGGTTTTGGCGATCCGATCGATCTCAATTTTCTCGTAGTCGACCAAAGCGAGTGCTTCGGTTATGGCCTCCATCGAGGGGGCATCGCAGTAATCATCCCCTGGTTCGATGTAGAGTCCATCGCAAACATAAGAACGTTCGCTGATGTTCCAAAGACGAGCAAGCGGGCCGATTGTCGGATCGAATGCTCCGTTTGTTTTCTCCGCGATGTCGATTGCCATTTCAATCAGTTCCAAAAAATCATCGTTGACAACGACCGGTTCGACTCCCGCCAACCGATTGACCTTCATAAGCAAGGACTCCTCAACTCCGTCTTCTTCCATGATCGCGGTTTGCTTGATTGAGAAATCTTTTTCGATCTGTTTCAAAACAACGTTCACATTTTCAAGATCGCTTTCTGCTTTGAGTTTGTTTTCGGATCCGAAAGGATATTGAAGTTTCACAAGATGGGCAGGCGTATTCAAATAAGCTGGATAATTCCCCTTCGAAATCCATTCATATTTGATGGTGTTTCGGTCCGGGATGGCTGCGCAACCCGATAAGAAAACGAGCAGCAGCACCAAAATCAATATCTTTTTCATAGGGGATTTCCTTTTCTCGAATTTGTATTTATTATAGCAATCCATCGGTGTTTTTGCACGCGATATGGTAATTTTTCAAAGAAAAAGCGGAAGGCGTTTTTGCCTTCCGCTTGGTTGTTTTTGCGTTTTAGAGGTTGTAATCCATCGCGGCATACCGTTTGTACATCTTGTAACGGCGTTGTGCTTCCTTCTTGTTGAGTTCAAGAAGGGCATCCGCTTCTTCAGGATTGGTCGCTTTCAACTGAGAATAGCGCGTTTCGCTCATCAAATAATCCATGTATTTGTCCCAGTTTGGTTCCTTCATATCGATTTGAAGCGGATTTTTTCCTTCTGCTGCAAGGCGTGGGTCATGACGAAGAAGTGGCCAATATCCGCATTCCACAGCCAATTTCGATTGGGTTTGCGAAGAACCCATTCCATCGGACAATCCGTGGGCGATGCAAGGCGAGTACGCGATGATGACGGAGGGTCCCGGATAGCTTTCCGCTTCCTTGATTGCCTTCAACATTTGCGCTTGGCTTGCTCCGTGGGAGACATACGCGACATAGACATGTCCGTAGCTCATCGCAACAGCGGCGAGATCTTTTTTCTTTCCGGATTTTCCGGCAGCGGTGAATTTCGCAATCGAGGCCGTCGGACTTGATTTCGAGGATTGTCCTCCAGTGTTTGAATACACTTCAGTGTCCAAGACGAGAATGTTGATGTCTTCGTTGTTTGCGATGACGTGGTCAAGACCTCCGTATCCGATGTCGTATGCCCAACCGTCTCCTCCGATGATCCACTGCGACTTCTTAACGAGATTGTCCTTGAGGTCAAGAATCCGTTGTGCGAAATCACAATCGCAAGATTCCAAAATCGGAACGAGCTCGTCGCGGACTTGCTTGTTGATGATTGTGCTGTTTCGGTTGTCCAACCATTTTTTGAACAGGGCTTGAATTTCCGGGGTTCCCTTGTTTTGGTCAAGAGCTTCCTCAAACAAAGACGCCAGTTGATCCCGTAACGCTTCGGAGGCGATTTTCATTCCAAAACCGAATTCAGCGTTGTCTTCAAAGAGTGAATTCGCCCAAGCCGGGCCTTTCCCGAGAATGTCGGTCGTATATGGGGTGGCCGGGTAGGATCCGCCGTAAATCGACGAACAGCCCGTCGCATTGGCGACAACCATGCTGTCCCCGTAAAGTTGAGTGACGAGTTTGATGTATTGTGTTTCTCCACATCCTGCGCATGCGCCGGAATATTCGAACAACGGTTGTGCAAATTGGCTGTTTTTCGGGTTTGCGAACTTGTCGATCAACTTGTCTTTATAGGAGACACGATCGAGGTGGTATTGGTTGATGATGTCTTGTTTTTGATCGAATGCATCCTGGATCGGGATCATTTCAAGCGCTTTGCCGTTTCGGTTGCCCGGACATTGCGTAACGCAGACTTCGCATCCCGTACAGTCATAGGTTGAAATTTGGATCGAATACGCCAGTCCTTCGAGTCCTTTGCCGTTGGCTTTCAAAGTTACGGTTCCCTCCGGTGCGCCGGCAAGTTCGTCAGATGTTGCGAGGAACGGACGAATGACAGCGTGCGGACAAACGAATGCGCATTGGTTGCATTGAATGCAGTTGTCGGCAATCCAAACGGGAACGAAGTTGGCGATGGCCCGTTTTTCGTACGCGGTGGTTCCGGGCACCATTGATCCGTCTTCGAATCCATTGAAATCGGACACCTTCAAATTATACCCATCAATCGCATTGACGCGGTCGGCGATTCTCGTCACGAAATTCGGTCTCGATGCATCAACTATTTTTTCTTCGATAGGGAGGTTCGCCCAAGATGGGTCGACCTTCACCTCATAAAGTCCTTCAGCACCAACTTCGATCGCCTTGTGATTCATCAAAACGATTTCATCACCTTTTTTGGAATACGTTTTTGATGCATATTTTTTCATCAAATCTTGCGCTTTTTCATATGGCATGATTTGTTCGTTCAATTTGAAGAAAGCCGATTGAAGAATCGTGTTGGTCCGTTTTCCAAGACCTATTTGAACACCAAGGTTGACGGCGTCGATCATGTATAGTTTCGCATTTTTCTCAGCAAGTGCACGTTTGAAGGAATTGGGCATGTATTCAATCAGTTCTTCTTCCGATTTAACGGTATTGATCAAGAAGCGTCCGCCTTGTTTGAGGGTCGAGGTCATGTCGTATTTGACGAGATAGGAATCCGAACTGCAACTAATGAAATCGGCATGACTGACAAGATACGGTGCTGTGATCGGATTTTTTCCAAAACGAAGATGACTTCTCGTGACGCCCCCCGATTTTTTCGAGTCATAGGCGAAATAGGCTTGACCGTACAAATCCGTGTTTTCACCGATGATCTTGATCGTATCCTTGTTCGCACCGACGGTGCCGTCGCTTCCAAGACCATAAAAAATCAATTCCGAAACATCGCCTTCGAGGACGTTGATTTCTTTTTCAACCGGTAAACTCAAGTTGGTGACATCGTCGATGATTCCGACAGTGAAACTGTTGTGACCGTAGTTTTCCAAATGTTTGTAAACGGCGAGCATTTGTCCCGGAGTCGTGTCTTTGCTTGAGAGTCCGTAACGCCCACCAATGATGAATGGCGCATTCGGTTTTCCGTAAAATTCGGTGTAGAATGCCGATTGAACATCGAGGTAAAGGGGTTCGCCAATCGATCCTTGTTCTTTGGTCCGATCGAGGACGGCGATTCTCTTGACGGTCTTCGGCAACGCGGCAAGGAGGTGTTTCGCGGAAAATGGACGATAAAGGTGAACGGTGAGGACACCGGTTTTCTTTCCTTTTTTGTTCAAATATCTCGATACATCTTTGAGTGTTTCATTGACCGATCCCATCGCAATCACGACATCGGTCGCATCATCGGATCCGCTATATACAAACGGGGCATAAGGTCTTCCCGTAACTTTCGAAATTTCCGACATATAGTGTTCGACGACACTCGGAACTTCGGTGTAAAACTTGTTTTGTGCCTCTCTTGTTTGGAAATAGACATCGTCGTTTTGAGCCGATCCTCTTGTCACCGGATGTTCAAAACTCATCGCCCGCGAACGGAATTCGCTGACTGCTTTTCTGTCAAGAAGCGAATCGAGAACCTTGTAGTCCATCACTTCCACTTTTTGCATTTCGTGGCTTGTTCTGAACCCGTCAAAGAAATGTAAAAATGGAATGCGCGTCTTGATGGCTGCCAAATGGGCAACGGCGGTCAAATCCATGACCTCTTGAACGCTTGAGGTTGCCAACATCGCGAATCCGGTTTGACGAACCGCCATCACATCTTGATGATCGCCAAAAATGGAGAGCGCTTGGACTGCGATGCTCCGTGCGGAAACATGGATGACTCCGGGGAGTAGTTCTCCGGCGATTTTGTACATGTTTGGTATTTTTAGAAGAAGACCCTGGCTTGCGGTATATGTCGTCGTGAGCGCTCCCGCCTGTAAGGACCCGTGAACGGTTCCCGCCGCACCGGCCTCGGATTGCATCTCGACAATTTTAACCGGCATTCCGAATAAGTTTTTCTTTCCCTTGGCCGCCCACGCT
>Ga0209835_1001477_pt1 | contig 13051 bp, 13 predicted proteins | sample LakKivwa52mmetaG_FD_184138 | JGI IMG/M metagenome (GOLD analysis project Ga0209835, IMG submission 184138) | Anoxic lake water microbial communities from Lake Kivu, Rwanda to study Microbial Dark Matter (Phase II) - Lake Kivu water 52m metaG... | ecosystem: Environmental > Aquatic > Freshwater >...
GCCAGCCTTATCTTTCAAAGCATTGCCTAATCCATCTTTCTTATAAACAACTTGAGTGATTTGACGGTTATTGTCCGCGACAATTTTTGGATCATTCCAACGAGTAATAGTTCCACCAAATATTCCAGCAATTGTTGCAGGACTTAGGAAGAGCTGACGAGAAGATGGAAGATTTGTCATAACCGCAATTGGCGCGGCAACTACTGGAGCATGGATTATTGATGCTCGAGTGCCAGATTTGTAGGCAGAGTCTGAGAACCAGAAATCGCCAACGCTTGCATCTGAATTTTTCTGACCTGTTCCTGAACCGCCACCGCCATAGGTGTATGAGTGGCCGGATGCCTTAGCAAATCCTGCTTTACATGCTTCCAAAATCGGAGCAACGAATGTCGCACCAGATCCAGTTAGATCAACAGCGTGCGCAGGAGTGCTTGAAAGAACTAAGCCTGCAGCAGCAAGGGCTACTACAAACTTTGATTTGTTAAATAACTTCATGTTTCCCTTTCAAAAGTATGACTTGGCCCAAGCGGCCTGAGCCAAACCCTATGGAGCAAAGGAAACTAGAGGAGCCTGACCAATGAAGTTAGCCTGAACAAAAAGTGAACAGATGATTAACCGAAACGCCCTGTCACATAATTCTCAGTCCGCTTGTCTTGAGGTTGAGTGAAGATTTGGCTGGTTGGAGCAGTCTCAATCATCTCACCGGGCCCACCGTCAGCAAGGAAAAAGGCAGTGAAATCTGAGACGCGAGCAGCTTGTTGCATATTGTGGGTGACAATAATGATGGTCATCGTCTCAGAGAGCTCTTTGATGGTCTCCTCAATACGCAAAGTTGAGCCAGGATCTAGAGCTGAACATGGTTCATCCATGAGAAGAACTTGAGGATTTACTGCTAGCGCTCTTGCAATACAGAGGCGTTGTTGCTGACCACCAGATAGTGATCCGCCATGTGCGTTGAGCCGATCTTTAACTTCATTCCAAAGACCTGCTCTGACTAAGCATTCCTGCATCAATTCATCTTTTTGAGAGTTCTTAAGCTGCGCCAGCTTTAATCCGGATAGAACATTTTCACCAATTGTCATCGAAGGAAATGGATTAGGCTTTTGAAAGACCATTCCAATTTTTAGGCGAATCTTGGTCACATCTGTTCCAGACTCATATATATCAACGCCATCTAGAAGTACTTCGCCCGCCATAGCTGCACCTGGAATAAATTCATGCATGCGATTTAAAGTTCTAATAAATGTAGATTTGCCGCAACCTGATGGACCGATTAGCGCAGTTACTGTTCCCGCAGCAAAATCTAAAGTGACATTTGCAAGTGCGTGATGCTTACCAAACCAGGCGTGCACTCCTCGGGTCTCAAGTCCAATACCCAGACTCTTGGTTCCGACCTTTCTTGCGCTCGCTGCGGCAGATGCAACACTTGCTAGAGATGAAGGCGTGGTCATTGATTTATCCTTTTTTCTGTCTTTTTCATCATTTTGCTTTTCATTACTCACTTCATTCTCCTTGTGCCTAAGAACCGCGCCAGAGTAAAGAGTATTAGGACTAGCACTAAAAGCACCAAGAGCCCTGCCCATCCCCGCGCAATTGACTCCTCGGTTCCAATTAAGAAAGATTTCCAGATATAAAAGGGAAGAGAGCCCATCGCCCCAGATGTGGGATCAAGATTTACGGTATCTCCGCCTCCAGTGACGAGCAGAATTGGAGCAGTTTCACCGACGATTCGAGCCACTCCCAATATCATCGCCGTTATCAATCCACTTCTGGCAGCTGGGACCACCACCATAGCAACAGTGCGCCATTGCGTTCCACCAAGTGCTACTCCTGCTTCACGTAAGTCATTGGGGATAAGGTTTAGAACTTCTTCTGCCGTTCTTGCGATAGTCGGAATCATCAAGATTGTCAGGGCAAGAGATCCTGCAAGTCCTGAGTAGGACTTTGTAATTGGATAAATAATTGAGGAGAGAATAAACAAACCTGCCACAATTGATGGAACGCCGCTCATCGCTTGGACTAAGAAGCGAATCGGGCGAGTGAAGCCCCCTTTGATCTCAGTGAGGTATAGCGCAGTCAGGATTCCAATCGGCAGACTTATTAATAGCGCCACTAAAACTAGAATTAACGTACCGGTAATGGCATGGAGCAAGCCGCCATTGGTGATGGGATCTGATGGTGTTGCAAGACCCATATCTGTGGTCAAGAGCCCAGAATGTATTCCTTTACGTCCTTTATCAAAAACGGTGTAGAGAATATCGGCAGTGGGGATTATTACTAAGGTCATACCTAAGAGCATGACTATGCTAAAGAATTGATCTACTCCATTCATAAAATCTCGAGTAATGCTGCCTTTAATTAAGCTATAAAGTGCAAAGGCAAAGAAAAAGACAAAGAAGTAGGCAAGTTTGCCCTTCATCGGAGTTAATTCAACTACGGCATAGGAAGTTAGGAATGTAACCAAGAGCAAACCTAAATCCGTAGCTCGCTCCCGCGGTGAAGGCAGCCAAGGACGGCTTGGCTTAACAATTGTTTGACTCATCGTCCCTTACTTCCATATCTGGCAACAATTTGATCCGCGGTAAAGTTCACGAGCAAAGTGAGCAAGAATAAAATCAAGCCTGCTGCCATCAGCGCTTGAACCTCATAGGGTTGAGCCTCACCAAACTTGAGCAAAATAAGTGAGGCAACATTTCCGCCTGCTCCAAAGAGCACATTCCAATTGATTTGATAGACAATGTTTAAAACAGTGTACACAGCAACGGTCTCCCCCATTGCCCTTCCTAATCCCAACATCGAGCCTCCAACAATTCCCCCTCGTGAATAGGGAATAGCCACGGTGCGAATAACATTCCAACGCGTCGCCCCTAGCGCATAGGCAGCCTGAATTCTATCGAGAGGTGTTTGAGAGAAGATTTCTCGCGAGATTGAGGTAACAATTGGAATAATCATGATTGCCAAAACAACACCTGCGATGAATGGTGATCTCGTGAAAAATCTTGGCTCCACTTCAAATAAAGGAATAAAGCCTAAATATTTATTGATTAATTTTGCCCAGTATTCCGCGCTCGGCATCAGAACAAATAATCCCCAGAAACCAAAGAGGATTGATGGAAAAGCTGCCATCAAATCTATGACTGAAACCAAAAAATTTCTGATAGAGCTAGGGGCATAGAAACTTAAAAATATTGCTGCTGCTACCGATATTGGTACCGCAATCAAAACTGCCATTAGTGCGCATAGAGCGGTTCCCACCAACATAGCAGCTAGGCCGAATTTGGTATTTACAATCGCTCCATCGGTATCGGTTTCAACAATCCAGTCAGAGGTTGTAATGAAGGAAAAACCCTCTTTAACTAGGATCTCAAAGCCTTGATAGCCGAGAAATATTGCAATTAAACCGAGCACTAAAAGCGAGGAGAGCCCTCCAGCAGTCACGATCGCCCTAAAAACTTTATCCGAAAACCTAGGTTCGGTTGTGATCTCTCTTGGCGAGGGGATAGCCGTGGGAGCGGGGCTTTGGGTAATACTCACGCGTGAATAATGCTAGTACTTGCCTCCTAAATGCTATAGGCATAGTGAATAACAGATGAACGAAAGATTAATTATCAACCTGGGCTTAGGCTCTGCCTCTATGGCCTCAGAGAATCCGCCCTTGATTTGGATTGATTGTGAAATGACTGGACTAAACCTCGCCTCAGATGCCCTAATTGAAATTGCAGTCTTGGTAACCGATAGCGAGCTAAATCTGCTTGGAGATGGAATCGATCTAGTCATCGCAACGACTCCAGAAAAACTAGCTTCAATGAGCGATGAAGTAAAGAGAATGCATAGTGAATCTGGATTAATAGAAGAAGTAGCAAATGGAGTTAGCCTATCTATTGCTGAAGAGAGGATCCTTGAGTATCTAAAGCAATACACAACAGAGGGAAAGTCTCCACTGGCTGGTAACTCAGTAGGTATGGATAGAAACTTTATTGCCAGGGATATGCCGCTACTAAATGGCTTTCTCCACTATAGAACTATTGATGTCTCATCAATAAAGGAGCTAGCAAAGAGATGGTATCCAAAAGCATATTTCCAAGCTCCAAAGAAATCAGGAAACCATAGAGCCCTAGGCGATATTCAAGATTCAATTGCAGAGCTTGCTTATTACCGCTCTGCTATCTTTATTTCAGATAAGTAATATCTCAAATATCTATTTCACTAAGCGCCTCTGCTAGATCTTTGCTTGGAGAAAGCTCAATTAGCTGATAATTACTAGCTTCCTTTATCTTGTTGGTGATTCGAAATAACAATTGCCTTGCTCCTAGTTGATCTGCAACAAGTGCGAGTAAGAATCTTTTTGGAGCCATTCGGGCAAGTAAATCCCCTCCCCTAAGTTCGCTATTTAAATCTCTTGCTACTTCCAGCAATTGATCATCATTTAGATCTTTTAGATTGATAGCAATTAAGGTCACTGGGTTATCACTTCTCTGCGCCCAGGACCTTAGGCGAGATAAGGATTCATAGAAATAGACCGGGGTCATAAGGCCGGTTAGCCGATCAAATGAGCTGCTATCAAAAGAGGTCATAGTTAGTTAAGCCTTACTAGCTTTTTTGATAATAACTAGAGCTGCCTCATCCCCTATTCTTAAGGGCATATATGAAGCTCTTTGGCTCGAAGGTCTATCTAATAGCTGCAACTCTGGTGCGCCTTGAAGCGCTATTTCTTGCCGGCCTTGCTAGTTACCTTGCGATAAGAACTGCTACAAGCAAGGTCGAAGAGCTCGATGCCATATTGGCAGAGATTATTTTCTTAAGCTTTGCTAGCGCTGGACTCTTCTTTGCTGGCAAAGGATTTATCGCAAAGCGAAACTTCGCCCGCGCCCCAACTGTTCTTGCTAATTTAATAGCCCTCGGTGTTGCTTATTACATGATTGATGGCGAGAGAGATTTGCTAGGAATTGGTCTTGGAAGCTTTGCTCTAGTTACTTTACTTGCCGCTCTAGCTGCGATCCCTCACCAAGGCACTACTTCTTGATCCTCCCAAAGTAATCCAGTCTGATCTCCTGGGTTAAATGTTCTAGTCGCAAGCCAGATTGCAGTTGCCGCTCCTTCGGCGGCGCTTCTTGGCGCATCAGGTCCACCCATATCAGTTCTACTATGGTTAGGACATATTGCATCAACCAAAAATCCTCTAGCGCCATGATTTGTTTCGTGAGCAAGATTTCTCACAAGCGCATTTACCCCAGCCTTTGAAATGCGATAAGGAGCAAGTCCACCTGCATTTCCAGGACCGCTCATTCTTCCAAGACAGGCAGAAAAAATTATTACTCGGCCATTTCTTGCCTCAGCCATTGGGGCTGCTATGGAATTCACTAAAGTAAAGACTGAGTTGAGATTGATATCCAAAACTCTTGCCCACTCTTGATCATTGGTCTTAAGCGTCTTTGCCATCTTCTCACTCATTACCCCATGGGCAAGAACTAAAATCTCCGGAGTTCCATAATTGGCTAGTAGCTCCTGGCTAACGCTTCTAACTTGAGCAATCTGCTGGCAATCCATTAACTCAAAGGCAATCCCGAGCTCACTTGATGCCGCCTCGGCCCGCTGGCGATCTTTACTTATACCTATCACTTGATCGCCTCGAGCTCTTAGAGCCTTTGCCACCTCATAGCCCAGACCCCTGCTTGCCCCAGTAACAAATGCCAACGCCATTTCATAAGCCTGCCCTAGAGCAGAGCTTTTTGCATCGCCAAAGTGTGGCCAATAACGCCACTTGGAGGTAGGAAGGCAGAGCGCAACAAAGATAGGCTTACTTTCTGTGGCAGGCATGACTCCTGAGAATAAATTTGGCGGCTCATTCGGCTCTAATGAATGGCTCGTCGATGAGATGTATGAGCGATACCTAGCCGATCCAAATTCTGTTGAAGCCAATTGGCAAGAGTTCTTCTCTGGATATAAACCAGCAACAAATGGCGCAGCAAGCCCAGTGGCAAAAGCAGCTACCCCGCCAATTCCAAAACGCCAGCAGGTTAAAGAAGCTCCTGCGCAAGAGATTAAAAATACGCCACCACCTATTCAAGAAGTTGTTCGAGCAAATCCTGCTCCAATTCCAACGCCAGCAGAGGTAGTTAAAAAATCTGCTCCACAAGTTGCAACCCCAACTGCTGCAAGAGTTGAACCACTTAGAGGAGTATCTGCACGAGTTGTAACAAGTATGGAAGCTTCGCTAACAGTTCCAACTGCAACAAGTGTTAGAGCAATTCCAGCAAAATTAATGATTGATAATCGCACTGTAATTAATAATCACTTAAAGCGAGCCAGAGGTGGAAAGGTTTCATTCACCCACCTAATTGGCTACGCGATGATTAAGGCGCTTCGCGAAAATCCAGAGATGAATACTTTCTTTACCGAGCTTGATGGAAAACCAGCAATTGGATATCCCGATCACATCAATCTTGGAATTGCTATTGATTTAACTAAAGAAGATGGATCTCGCCAATTACTTGTGCCATCAATTAAGGGATGTGAAGGCCTTGATTTTGGAAACTTCTGGGCCTCTTATGAAGCGTTAGTAAAGAAAGCTCGCTCTGGAGCTCTAAGTGTTGAAGATTTCAGTGGCACAACTGTTTCGCTAACCAATCCTGGAACTCTAGGAACAGTTCACTCTGTGCCTAGGCTAGTAACTGGCCAGGGCTTGATTCTTGGCGTTGGAGCGATGGATTATCCTGCGGAGTTTCAAGGGGCCAGTGAGGAAACCATTGCAAACCTTGCAATCTCTAAGGTAATTACTCTGACCTCCACCTATGACCATCGCATTATTCAAGGAGCGCAATCAGGCGACTTCTTAAAGAAAGTCCATGAGATTCTCCTTGGGGCAGATAATTTCTATGAAGAGATATTTGCCGCCCTTCGAATCCCCTATGTTCCAATTACTTGGCATAACGACATTCCAGAGGGCAAAGAGCAGTTAAATAAGGCAGCACGTCTGCAGCACTTAATTCAGGCCTACCGAACCACCGGCCACTTAATGGCCGATACAGATCCACTGGAATACAAACAACGCAGCCATCCAGATCTTGATGTAGTAACCCATGGCCTAACGCTCTGGGATCTTGATCGAGAGATTGCAACTGGCGGTTTTAGTGGTCGCCCTTATGCAAAAATGCGAAATATCCTAGGAATCTTGCGCGACTCTTACTGCAGATCAATTGGCATTGAGTATATGTATATCGATTCCCCAGAGGAGCGCAAGTGGATTCAGAGCCAAGTTGAAGTTGGCTCGCCATTCTTTCCAAGGGAGGAGCAGCTAAGAATTCTTCGCAAGTTAAATTCCGCAGAGGCTTTTGAAACATTTCTCCATACCAAGTTTGTGGGACAAAAGCGCTTCTCACTGGAGGGCGGCGAATCAGTTATTCCAATTCTTGATGCAATTGCAAGATATGCCGCTAAAGCAAAATTAGATGAGGTCTGTATTGGAATGCCGCACCGCGGCAGGTTAAATGTCTTAGCTAATGTCGCTGGAAAAAATTATGGGCAAATCTTCCAAGAATTTGAAGGCCACTATCAAGAAAATGAGGTTCAGGGCTCAGGAGATGTGAAGTATCACCTTGGAACATATGGGGACTTCATAACTGAATCTGGCGATCAAACCAAGATATATCTTGCCGCAAATCCATCACATCTTGAGGCAGTAAACCCTGTTCTTGAAGGAATTGTTAGGGCCAAGCAAGATAAGAAGAATGTAAGAGATATCTATAGCGTTCTTCCAGTATTAATTCATGGCGATGCTGCATTTGCTGGCCAGGGCGTGGTCTCAGAAACGCTAAATATGTCGCAGCTTCGTGGCTATCGCACCGGTGGAACTATCCATGTAGTCATTAATAATCAGGTGGGCTTTACTACCTCACCAGATTCTGCTCGCACCTCTCGCTATTGCACCGATATTGCTAAGATGATTCAAGCTCCGGTGTTTCATGTCAATGGCGATGACCCTGAGGCATGCGTAAGAGTTGCAAGAGTTGCCTTTGAATATCGCCAAAGCTTTAACAAGGATGTCATTATCGACATGGTCTGCTATAGAAGGCGCGGACATAATGAGGGCGATGAACCAAGCTTTACACAACCAAGAATGTATAAATTAATTGATGCCAAGCGCTCAACTCGAGTTCTCTATGCCGAAGCCCTAGTTGGACGTGGTGATATCACCCAAGATGAATCCGATGAAATTGCAAAAGAATTCCAGGGTCAACTAGAAGCAATCTTCAATATGGTTCATGACAAGCTTCCAGAAAAACCTGCATTTAATAAGCTAGAAGAGTTAGATCCGCTAAAGGCAAATACTGCAATTAGTGAAGAGATTGCTAGAAAGATTGCTGCTACTCAAGTAGCAACGCCACAAGGCTTTAAAGTTCATCCAAAACTTGCTCCACAATTGCAACGACGCGTAACAATGCTTGATGATGGAACTATTGATTGGTCAGGTGGTGAGATGCTGGCCCTTGGCTCTCTTCTACTCGAGGGTCACACCGTAAGAGTTGCGGGTCAAGATGTTGCTCGTGGAACTTTCTCTAATCGCCATGCCGTAATTCGTGATTATGAAAATGGATCAGAGTGGATTCCACTTCGCGAGCTAATTAGTGGAAGTACGCATCTATTTGTCATTGATTCATTGCTTTCAGAGTATGCCGCCCTTGGCTTTGAATATGGATACTCACTAGAGCGTGAGGATGCTTTAGTTCTTTGGGAAGCTCAGTTTGGTGATTTTGCCAATGGCGCACAGACAATTATTGATGAATTTATCTCCTCATCTCTACAAAAGTGGGGCGAGAGATCATCGCTGGTAATGCTTCTGCCTCATGGCTATGAAGGACAAGGCCCAGATCACTCATCAGGCCGAATTGAACGTTTCTTAACCCTGGCAGCTGAAAACAATATGACTATTGCTCAGCCAAGTTCTGCTGCTTCTTATTTCCATCTATTGCGTTGGCATGTGAAAAACCCAGCCAGAAGGCCGCTAATTGTCTTTGAACCTAAATCAATGCTTCGACTAAAGGCTGCCGCTGCCCAGCTCACAGATTTCACCTCTGGAACCTTTACTCCAGTTCTAAGTGATCCTGCAATTAATAGCGCTTCAAAGATAGTTCTCTGCAGCGGAAAGATTTATTGGGAGTTGGTAGCAGAGCGAGCAAAACGCTCAGATAACGCAACGGCAATAATTAGGCTCGAGCAACTTTATCCACTTGCTATCGATCAAATATTGGCAGAACTCTCAAAAGCGCCTAATGCGAAGTTAGTCTGGGTTCAGGATGAGCCAGCAAATCAAGGTCCATGGCCATTTATCTCAAGTAATCTTCAAGAGGCACTTGGGGCAAGAGTGCTAAATAGAGTTTCCAGAAAATCTGCTGCAAGTCCTGCTACTGGAAGTATCTATATGCATGAGGAAGAACAGAAAGCACTTCTTGCAGAAGTATTTGCAAGCTAGTTTTACTACTACTTGCCCTCAGAGATTAGTGAGAGCGCTGCAGTTCTAGCTAGAAAAGTTACTCTCTCAACAAGTGCGCGGCGCATTACTGATGCAGCAATCAACCGAGATCCATCATGAATCTCGCAGACAAAGGTAAGAATTGCATCTTCATAGCTAACACATGTTGCAGAGCCTTGAATCTCACTGCCAATACCAAGAGCATCGTGAATTTCAAGTTCCATATCAGTTAGCGTGGTCGTTTCACCATTTTCTAAAAACTCAGCAATAGCTGAATTGCAGGCGCTTTCCATCAAGGTGATAAGAAAACTTGATGAAAGTATTGGCATATCTCCACTGCCATGAGCAAGTGCGGTATCTCCCGGCCTAACCACCATCTGGGATATACCAACAGCCCCAAGAACTAACTCTGCTTGCATAGAAATTAACTTAGCAGGGCGGAGTCAACTAAAAGGGAAAGTCGCGCCTGATTTCGTGAGAAGTTTCAATCTCGATTGAAGTCTGACCGTCAATTGTAATTTCAGTGCGGCGATATTGAGTGATGATCTCGCCCTGAGAAGAGGTGAGCATCTCTTGGTTTGCAAGCTGGGCAAGGCGGAGCGCAATCTGCTCTTGGAGGCTGGAAGGCGCGCTTTCACAACATGATCTAGTTAATAGAGATTGAATCAGGTTAAGAGCTGCTCTCTGGCTCTCCATCTCGCCACGACATCCCTGGCAATCTTGCAAATGAAAAGCAATTTCATTAAAAGTTGCAGAGTCATCGATTTCGTTATCGATAAATAGAACTAAATTCTCACAGCACTTATCGCATGGGATGCTCATTTCTTGCCTCCCTTCACATATCCAAGTTCACGGGCGTAATCAGTTAATTTCTCTCGTAGTTGCTTGCGCCCTCTATGAAGTCTTGACATAACTGTTCCAGTTGGAACACCAACAATTTCAGCAATCTCTTTATAGGAAAATCCTTCTACATCGGCTAAATACACCGCAATACGAAACTCCTCAGGAATTTCAGCTAGCGCACGTTTAATATCACTATCCGGCAGATTCTCTAGAACAACATCTTCCGCAGACTTACCCTGATCGCTGGTATGAGATGAAGCATCAGCTATTTGCCAATCCTCTAACTCTTGATCTGATAACTGAGGTCTTCTCTGATCTTTGCGATAAGTATTGATAAAAGTTGTAGTCAATATGCGATAAAGCCAAGCTTTCAAATTAGTGCCTGGCTCAAATTGATGGAAAGAAACATAGGCTTTGGCATAAGTATCTTGCACTAAATCTTGGGCATCTGCTGGATTCTTTGTATATCTAAGAGCTGCTGAATAAAGCTGATTCATATATTGCAGCGCATCAGCTTCAAATCGCTTGCGTCTCTGCTCAACGCTTTCTTTTTCGCGATCAACGCGAACTAGCTCTCCAGCATCCCTGGAGCCTTGGTTTGAAATTTCGGTTGGCATTAAATCCAAGGTTATCGCCATAGCAGCCTAACCCGCATATCCAGAGCTTTATTCCCTGCCTAGAAGAGGGTCTCGGGCTCTCCTAATTCAATTGGCTCAATAAGCCCGGCCCCGCTGCCAGTAATCGAATTAACCGCACTTGATACTGGATGAAAGCGAAGATTTGCATCAGGAGTTGGAACATCCAAAAGAGATCTAATCTTTTCAACATCATTAATCTTGGGATTCATCCAATCTTGCCATCTCTGCCTTGGGAGAAATACTGGCATTCGGCTGTGAACTAGAGCTAATTGGCCCACTGCCTGCCTAGTAATAATTGCAACAGACTGGATCACTCTTCCTGAAGGAGATGTCCAAATTTGAAAGATTCCACTAAAGGCAAGTAATTTTTCATCATCTCTTGAAACATATATTGGTTGCTTAGTCTTATATTTTCCAAGCTCACTGGCCCATTCGTAGTAACCACTTGCAGGAATTAAGCAGCGATTACTTCGAAAGGCATTTTTAAAAGTTGGTTTCTCATGAACACTTTCAGATCTTGCATTGATTGCACTTGATTGAGATTTTGCTGCCTCATCATCACTCTTTGACCAATGCGCAATCATCCCCCAAGAGGCAATTTCAATTGCTTGATTTTTAATGATGTAGACATCATTAGTTGGCTTTATATTCCAATCGGCGGGAAGGCTGATGCCTGGAGCGCTATTGGTAGAAAACTCTTCAGCAATATCGCTGATCATCGCCGATAGGGCATATCTTCCGCACATACTCCTAATCTAATACTTATGGCGATGAACTAGACTTTCAAGTATGTGGAGCGCACCCTTTAGGGCATCAAAGCCAATCTCGGGCGCCATAAATATTCCAGGGTCAAAGTCAGTTACAAATCGAGCTCTAGTATTAAGCGCACTTGCCTCATCACCATCTACTTTGCGAAGGGGCTTGCGTTCAAGAGACACAGATTTAATGATCAAAGCGCTATCTAGCCTAGGTACAAAGATTGAGATTGAGGAAGATCTTTGGAAGATAACTCCAGGGCCGCTAATGGGACCTACAGGAATTGATGTTGGAAATGCTGGAACTGTAATGAGATTTCTTCCACCTCTTGCAGCACTTGCTAAGGGATTGATCTCCTTTGATGGAGATCCGCGTTCCCACCAGCGCCCACTAGGCCCAGTCATCAAGGCGCTCGAAAGTCTTGGAGTAAGCATTGAACATCAAGGTAGATATAGCTTGCCTTTGGTTATAAATGGCGCAGGCTATATAAATGGTGGAGAAGTTGAAATAGATGCCAGCGCGTCAAGTCAATTTCTCTCATCACTCTTATTGGTTGCACCTTTAATGAAGCAGGGACTTAAGATCAAAAATGTTGGTAAGAACCTTCCTTCAAAGCCTCACATCGAGATGACTATCGCAATGCTCACCCAATATGGAGCAGTTGTTGATACCTCTATTGCGAATCAATGGAGCATTATGCCAACTACATTATCTGGAGTTGACTTAGTAATTGAGCCAGATCTTTCTAATGCTGCTGTCTTTATGGCTGCGCCTTTAGTATGTGGCGGCGAAGTGATTATCAAAGATTGGCCAAGAAAAACTACCCAACCAGGAGATCAGTTAAGGCAGATATTCTCAGAAATGGGCGGGAAGATTGATTTTGTAGATCAAGGTTTAAGAGTTCGATCAAGTGGCCAAATAAGAGGAATTGATATTGACCTTGGCGATGTTGGCGAGCTAACTCCAGTAATTGCAGCCCTAGCTTGCTTTGCAGACTCCCCCTCATACCTTCGCGGCATCGGCCATTTAAGACTTCATGAGACGGATCGATTGAGCGCCTTAAAAAACGAGTTGACCGCACTTGGAGCTGAAGTCCTTGAGGAAGAGAGCGCTCTTAGAATCAATCCAAAGCCAATGAAATCTGGAGTTTTTCACACCTATGAAGATCATCGCCTTGCAACAGCAGGCGCGCTCATTGGCCTTGCCGTCGATGGAGTTGAAGTAGAAAATATTGAAACAACCAAAAAGACAATCACTGATTTTCCAGCGCTTTGGAGCCAATTACTAAATGGTTAGACGCCGCCCCGATGAGAGCGATATTCGCATTCGCCCGGCTAAATCAACG
>Ga0209835_1001479_pt1 | contig 13026 bp, 10 predicted proteins | sample LakKivwa52mmetaG_FD_184138 | JGI IMG/M metagenome (GOLD analysis project Ga0209835, IMG submission 184138) | Anoxic lake water microbial communities from Lake Kivu, Rwanda to study Microbial Dark Matter (Phase II) - Lake Kivu water 52m metaG... | ecosystem: Environmental > Aquatic > Freshwater >...
GGCCAGGTGTGCCGCGGCCCCGGCGCCGACGATGATGATCCGCACCCCTCGTTTGGCAGCCCCGCTGGCGAATGTCGCCGTCCGCTCCGGGGTCCTGTGGGCGGAGGTCAGAAACAGTTCATGGTGAACCGCAAAGGCCTCCAGGACCTTGACGGCCTCTTCCATAACCGGGAGATCGGAATCGCTTCCCATGACAACGCTGACGACAACCCTTTTCTTTTCATGCATACCCAACACCCTTTTCTAATGTTGATGAACTCGTAAAAGTCGCAAAATCCTTAAATCCAGGACGGCTTCGTAAAAAGGCCGCAGGCCAGGCGCGCGAAACCCGAGGAGTGAGGCGTACTGCTGCGCACGCCGCAACGACGAGGGATGAAGCGCAACGCAGCATCCGGACTTTTTATGAAGCCGTCAATGTTTGAAGTGCCTGATTCCGGTAAAGATCATGGCCATGCCGTGTTCGTCTGCGGCCCGAATCACTTCGTCATCCTTGATCGAACCGCCCGGCTCGATCAAGGCGGTGATTCCCGCCTGGGCGGCCAGGTCAATCCCATCCCGGAAGGGGAAGAAGGCATCCGATCCCAGGACGCAGCCTGTTGTCGGGAGGATGGCTTTCATTTTGGCGATTTTGACCGAATCCACGCGGCTCATCTGGCCTGCCCCTACGCCGACCAGCTGATCCTTTGTCGTGTAGACGATGGCGTTCGATTTGACGTGTTTGACGATACGCCAGGCGAAATCAAGGGCCTGGATCTCGTCCTCCGTCGGCGCCCGTTTGGTGACGACCTTCGCCTTCCGGATATCGAAATCCTCGATATCCCGTTCCTGGATGAGGAGGCCGCCCATCACCCGGCGGAAATCATAGCCGGCCGAGCGTATGCTGCACGTCCCCGGGATTTCGAGAACCCGGACATTCTTCTTCGTCCCCAGGAGTTCCGAGGCATCGGCGGTAAAACCGGGGGCGATGATCACCTCGAAGAAGGTCTTGACCAGTTCCTCCGCGGCTTTCATATCCACGGGGCGGTTCAGGGCGACAATCCCGCCGAAGGCCGAGACGGGATCGCCGGCCATCGCCTTTCGGAAGGCCTCGGCCATGTCGCCGTCGGATGTGGCCGCGCCGCAGGGATTGGCGTGCTTGATGATCACAACCCCGGGGAGAGGGAGGTCGGAGACGATCTGCCAGGCCGCATCGCTGTCCATGATATTATTGTAGGAGAGCTCCTTCCCCTGGAGTTGCCGTGCATTGGAGAGGGCCGAAAGCCGCGGGTCTCTCTCCCGGTAGAAGGCGGCCTTCTGATGGGGGTTCTCCCCGTACCGGAGGTCCTGCGCCTTGGCGAGCTGGAAGGAGAAGGTATCGGGGAATTCCCGCTTTTCAGTGCTTTCGCCGCCGAGGAGGCCGAGGTAGTTGGAAATGGCGCCGTCGTAACGGGCGGTAAGCTGGAAGGTCTTTTTTGCCAGCTCGAAATTGGTCGATTCCGAAATCTTTCCTCCTGTCTTTGCCATCTCCTCGATGATCTTCGAGTAATCTTCCGGGTCGGTGACCACGGAAACGAAGCGGTAATTTTTTGAAGCCGCGCGGAGCATCGTGGGGCCGCCGATATCGATGTTTTCGATGGCGTGCTCGAGCGTGCAGCCGGCTTTGGCGACGGTGTCCTCGAAACGGTAGAGGTTGATGACCACCATGTCGATCAGGTCGATCCGGTGTTCCCGGAGGGCCTGCATATGCGACTCGTTGTCCCGAAGCGCAAGAAGACCGCCGTGGATCTTCGGATGCAGGGTTTTGAGTCTTCCATCCATCATCTCTGGAAATCCCGTATAATCAGACACATCAGTGACTGGGACCCCGCTTTGTCTGAGCTGTGAAGCCGTCCCGCCGGTAGAGAGGATCTCCACGCCGAATGTCCGCAATCCCTGGGCGAATTCTACGATTCCGCTCTTGTCCGTTACGCTGACCAGCACCCGCTTTATTTCGTTCAAATGCATGTTCTTCTCCTATTCAATGGGTTCTTTTTTTATCCTCTTCATATGTTGAATCCTCTTTTGTATGAGGGGTTCGGTGCCGATATCGGGCCGGTGGTCCACGCGACCGTGAATGGCACAGACTGCGCCCTCGGCGATCCTTTCCGCCTCTTCCAGGCTTTCGGCGATGCCGACCACGCCGATCGCCCGCGAGGAGGTCATGTAAAGCCCCTCCGGCCTCTGGTCGATGGAAGAGTAGTAAAACCGAGCCTCCGGCGCCGCGTCGATCTCGATCCGGGATGAGAGGGAAGCGGCATCCGGGTGATCCTCGGGAAGGCCGTAACCGATCGGAACGACATATTTGCAGACCGTCGCCCTTTTTTCAAATGCGATGTCGAGGCGATCGAGCGTGCCGTCGATGATCGCCCGGCAGACGTCGATAAAGTCCGTTCGCAGGAGGGGAAGAATGTTCATCGCCTCGGGGTCCCCGAAGCGGGCGTTGTATTCGATAAGCTTTATCCCCGAGGCGGTGATCATGAAGCCGCCGTACATGATCCCCTTGTAGGGAATACCGGTCTCCAGGCGAATTGCCTCGGCGACCTGTCGGGTGATCTCCAGCCCCTCGGTCACCGCATCGGAGTCGAGGAAGGGGAGGAGGTGATCGGCGCAGGAATAGGAGCCCATCCCGCCTGTATTCGGGCCCCGGTCGTCAATGAAGCGCCGCTTGTGATCCTGGACCGGCGGAGTAGCCACGACCGTCCGACCGTCACAGAGGCACTGCAGGGAGAACTCCTCGCCCTCTAATTTCTCCTCTATGGTCACGCTGGGGTGTGTCATCAAGATGCTCCGGCAGTATTCGAGGGCCTCGGTCCGTGTCTGGAAATGGTCCCCCTGGACAAGGACTCCTTTCCCGCCCGTCAAACCGTCGGGCTTCAGGACGATGCCGGCGAGTTCATCGCAGAAAGTGCCGATGCCCTCGATGGATGGGAAATTTCTGAAACGCGGGTTTCCGGGGATGCCGTATTTTTCCAGCAGGTTCCTCGTAAAAGATTTTGATGTCTCCAGGCGGGCCAGGACCCTGGTCGGTCCCACCGCCGGGATTCCCGCCGCCGTGAGATCATCCACGATGCCGTGGCTCAGAGGATCCTCGGGACCGATGACGGCAAACTCCGCCCCCGTTTCCTTGGCAAAGGCAATGACCGCTTCGGGTGCGTCGTAGCGGCCGATCCTGACCTCCGTCGCAAGGGAGGCGATGCCGGGATTGTTGGTTTTCATGAAGGCAGAGAGTCTCGGGTTCCGGCCCGAACGCACAACCGCCTCAGCGATTGCATGCTCGCGGGCGCCGTTGCCGATGAGAAGAACATGGGTCATAGCGGTCTCCTTTTATACCGGTCACCTATATCGGAAAACCGGTCCGGAGTCAAACGTATCCCTTCACTTTCGCCTTGCCTCACCCTCTTTTCTGTGTTAGAAAAAAAGAAAAAACCAGATGATCAGGAGGTTCGGCGATGTTATTGCTTATTGGCGGAATTGTATCAGGCATCCTGGGGGTTATCGGTTTCTTCTATTGGTGGAGTGCTTTTATCACCATCCTGCAAGGCGGTGTCCCAATCATGCTGATTCTCGGGGGCATCCTTGCCATCTACGTGGGTCTGGATGCCATGCAGGACAGGATACGGGAGGAGCGACAGAACCAGGATGAAAAACTGGAAAAAGCCCAGGCAGAGATAGAGCGGGTGAAGGCCGAGTCGCAGCAATATCGAGAGGAAATTGAGAAACTGAAGGAACGGATGAATGATCCCTCTTGACAGAGCGATAAAATTCGATTAGGAACGCGCCTACGTGAATCGACGAACGGAGCGTTTTCTTGATGCGAAAAAACCCCTGTAAATTGGCAGTTAACCTCGGCTGCTTCTATATGTATTGATGCCTATAGATTTTTTCTTCAATCCCCAGGGAATCGCCGTGGTCGGCGCGACACCGAATCCCCTCAAAGGCGGCAACGCCATCCTCAAAAACATCCTCTTCGGTTATCGCGGCGGAATCTACCCTGTCAATCCGAAATACAGGGAAATCGAGGGGCTGCCCTGTTATCCTTCTGTCGACGTTATCCCCGGACCGGTGGACCTCGCCATTGTTTTTGTCCCGGCGTCGCTGGCGCCAGCGGCGGTGGAGGATTGTGTCCGGAAAGGCGTCCGCGGCGTCATGATCGAATCGGGCGGTTTTGCGGAAGCCGGTCCGGAAGGCGAGCGCCTCCAGAAAACGCTCGCCGATGCCGCCGCACGAACCGGGATCCGCCTGTGGGGACCCAACTGCATGGGTCTCGTCGATGTGGTCCACCGCCACATCTTTTCCTTCATGGATCCCCGGGCGCAGGAGCGGGAGGAATTTATCCGGGGAACTGTCTCTCTTATCGTGCAGAGCGGCATGCTCTCCGCCATCTTCCTCATCGACACCATGAGCAATGCCACGATGGGCGTGAGCAAGGTCGCTTCCTTGGGGAACAAGGTCGATGTCAATGAATGCGACATCCTGGAATACTTCCTGGACGATCCCGACACCGAGGTGATCGGCCTCTACCTCGAATCCTTCTCCGATGGCCGGCGCTTTCTGGATCTTTGCCGGAGGAGCAAAAAACGGATCGTCGTCCTCAAGGGCGGTCGAAGCCGCCAGGGGGCGGAGGCGGCGCTGAGCCACACGGCATCCCTTGCCGGCAATCAGCGAATCATCGCCGGCGCCCTTGCACAGGTCGGGGTGACCGAAGCGCGGGACTTCAAGCAGATGATGGACCTCTGCCGGTCTTTCGCCCTGACCGGAACGGATCGAGGCGGGTCAGACCGGGTCGCCATCCTGACTATGAGCGGCGGGGCGGGCATTGTCGCCACCGACTTCGTCGCGGAACAGGGGTTGGCCATGGCCGATCTCTCGGCATCCACCAGGGGTTTTTTGGCAGAGCTCTTCCCAAAATGGATGCCGGTCACCAATCCAGTCGATCTCTGGCCGGCCGTGGAGAGACAGATCGGCGCCGGTGTCGATGTCTTCAGTCTCTCCCTTGAGTCTCTTCTTGGCGACCCGGAGGTGGATGCCGTCTTTCTCCACCTGTTTATCAGCAATCATCACAGCAGGGTAAATCCCTCCGAACTCGCCGCCCGGATCCGTACCGCCGGAAAACCTGTCATCGCCTGGATCATCGGCCGAAGGAACGACGTCTATGCCTTCCAGAAGGAAGCGCTTACCCATGGAATTCCCGTTTTTGCGGAAATCTCCCGCGCAGCGGAGTGCCTGGGCGCAGTCCTTGGAGAACGGCGTCGACCGGAACCGGTCATTGCCCGAAAAGAGGACGAGCGGACAATCCCCGCCGGTCTTGAGGAACATCTCCATTCGGCATCGGGCCCCCTCGACGAACACCTTTCCAAGGCGGTTCTCAGCTCCTACGGCATTCCCACCGTCCCGGAGGAGATCGCCGCCGATGCAGCCCACGCCGAGGCGGTGTCCGCCGCCCTGGGTTATCCGGTGGTCATGAAAGGGCTTCTGCCCGGAGGGGTCCACAAAACGGAGCTCGGAATCGTCCGCTTGGGGATTCCCGATGGCCGGACCGCCCGTGCAACGTTCGGCAGTCTCATGGAACAGATGGAAGGCCGTGGCAGGATCCTCATCCAGAGACAGTTCCCGGGAAAGGTGGAGCTGATCCTTGGGCTCCTCCGCGATCCCCAGTTCGGTCCCTGTGTCATGTTCGGTCTGGGAGGAGTGATGGCCGAACTTTTCGAAGACGCGGTTTTCGCCGTTGCCCCGCTGACGCACCGGGAGGCACTGAGGCTGATGAGCCGAATCCGGGGCCAAAAGATGCTTGACGGCTTCCGGGGGGCGCCCCCCGTCCGGCGGGATGAGATCGCCCGGATCCTCATCACCCTGGGCGAGATCGGTCTCACGCAGCCGCGTATCCGGGAGATCGACATCAACCCCCTGATCGTCGGTGAAGAAGGGGTGGCGGCCGTAGACGCCACAATTATACTGGAATGATAATGAAGGGTTTTTCCCTGTGCCGAAACGCCTTCAGATGACCTGCCGGCTCTCCTCGACCGTCTCCAGCAACCGCCAAGCCAGGCCTACTCCTCCAGGCCCTTTCCACCGGTCCTTTCCTTCCTCTTTGCAAAAAGGGAGATCGCCAGTACAGTGGCGCCGATCGAGATGGACGCATCGGCCACATTGAAGGCAGGCCAGTGGTACGTGCCGACATAGATATCGAGGAAATCGACCACCTCGCCGAAGCGTAGGCGGTCGATCAGGTTTCCAACAGCCCCCGCAAGGATCAGCGCAAGGGAAAAAACAAGCGAAAGCTTTTCGATCCCTGTCTGCCTGAGGGCGTGTCGGAGATAGTGGATGATGAGAAGGATCGCCACAAGGGTGACCGCAAGGAAAAAAACAGACCGGAACGCCGGCGACGCCTCTGCGAGAAAACCGAAGGCAGCGCCCGGATTCCGCACGTGGATGATATTGAAAAAACCGTCCACAACCGCAAAGCCATCGTGGAGCCTAAGCGTCGCGATGATCCAGCTCTTCGTCAGCTGATCCAGAAGGATCACCGCGCCTGCAATCGCCAGAAAGAGAAATGTCTTTTTCTGCAAAACTACCTCTTCAATCTATATTGTCACGGCATCGCTCACACAGCGTCGGATGCTCCGTGTTTGAGCCTATCGTCTCGCTGTAGATCCAGCATCGGTGGCACTTCTCTCCCGGCGCGCGCCCCACGCTCACCGAAAGACCCGCGATCTCGGCGCTCCGGAAAACCTCGCCGCCCGTCGGCTCGTCGACGACCCGGAGATCGGAAACAATCAGGAGTGCGCGCAGATCATCCGTATGCTCCGAAAGAAAAGTGCGCAGCTTCTCCGGCGCTGAGAGGGTCACCGAGGCGTCGAGGGAATGTCCGAGGATTTTGTTCTGCCTTGCCGCCTCGATGGCTCTCGCCGCTTCCCCTTTCACGGCGATAAGCGTCTTCCACTTCTCCGCCAGATCAGACCGAAGGCAGGCGCCGTCCACCTCCGGAAACCGGGTAAGGTGGACGCTCTCGGCCTTGCCGGGATAGGCGGGAAGGGCAAGCCACGTCTCCTCCGCCGTGAAGGTGAGGATCGGGGCCAGGAGCTGGACCATCGCCTCCAGGATCGCCGTCATCGCCGTCTGGGCCGACCGGCGGGCCGTGGATGCCGCCTTCGAGGTATAGAGACGGTCCTTCAGGACGTCGAGATAGAGGGAGGAAAGGTCCACCGAACAGAAATTATAGAGCGTGGTGTAGACGACATGGAACTGGTACTGCTCGTAGGCATCGCGCACCCGTCCGATGACCTCCTGGAGGCGGTGGAGGATCCACCGGTCCATTTCCACCATCTCCGCGTAAGGCACCCGATCCGTTCCGGGATTGAAGTCGTATAGATTACCCAGGATGAACCGGCTGGTGTTCCGGATCCGCCGGTAGGCCTCAACCAGGCGCTTGAGGATCTCCGTGGAGATCCGGATGTCCTCGGTGTAATCCTCGGCGGCCACCCAGAGCCGGAGGATCTCGGCGCCATACTCGTCGATGATCGTCTGGGAGTCGATCACGTTCCCGACGGATTTTGACATCTTCTTCCCCTCGCCATCCACGACAAAGCCGTGGGTGAGGACGTTGAGGTAGGGCGCCCTTCCCCGCGTCCCCACGGATTCGAGGAGCGAGGAGTGGAACCACCCCCGGTGCTGATCGTTCCCCTCGAGGTACATGTCCGCCGGGGAGCCAAGATTCGACCGGCACTCCAGGACGGCGGCGTGGCTGACGCCGGAATCGAACCACACGTCGAGGATGTTCGTCTCCTTCCTGAAACTACCCCCGCCGCATTTGGGACAACGGGCTCCTCCGGGCAAAAGATCTCCGGCATCCCGTTCGAACCAGACATCCGCGCCATGCTCCCGGACGAGCCCGACGACGTGGTCGAGGATCTCCTGCGTCATGATCTCGCCGTTGCATTTTTTGCAGTAGAACATCGCGATCGGCACGCCCCAGAGCCGCTGGCGGGAGATGCACCAGTCGGGACGGTTCTCGATCATCCCGTATATCCGGTCCCGTCCCCAGGCGGGGATCCAGGTAACGCTGTCGATGGCGGCAAGCGCCTTTTTCCGGAGGTCGTTTTTCTCCATGGAGATGAACCACTGTTCCGTCGAGCGGAAGATGATCGGCTGTTTGCATCGCCAGCAGTGGGGATAGGTATGCTGGATCTCCTTCTGTCCCATAAGGCCGCCCGCCTTTGCCAGCGTTTTGTTTATCGCCTCATTGGCGTCGAAGACGAACTGGCCGGAAAAATCCTTGACTTCACTGGTAAAATTTCCATCGTCGTCCACGGGGGCGTAGTTGTCCAAGCCGTATTTCATCCCGATCTCGTAGTCTTCCTGGCCGTGGCCCGGGGCGATGTGGACGCAGCCGGTTCCGGCGTCGAGAGTGACGAAGGGGGCGAGGATGAGGAGCGTCTCCCGGTCGATCAGGGGATGACGGCATTTGAGACCCTCCATGACCGCGCCGGGGAACTCGTCAAGGATATCATACGGTTCATGACGATAGCCGAAGGCGTCCAGGCAATAATCGAGGAGATCCTTGGCGAGAATCAACACCTCGTTCTTGACCCTGACAGCCACATATAGGAACTCAGAGTGGAAGGCGATGGCCAGGTTGGCCGGAATCGTCCAGGGGGTCGTCGTCCAGATGACGACAAAGGCCTTCTCGCCGGCGAGTTTCGGCAGACGGGAGGCGATATCGGAAATGACCGCGAATTTCACGTATATCGAGGGTGTCGTGTGGTCCTGGTACTCCACCTCGGCCTCGGCCAGGGCGGTCTTGCAGGAGGCGCACCAGTAGACTGGTTTCTTTCCCTTGTAAACGCTCCCGCCCAGGTAGAGCCTGCCGAACTCCGCAATCGTAGTGGCCTCATAGTCGTAGGTCATCGTCAGGTAGGGATTCTCCCACTCGCCGAAGACCCCGAGGCGCTTGAACTGCTCGCGCTGAATCCCCACGTATTTGTCGGCATAAATCCGGCAGAATCGACGTTTGTCGGCCTGGGACATCCCGGCCTTTTTCTCCCCCAGCTCCTTGTCCACCTGGTGCTCGATAGGCAAGCCGTGGCAATCCCAACCGGGGACATAGACGCTGTCGCGACCCTCCATGTTCCTCGCTTTGATCAGGATGTCCTTGATGATCTTGTTGAGCGCGGTGCCCAGATGGATGCTCCCGTTGGCGTAAGGGGGACCGTCATGGAGGATGTAGGGCTTCCGCCCCTGGGACGCCTCCCGGATCCGGTCATAAATATGCATCTCGTCCCAGCGGGCCAGCATCTCCGGCTCACGCTGGGACAAGTTGGCCTTCATGGGAAAATTCGTTTTCGGTAGATTCAGGCTCTCCTTGTAATCCATCAAACGCTCCTCAAGATGAATTCTCATAGTAAATAGCGAAGGAAGCTATCACAGATGGATACCCATTTCAAGCGCCTATTTGGCGGCCGATTCGGATCAAGAGAAACGGGAAAAGTCCGGTTTCCTCTTTTCAAGAAAAGCCTGGAACGCTTCCGCAGCCGCTGGAGATTTCAACAATTCAACGAAAAGTGGAAGCTCCTCCTCGATGGCACGCGACACCGCCTCCTCGATGGGACGTTTCATTAGCGCCTTGGTCAGACGCACGGAGGCAGGGGGCTGTGCCGCCAATTGCCGGGCTTTCTGAAAAGCCGTTTCAAATAATTCCGCTTCGGGGCATACGGCATTGACGAGCCCGAATTCCCGTGCGGTTTCAGCTCCAAACGGCTCCCCCAACAGCAGTAATTCGGCGGCCCTCTGATACCCGACCAGACGGGGCAGAAGAAAACTGGAGGCCAATTCCGGGCACAGCCCGAGATTGACAAAGGGCAGCTGAAAACGGGCCTTCGTCCCGGCATACACCAGATCGCAGTGGAGCAGCATCGTCGTGCCGATGCCGATGGCAACGCCGTTTACAGCCGCTATCAGAGGCTTCTGGGCAAGGCTGATCGCGGGAAGAAAAGGGTTGTGAGGCTTTATGCCCGCCTCCTGCGAAATGGCGATAAAATCCGCCAGATCATTGCCGCTCGTGAAGCAATCGGCGGTTCCCGTCAGCAGAATAACGCGGGTTGCCCCATCCTTGTCCGCCCCGACGATCGCATCCGCCATCGTCTGGTACATGACACGGGTAAGGGCATTCTTCTTTTCCGGACGGTTGATCTGAACATGCAAAATACCTTCGCTAAGACGTATTCGGATGTGGTCGGTGCTTCCGGGTATGGTCATCTTCTTCATCCTCCTGTTTTCAGTGAAATTGAAAATACACGTACCCGTTCCTTTCATCAGTGTCAATGATTTATGTCACAACTGCCGTCATCAACTTCTGTCTCAACGCCGTATACTGTGACAAATTCTCCTTGACATGCAAGACCGCTTTCCATATCTTCAAAGCGTGCCAAGGCAAGTGGTTATCAGTTGAATCGTGGGAATCATAATGAGGAGGAAGGAAGAATGGAACTCGAAGGGAAAAATGCCATTGTGACCGGCGCCAGCCTCGGAATCGGCAGTGCGATTGCGCTCGACCTGGCGAAGAACGGCGCGAATGTCGCGATCAACTTTCGCAAGCACGACACGGAGGCGAACGCGATCTGTGACAAGGTCGGGAAAATGGGTCGGCGCGGCCTGGCGATCCGTGCCGATGTGGCATCGTTCAAGGACGCGCAGGCGATGGTGGACACAGTCGCCAAAGAATTCGGCCGCGTAGACATCCTGGTGAACAATGCCGGCGTGAACCGCGACGCGGTCATTTGGAAAATGACCGAAGAGCAGTGGGACGAGGCGCTGGCGATCAACCTCAAAGGATATTTCAACTACATCCGCGCTGTCGCGCCCCTGCTCAAGGACCAGGGCAGCGGTAAAATTGTCAACGTCACATCGATCAACGGACTCCGCGGCAAGTTCGGGCAATCGAATTACACCGCCGCCAAAGCCGGGATCATCGGCTTGACCAAAACCGTCGCGCGCGAACTGGCCAAGTTCAACGTGAACTGCAACGCGGTTGCACCCGGATTGATCGAAACCGAGATGATGAAAACGGCGCCGGAAGAAGTAAAGCAGAAAGCGCTTGCGGAAATCGTGCTGGGACGCCTCGGCACGCCGGAAGAAGTTGCGTGGATCGTGTCGTTCCTGTGCACCGAAAAAGCGCGGCACATTACCGGCGAAGTGATCAAGGTGGACGGCGGACAATACATATAATTTTTTTACTTGGAGGGTACGATGCGCGAAGCAGTGATTATTGATGCGGTGCGTACGCCGGTCGGACGATACGGCGGCGCGTTAAAGAATGTGCGTTCGGATGATTTGGCGGCGCTCTGCATTACGGAGATCGTCAAACGCAGCAAACTCGATCCGAATGTCATCGAGGATGTCATCCTGGGTTGCACGAACCAGGCCGGCGAAGATAACCGAGACGTCGGCCGGATGGCGGTTTTGCTCGCGGGCCTGCCCTATTCGGTCGCCGGGCAGACGATCAATCGCCTGTGCGCCTCCGGGTTGAACGCGGTGAGCAGCGCGGCGCAGGCGATCAAAATCGGCGAGGGTGATGTGTTTGTCGCGGGCGGCTGCGAGTCCATGACGCGCGCGCCGTTCGTTTTTGCGAAAGCCGATTCACCGTTCCCGCGCGAGGTGAAGGTGTTCGACTCGACGATCGGCTGGCGCTTCACGAATCCAAGGATGACGATGGCGTACGCGAAAGAGGGGATGGGCGATACGGCGGAGAACGTGGCGCAAAAATATGGTCTTACCCGTTTGGAGCAGGACGAATTCGCGTTCGCGTCGCAGCAGAAATGGGGCGCGGCGGACGCGGCAGGGAGATTCAATGACGAACTGGTGCCGGTCGTCATTCCGCAGAGAAAAGGTGATCCGATTGTCGTCAACAAGGACGAGCACCCGCGTCCCGAAACGACGATGGAGCAACTCGCCAAATTGTCGCCTGCGTTCAAGAAAGACGGCACCGTCACTGCCGGAAATTCCAGCGGCATCAACGACGGCGCGGCGGCGGTGCTGCTGATGGAAGCCGAAACCGCCAAGCGACTCGGCTACAAGCCGCTCGTGCGCGTCGTCGCAAGCGCGGTAGCGGGAGTCGATCCATCGTATATGGGCTTGGGTCCGATTCCGGCGACACGCAAGGCGTTGGAACGCGCCGGTTTGAAAATCGGCGACATTGACTTGATCGAATTGAACGAAGCGTTCGCCGCGCAATCGCTTCCCTGCATCCGCGAACTGGAGATGGATCCGGCAAAGGTGAATGTCAACGGCGGCTCGATAGCGATCGGTCACGCGCTCGGCTCGACCGGCGCGCGCATCCTGGCGACGCTGGTGCATGAGATGAAGCGACGCGGTTCGCGCTACGGTCTCGTCACAATGTGCATCGGCGTGGGGCAGGGGATCGCGACGATTGTGGAGCGCATCGAATAGAGGGAAGGCTTCGTAAAAAGGCCGCAGGCAAGGCGCGCAAATCCTGAGGAGCGAGGGAAAATGACGAAGGATGAAGCGCAACGCAGCATCCGGACTTTTTACGTAGCCGTCGGTAATGAAAAGGCCCCCGTCACCACCAAACCGCTGACGGGGGCCTTTTTACTCATTGAATGGACCCGGATCTAAACGCTTACATCCCCATGCCGGGATATCCGCCGCCGCCCGGAGGCATTGCCGGCATCGCCGATTTCGCTTCGGGCTTGTCGGCGACCATGCACTGGGTCGTCAGCATCAGGGACGCGACGCTCGCTGCGTTCTGCAGGGCAAAACGGGTCACCTTCGTCGGATCGATGACGCCGGCCGAGATCATGTCTTCATACTTATCGGTCCGGGCATTGAATCCGTATGAGCCCTTCTTCTCCTTCACTTTCTCCACAACGATGCTGCCTTCCATACCGGCATTGTTGGCGATCATCTTGAGAGGTTCTTCGAGGGCTTTTTTCACTATCCGGACGCCGACTTCCTCGTCGCCTTCCAGCTTCATCTTGTCCAGCGCGGGGAGCGTCC
>Ga0209835_1001480_pt1 | contig 13017 bp, 13 predicted proteins | sample LakKivwa52mmetaG_FD_184138 | JGI IMG/M metagenome (GOLD analysis project Ga0209835, IMG submission 184138) | Anoxic lake water microbial communities from Lake Kivu, Rwanda to study Microbial Dark Matter (Phase II) - Lake Kivu water 52m metaG... | ecosystem: Environmental > Aquatic > Freshwater >...
CGGGGATGCAATGATAACCTTCTGCAAAAACGGCTTTATAAGACTTTTGCAAAGCCACAACACCACACGGATAATGGCGGTTTTGGCGTTTAAAAACCGGCGCGGAGTAGGATGCCGGTGGTGCCGGCGGGAAGGCAAAGTGGCAGGAAACTTATGGAAGGCTTAATAAATCGTTTTTGAGCTTTTAGCCCCATGGATAAGGAAGAGGCAAAGAAAAAGATTGCGGAACTTATTAGCGATTTTGAGAAGAATCGAGATTACTACGAAAAGACAGCAGAAGCAAATATAGAAACAAAACTCATAGAACCTCTTTTTGAAGCGCTTGGCTGGACAAAGGCAGATTACGAAAAAAGGGACCCGACGAAGCGCAAAGATAGGCGCGGGATAACCGATTACACATTCAAACATGGTGGCAAGAGCGTCTTTGTTCTCGAAGCCAAGAAAGTAAAGGTTGACGTAGACTGGGATAAAGAAACATGGAAGCAAGCAGTCAGCTATACCTTTTCAAAGAGAGTAAGCTTTGCAGTCCTGACCAACTTCAAAAATCTCCTCATATTTTGCCCCGAAGACGAGAAGGCTATGCGGCCATTTGTAAATCTGAAATACTCTGAATACCTAGCATCTGACGAACTTTGGCTTCTATCCAAAGAAAGTTTTGAAAAAAATCTGATTTTCGAGAAGGCAGCAGGCTTAAGTCTCATGAAAAAGAGAAGAACAATTGATGACGAACTGCTGGCTGACCTTCTTTCCTCCAGAAAAAGCATTGTGGCAAGCATAGAGCAGAATTACAAGGGCAAATACACGACTATTGAGAAGGACGACATCGCGCAGCGCATTTTTGGCAGATTGATATTCATAAGGAAATGTGAGGACAAGCAGATAAATTTCGACAAGGACAACAAGGAAATTGAGCGCCTGAAGGAAATTACTCTTCTGCCCCACAACGAAGCCTACCCAAAACTCAAGAAGATATTCTCGAAATATAACGAGGCTTTCGATAGCGGTTTGTTCACAAAAGACCTGGACAGCGACGTGGACAAGATAGATATCGATGGGAAAGCCATAAAGGAACTGATAGACCACAGCTACGACTCGAGAGACGGCAACTACATCTACAATTTCGAGTGGATAGACGCGGATGTGCTTGGCAACATCTATGAACAGTATCTTGGGCACATCCTGAAGGAAACCGCCAAGCAGACGCGCATGACTGAATCGCATGCACACCGGAAGGAGCAAGGCATCTATTACACACCTACAGAAATCGTGAAATACATCGTTGAAAACACGCTTGGCGAAATGCTCAAGGAGAAAAAGCCTGAAGAAGTGCGGAAACTGAAGGTGCTGGACCCGGCCTGCGGCTCAGGCTCGTTCTTGATTAAGGCGTTCGATGTCCTTGAAGAATATTACGAAAAGCACCCGGTTGAAAAGCAGAAAAGGCTCGACAGCACAGGCGACTTCTACACCTTAAAGGAGCAGGTTCTGGTAAATAACATACATGGTGTTGACCTCGACCACAAGGCGGTTGAGATAGCGCAGCTCAACCTTCTTTTGAAAGTTGCCGAGAAAGGGCATCGTTTGCCCCTCCTCCAAAAAAATATTCAGAAAGGCAATTCCCTGATTGACGATGAATCCGTCGCAGGAGACAAAGCCTTCAAATGGGAAGAACGGTTTGCAGACATAATGAATGATGGCGGATTTGATGTGATAATTGGGAATCCGCCTTATTTCAATTTACAAACTATTGAAAATGAAACGTCAGTGGATTATTTTGAGAAAAACTATCAATCGTTTAGAGGAAAAGCAGATATTTTGTTCTTGTTTATAGAACGGGCAAATCAGTTGCTAAAAGAAGGAGGTTTCTTAGGATTTATAGTTGCAAGTTACTTTCTTAGGTCACATTATGCAGATAAACTAAGGCAGTTCATAAGTAAAAATTATGAGATAGTAAAAATCACCGACTTTGGAGAGGTAAAAATATTCCAAGATGCAAATGTCGATACTTGTATTTTGATTCTGAGAAAGAAGAGCAGCAAAAAAAGATTTCAATATAGTCTGCTTTACAATGAAAAGTTCATTTCGGATTTTATAAAAAAGAGCAATACTCGCATAGAAAAGTCAATAATAACAAATGACTATTCCTTTGTTATAGCGGAACAACCGACAAGATCGGCACCATGGATATTTGGTGAAAAGACTATCGAAAAAACTATTCCACTTAATAATTTGTGTAACATCGGAAAGGGTGCGGCTAGCGGGAATGATAATATTTTTGTAATTTCAAATGATGATGCATCTAAGCTTGATTTGGAAAAAAATATTATTGAAAGCGTTGTTGAAGATTCAACTATAGACCGATATCAATTTAAGCTATCAAAAAATGTTCTCATAAAGACAAGACGAGGTACGGACATATCTACTTATCCAAATACTAGAAAATATCTAGAACAGAATAGAGTCGAACTTCAAAAAAGATACGCCGTTCAAAAAGAAGGTCTTAAGTGGTTCGAGATTGTTAGATACAACGATGAACTGTTTTCGGATACTGTAAAAGAACAGATATATGCATATTATCGTTCTACACATAATAAGTTTGCATATAGCAATAAGAGATATGTGACTTTGACAACTACGTTCGTATTAACTAAAAAAGAAGAAAATGATATTGACCTTAGATACTTAGTTGGGATTCTAAATTCGAAGTTTATGGAAAATTATAGCCGAAAAAATGCTAAGAAAATGGGCAGTTGCTATGAATACTCATCTAATTTCATAGGTTCGATGCCAATCAAAAAACTCCCCAAATCTGAGCAAGAATCTATAATCGTTCTAGTAGATTATATGCTTTCCCTCAACAAGAAGCTCACGGAATTCGGCGACAAGAACACATCTGAAACCGCAAGGCTGAAGGATGATATCTCAAAAACAGACGCGCAGATAGACGAGCTTGTCTACAAGATTTACGGAATCACGGAAGAGGAGAAGAAGGTCATCGAGGAAAGCTTGAAGTGAATTTTATGACAAACGACATGGGTAAGATGATACTAGCGATTGGATCGTTTATTGGATTTGTTCTCCTCATAGCTTTTTCAGCACTTGTATTGAATCAAATATCAAAAAGCTCCATAGGAAATGAAAATACTCAAAAGATGGCTGATCAATACTCATTTATTGCAAGGCTTTTTATCGACTGGGCAGCACCAGACCCTGCGCTTTGGGCGGTGCGAATTTTTGCAGTAGTAATAATAGCTGTAATTGGAGGCGGAGTCTTATTCTATAGATATCGGGGCTAACGCATGTCATTTGACTATTTTTCCTTTGATTGGCTGAATTTCGTAATCCTGCCATGCGCTACGACGCTTGTGCTGCTTTACTTTTATAGGAGGATAACCAAGACGGAGAGAATTACGAATGATGCGAAACTAAACACTATCCTCCAACAATTAATCGGCCTTGTCAAAGAGATAAGGCTTGAATTCGACTCCCCCGCAGCGACCGTATACAAGCCGATTATTCTCGCTGCGGTTCTACTCGTTATCTTGAAATTTTTTGGGCTTTTGGGTGGCAGTTATGGTTTCCCACTTTGGCTTGCGATACCCATAAGCTCCATTCTTGCTCCGATAAATGAAGAGATAATTATCCGGGGCTTTTTCTTCGGCGTTTTTGTATTGACGCTGATGCACTGCGTCAATTTGCTAGTCCGAGGGAAGATTCGCCAAAAGGAGTTTGTGTTTGAGAAGCTCCCGACATATTTGGTTATAACGGGGATTCTGCTGCAAGCCGCGCTTTTCGGCTGGCTTCACGAAAAGAATCTTTTTTCCCTTGAAGGGCATAATTGGGCAGACGTGCTTTCAAGAAGCCTTTCGGGCGCAGCTTCTGGCTGGCTTTTCTACTATAGCAGGAAAAATCTTCTCCCCGCGATGGTCTTTCACTCGGCATGGAACACTATTGTGATATTTTCTGACCAATTTGTGCTATTCTGAGCGTTTTCTCCGCCGTAATTCACGTTCCCACGATTTTCCGTGTTAGCAACGCTTTTAAATCTCACATGCGAATTGCGGTCAAGGCGATAGGTATGGACAGCTTAGTAAAGTCAGTCCTAGGTGAGCAAGAGCCAGCTCCAGCCGAGACTTTTGGCTCAGACCAGATTAAGATAGTGACAGTTGGAGTAGGAGGAGGAGGCAACAACACGGTGAACCGCCTTATCCGCTCGGGAGTCAAGGGATGCGAGCTTGTCGCTGTAAACACAGACAGGCAGCATTTGAACATGATTCACGAGAAGGCTAAGAAGGTCCTCATCGGCAAGACCATAACCAAGGGGCTTGGTGCTGGTGGCTATCCTGACACAGGCACGAAAGCAGCTGAAATAGACAGGCCGCTCATCGAGAAGGAACTTGAGGGCGCGCACCTGGTATTCATCTGCGCGGGCATGGGAGGAGGCACGGGCACAGGCGCGGCTCCGGTAATCGCGGAAATCGCGAAGGAGCAAGGCGCAATAGTCGTGGCGATGGTCACCTACCCGTTCAACCTTGAGCGGGCAAGGCGCGTGAAAGCCGACGAGGGAATTGCGAAGCTTCGCAAGAACGTTGACTCGGTAATCGTGCTCGACAACAACAGGCTCGTGAAGCTTGTTCCCAACCTGCCCATGAACGAGGCGTTTGCGGTGGCGGATGAAATCCTCGCAAAGGCTGTCGGCGGGCTTGTATGGACAATCACGCAGCCCTCCCTCATCAACATCGACTTTGCCGACGTGCGCGCAATCGTGCAGGGCGGCGGAGTGGGCTTCATCGCGGTCGGCGAAGGAAAGGGAACCGACAAGGTGCGCGGTGCGGCTGAGGGCGTGCTGAAGAACAAGCTACTCGATGTGGACTACGAAGGCGCGAACGGAGCGCTCATCCACATCTCGGGCGGCGCGGACCTGACGCTTGGCGATGCCATCAAGGCCGGTGAAATCATCACCGAGAAGATGGACCCGCAGGCGAATGTCAAGTGGGGCGCAAGGCTCATCCCTGGCTACGACGGCAAACTGGAAATAGTTGCAATCGTGACCGGAGTGAAGGGGGCCAACATCTTCGGCGCAGGAGCAGACGAGCCGAAGAAGGAAGTGTCCTACAGCGACATAGAAATAATCGGGTAAAGCCAAAAGAGTCTGTTTTCACAACCAAACTGGCGCGCGGGACTCCCAACCCCCGCTCGCCGTTTTGTGTTTTTTTATTTTCCTTTAGCGTAAGCACTTTTCACCCCTCTCATTTGCAACCACTGGAAGGGAGGTCAAAAAGCGTTTATTAACCCGGCAAATGAAGGAAGGGCATGGCTTCGAAGGAAGGAAACTTTATATTGGGGCGGATGGAAAGGGAAGGCATGCGGAAGCTGAGCGCAGTCATTGTGAAGGAAGAAAACCTCTACGTTGCCCACTGCCCAGAAGTCGGGACAGTGAGCCAGGGCAAGACAGTGCGTCAGGCGCTCAAGAACCTCAAAGCGGCAACCGAACTCTACTTGGAAGAATGCCCTGTGAAATTCTCCTCGAAGCCCATCTTGGCCACGTTCGAGGTTGTCGGGCATGCAAGCCCAGCTTAGGAAAATTTCCGGAAAGGAACGCGTCAAGCTCCTTTGCAACAGGTTTGGCTTTTTTGTGAAAAGGCAGAAGGGAAGCCATATCGTTCTTGTGAAAGAAACCCCGACTGAAAAGATAGTCACGATTGTCCCGAACCATAGGGAACTCAAAATCGGCACGCTGAAAGGGATACTTGAGCTTGCCGGAGTTTCAGAAGAGGAGTTTGCAGAGGAACAATAATTCGAAAATCCGCTCTGATTTTTTCAGGAATTTTCGCGAATTCGGCAATTTTTCATATTTTCACGCCGTAGAAAAAAAATCCTCCGAACGCGCGCATTCTGCGCATTAGCAATGTATATAAATGTAATCAGCGTATTTGGAAGCGGCGACCAGGATGTGCAGCAAAGACACGTCGGGATAAGAGAGAAAACGGCGAGCGGACGCTGCACCAGAGGCACTAACAAAATGGGGGTTGGGAAACATGTTCGAAAACGTGGTTGGGGAAAAGTCCGAGCCTGAGATGTTCAGCAACGAGCAAATCAGGATTGGCGTCATCGGCGTCGGCGGGGCGGGCTGCAACACCGTTGACCGGATGATGAAGAACGGCTTGAAGAGCGCGCAGACGATTGCGGTAAACACTGACCAGTTGCATTTGAAGGTCGTTCAGGCACACAAGAGGGTGCTTATTGGCTCCACTGTGACCAAGGGGCTTGGTGCCGGGGGCTTTCCGGAAGTTGCGACAAAGTGCGCGGAGATGAGCAGGGAGAAGCTTCGCGAGGTAATCGGACAGAAGGAGCTTGTCTTCATTGCAGGGGGGATGGGTGGAGGCACGGGCACAGGTGCGGCCCCGGTAATCGCGGAAATCGCGAAGGAGCAAGGCGCAATAGTCGTGTCGGTCGTCACAATGCCATTCCGCCTTGAGAGGGCAAGAATGCAGAAGGCGAAGTGGGGATTGGAGCGCCTCGCTGCGAAGTCCGATACCGTCATAGTCATCGAGAACGACCGGCTTGTGAACTATGTTCCGAACCTGCCGATTGCCGAGGCATTCAACCTCGCAGACGCGATAACCGGCAAGGCAATTGCGGGCATATCAGACACGATAATGCTGCCCTCCCTCATGAACATCGACTTTGCGGATGTGAAGTCGGTGATGGAGAACAAGGGCTTCGCACTTATTTCCATGGGCGAGGGCAAGGGAAGCGACAGGATTGAGCAGGTCGTGCGAAACACCATGGAGCACCCGCTTCTTGACGCAAGCTATGAGGGTGCGAAAGGAGCTCTCCTGCACATCAACGGCGGCACAGGCTTGACGCTTGGAGAGGGGATTGACATCGGGGAGAAGATTTCCGAGAGCTTCGACGGAAACGCGGATGTGAAGATTGGCGCAAGGCTCGACCCGAGTATGGCGGACACCATCACCGTCACGTCAATTGTGACTGGCATAAAGAACCCATATCTCGGGGCTAAAGCCGAGAGCGAGCCGCAGAAAGTAATCCAGATGGACGCGCTCAACTACCTGTAAATCTTTTTTTTCTTTCCAGTGCCGCCCGGGGGGCGGCGCTTTTCAGTTTTGTTTTTAAACCCTTCAAACGGAATGCTGCTTCGTCAAAAGAGGGCTGGTAGCTCAGCGGTAGAGCGCGTCGTTCGCAACGACGAGGCCATGGGTTCAAATCCCGTCCAGTCCATTTTCATTTCGCCGCGCGAAATGGAAATAAGTCGAGCGAAGCTCGACTGTATCGTCAACTCCCGCAGGAGTTGGCGACTTGTTGTGTGGTTTATGTGAAAGTCGCAGTCTTGTTTTCCGGAGGGAAAGATTCCGTCTTTGCGGTTTTCTGCTGCCTCTACAAAGGATGGGAAGTGGAACTTCTTACGATAGAACCTGCGGAATACTCGACAATGTTCCACCACCCAAACGTGAAATGGTGCGAATTGCAGGCTAAGGCGATGGGCTTGCCGATAAGGATGGTGAAAGCGACTGGCGAAAGCGAGAAGGATGAGCTAGTGGCAATGAAGGGGGCGCTTGCGAAGATGAATGTCGATGGCGTTGCGGCAGGCGCGATAGAGAGCGAGTACCAGAAGGAGAGGGTGGACAGGATTGCGCACGAGCTTGGCATAAGGAGCTTTCCCCCGGTATGGAGAACCGGGGATGCGCTTTTGGAGGAGCAGTGCCGCTATTTTGAAACCTATGTTGTTGCGGTTGCTGCGGAAGGCCTTGGGAAAGATGAACTTGGCGCAAAGTTTGATGCCGCATTCGTCGAGAAGGTTCGGAAGATGAGACCTGTAGTGAGTGCGCATCTTGAAGGCGGGGAGGGGGAGACTTTCACCGCCTGGGCGCCTTTTTTTGAAAAAAGAATTGGAATAAAGAAAATAGAAAAGGAGTACGACGGAACGCGGGGAATTGCAAGAATTTCCGGGGCGCGGCTTTCATGGCCGGTTTCGCGAGGCGTTGCGAGAATCTCCGATGGAAGGTCTTCCTAGCCAGTGGGAGTTGCCTTACCCGCCATCCGGTCAAGCCTGTCTATGATGGCATTGAGTTCGGTGCCGTATGCGGTCTGGATGCGCACGGAAGACGTGAATTTGGCGTCTATCGGGAGCTCTTTCCTCAGCCGGAGCGTGTTGTTGCCGAACGCCTTGGCGCTTGAGACGGGTATCGTGACCTTGATTGGCACATTCTCCTGCACGCGGAAGGACGCCGGCTGCCCGGTGGTGCTTATACCTATGAGCTGGGTATCGATTGGTATCGAAAATGAAAGTGGAATGTCGAACGTTTCGGGGAACATGTCCTTTATCGGATACTGTCTGTCAATCGACACCTGTGTTGTCACAGGCGCTGACAGCGTGATATCCCGGTTCTGGAGCGCGCGAAGCTCGTCGGCTATGTCGGAAAGGGCCTGCTTCTGCGAGGCGCTGAGTGGTTTTTCCCCGAAGAATAGGATGCCGAAGCAGGCGAGGGAGATTATGAGCGCGAGCACGCTTATGAAGATGACCGCGCCAGAACTCTCCGATGGAAGCTGAGGCTTATGCTGCGCTTGGGGCTCGTTTTTTGGAACGCTGTACGCCTGCTGGCTTTCTGGAGTAGGCTTTGAAAACCTGCTTGGAAGGCTCGAGGGCATGGCATCACCAGGTGCAGATTCCCGGGGGGAGTTTTTAATTATAAATGTTTATGCCGCAAAGAAGCATGGTGGATTTTATGCCTAAAGTGAAATTCAAGAGCGACGGGAAGGAAATTGAGGTGCCGAAAGGGACCTCGCTCACGCAGGCTGCGGAAGACGCAGGAGCGAGCATACCTTTTTCCTGCAAGGCTGGCGTTTGCATGAGCTGCCTCGTCAACGTGGTGAGCGGAGGGGAGAACCTCGGGCCCGTGACTGACAACGAGAAGGCCACGCTCGAGGGATTTGGCGCCAAGCCGAACCAGAGGCTTGCCTGCCAGTGCGTCGTGGAAGGCGACGTTGTTGTCGAGAACCCCTAGTCTTCTTCTTTTTCCATTTTCTAATGGCAATTTCCTGGGCTGCGACGAAGGAGGAGCGTCATGCTGACCATTGAGACCGACCGGAGAGCATACCCTGCGGGCTGCGAAATAAATGCGATTGTAAGCCTCAGGCGCGACAAGCCCGTAAAGGCACGCGGGCTCTTCGTGCGCCTAACTTGCACCGAGAGGCGGCAGGTAAAAAACAGCGTCGTCCTTGACAGGTACGATTATGACAGGGACAAGGAAATTGGAATGCCATATAGCTCACATATGGAAACAAGGGTCAGCGAGCACACCAAAAAACTGTTCGAGCAGGAGATAAAGGTGTGCGGCGAAGAGGAATTCCTGGAAGGAAAATACAGTGTGTTGTTCATCCTGCCAAAAAACGCCAAGCCGACAAGCCGCGAGTTCGGGCATGACGATAGGATACACGTCTGGAGGATTTCGGCGAAACTGGACATCCCCTTTGCCATTGATGAGAATGCCGAGGAAGAAATAGTGGTCGCCGGGCTTTAGAGAAGGAAAAGCTTGAGGAAAAAGAGTGGCGATTCTGTTTTCTTCTTCTCATCGTCGGAAGCGAGCATGTTTATTATCACGCGCCTTGCCTCTGGCTTGTCGGCAGCCTTGCCGATGAGTGTGTTGAGCAGGAAGCGGAAGCGCGAAAGCCGCTGGAGCCTATAGGAGTTCTCCATCTCGGGGCGAAGACTTGAGTCTATTGCTTTTTGGTAGCCTGAAAGCGAGGCTGCATTCAGGGGAGCCCCCCCTTGAGATGAGGAAAGCGACTCGCAGATTGCTTCAGCCGCGAATTTGCCCGAGGAGAGTGCGTTGCCGACCCCCTCGCCGGAGAATGGGTCGACAAGCGAGGCGGCATCCCCGACAAGAAGCCAGCCGTCCCCAGTATTTTTCCGCCTGTGGGAGCCCAATGGGATGGACCAGCCGGAAATCCTGCCGAATGGGGCGGCATTCCTGAAGCGCTCGATGAAAATCGGATTTTTGGCAATCGCCTCCTGGAGCATGGCCGCTGGGTGCTTTCGTCCAGCCAAGTCGGACGAGAGTATGCCCAAGCCGACGTTCGCGCGGCTTTTGCCCATTGGAAAAATCCATAGATAGCCTGGCAGCACCCCGTCTATGAAATAAAGTTCTATGTTGTCGGTAAGCCCCGCCACGCCGTCATAGTAACCCCGCACCGCGGAATAGACGTGGTTTGTCGGCACGTTTTGAAGCGAGAGGCAGCGAGCGACCGTAGATGCCGCGCCGTCTGCGCCCACGACTACGCGCGAGGCGAAACTTTTCTTCTCAGGAGGAACCCCCTCTTTTGCAAGCATGCCCTCCACGCCGCACGCCGCGCCGCTTTTGTCGCGGATGACATTTTGCACGAGGAAGTTCTCGATGGCGGTTATCCGCGGATGCGACTTTGCCGAATGGAAGAGGATGTTGTCGGTGTTTATCCGCGCAATCGTGTAGCCTGCGAATTCCATCCCGTCGGCTTTTGGGAACGGGACGGTGACGGACTTGCCGCTCGGCGCAGAGAGAAGCACGCCATGTATCTTGCCGTGGGGATAGGAATCAAGGTAATGCAGGAGGCCAAGCTCGCGCATTATCCCGATTGATTTTCCGGAGAATGCGTCGCCGCACACTTTTTCGCGCGGGAACCTTGATCGCTCGAGGAGGAGCACGCGCTTTCCTGCCCGCGCTAGGTATAGTGCTGTGGAACAGCCGGAAGGCCCGGCGCCGACAACTATCGCGTCGAAAGAATCGTTTTCCATGGAAAAGCACGCCTGAAGCGCAAATATAAACTATTCCCTTAAAAAAGCGTACCATGGGCGACTGGAAGGAAAGCGTTGCGAAAATATGGACGGCACCTGATCGGCTGCCGCGCGGGGCTTGGCTTTGGTGGTTCTGGCTCTTTTTCATCCATGGCAGCGGAACCACAAAAACCGGGAAATGCCGGCAGATCATGATTCTCTGGTCGGTGAAAAACGACCCGGATATAAGCTGCAACGGCATGGATATCCGGGTTGCCCGGCAGATAACGCGGGAAGACGGAAAATATCTTCTTGATGGCGCGGCTGCTGCTTGGTATTTTGACGGGGAGAGGATGCGCGAGGATTTCGTGCTTGAACGGTCGCTGATGAATCTTGACCCTTCTTCGCTTTCCCTTGTTGCCCCGGGCAAAACGCCAAGCTCGTTTTGCCTTGAAGACGAGGAATTTGTTACGAAAATCGATTCTGGCGGGATAAAATTCGCCTTTAGGGCAAGGCAAACCGACAGGAATGCCGCCATCGGGCCGACATACGGGAGGACAAAGCTCCCTTTTGGCATGGAAATCGAAGGCACGAGGATAGAGGCTCTGGAGCTTTTTGGCGAGGAGACCGATGCTGAAGGCAAGGCGCAGAAAATAGCCGGCACCGCCTATTTCCAGAAAATACTTCTTGCCGCGCCTCCGCCGCAATGGTACTGGGGGCTCTACCACTTCCAAGACGGAAGCTTCTTCACCTACATGCTGCCTTATGTCGGGAAAGCAACATTCGCAGACAACCTTTGGAAAGGCGCAAGCCTCTCTTCGCCCCATCTGCCTGCGAACCAGGACATCATGCTCTATCATGCGCCAACAAGAAGGCTATTCGAGGGGAAACGTCTTTCAGTTGTTCCAAGAAAAACTGCAACAGAAGGCTGCTGGCTTCACGAGATAACCGGGGGCGGGAAGGGGTTTGCGATAACCGCGCAAGCCGAGGGGTATTCCCACGCCTGCTGGAAATTTGAGAAGAAGATAGGCGTTCTTCCGCCCAAATCGAAATTCCTCTACAACGAGTACCCCGCAGTTGTGAAAAAGCTTGTCGCAAAACTTGATTCGGGCGAGGAAATTGTGCTTCAAAACGCCTGGGGGAATATGGAAAACGCCTGGGGATTTTTGATTTAGGGCGTTTTCCAGAATTCGCCGCAGCGAATCTGATGGAGAATTCTTGGGGATTCATCCTGTAGGGAATTGATCTTCATCGCATGGATTATCTTAAATCGGCCTTTATTCCACCCCTCAATTCCTGGTCCCTGAAAAAAAATCGCAACCCCTACATGAGAATTATCATCTTGGTGCCGCCGCCGCTGCCTTTGTGGGACACTGCACGGGATTTCGGCCCACTAAGAATGAACATAGAACCCCCCGCCCCATAATGCTTCCAAGAGCATATAAAGCTTGGCAAAAAGAAACCTGCCGGCGCAAAACCGGCGCTTGCATCCTCTTTGACAAGGATTGATGAGCGCCGCTCAATCGTTTTAAACCCTTCGAGGCTAACCCATACACGCCGCCATCGCTTGTGCGGTGTCGATCCGGCGGGCAACGCCCGCCAGCTGTCCAAATCCCGCGGGATTTGAACATCCGGCAGAACTGCGGTTCTGCTGATCCGTCCATTTCGCTTTAGGCGAAATGAAACATGCCGACGTGGCAGTCAGATTTGCCTGCGCCCTTTTTCCTTATGGAAAAAGGCATCCCTTTTTGCCTTCGGGCAAAAAGTGGACGGGCAAATACCTGCCACGAGCGCAATAAATTGCCGACGTGGCAGAACCTGGTATCGCGCTAGACTTGAACCCATGTGCGAACATGGCGTGAAATCTAGTGCCCTTCGGGGCTTAGGAGTTCAAATCTCCTCGTCGGCGTTTTATTTTTAGTAAGACTTAAATACATTACTGACGTATAAATCTCTATGAAAGACTGGAAAGAACGGCTCGCAGAGAGCAAGTGGATGACTGATGCAGACAAGACACTATTTTTGAAATTCGCAGAAGACGCCGTGGCACGCCAGATAGGCGAGAGGCGCATAGAGAAATATAGGTCAGATTTTGCCTCAGCGCATTATATGACAGGCATGAGCCTAAGCGCCATGGTAAAGAATTTTGATGGGCTTAAACAGGCAGTAAGCAAGATAAACGGCGATAAGCAGCAATACAGCGCCATTACAAAGAAAGACGTTAAACGGCAGCTTGGCAGCCTTTACAA
>Ga0209835_1001481_pt1 | contig 13009 bp, 9 predicted proteins | sample LakKivwa52mmetaG_FD_184138 | JGI IMG/M metagenome (GOLD analysis project Ga0209835, IMG submission 184138) | Anoxic lake water microbial communities from Lake Kivu, Rwanda to study Microbial Dark Matter (Phase II) - Lake Kivu water 52m metaG... | ecosystem: Environmental > Aquatic > Freshwater >...
GCACAATTCTGCTGCTTAGCCCTACAACTCAACAGCGACAAAGCTTATGAGCGAATTTGGTTCCGTTATTGCAAAGGCAAATTCCTCATTTGATGAGGGTTTTGGATGTGGGAAACTTTAGTAACTAAAAACACCTGCGGCGTTAAGTTTAGCCTCAATTTCGGGACTAATATTCGGCAGATGTGAGAGTTTCTTCATGTTGCAGCAAATTTTTTCGAACTGTAAAACCTCCTTACAGCATCATCCTTCAATGCACATTCTGATAGGTCACTTTTTATGCCAAAGTAATTATATCCTTGATTTTTAATTATTTACCTACATTTAAACTGAAGAAAAAATTGCAGGGTGTTCATTTTTCGGGCATTGATGTACAATAGCGAACAATAAAAAAATTCCCGGATTGTCAGGTTTAATTTTTTTGATGAATCGTGTAAAAAAATCCCACGAATACCGAAGTAAAAGGCGTGAATAAAAAGGTTCGCCAAAAAATCTTTTTGTCGCAAATTATCTTCTTATTTTTCTTTCCTTTGCAGATGAAAAATGAAAGAGCGTGATGCAAGTAGATAATATGTTCACTGAACCGTTAATTATCAATTACAACTGGAAGGATAAAAAAATTCTTGTTGCCGATGATATTGACCTCAACTTCATGCTAATCAAGAAGTTTCTTAGCAAAACCGGGGCTACCATACTTTGGGCAAAAGACGGTGTTGAAGCTGTGGAACTATTTGATAATCAAAATGATATTGATTTGATTCTGATGGACATCCGCATGCCAAACATGAATGGCTTTGACGCTACAAGAATTATCAAAGGTAAAAATCCCGGGATGCCGATCATCGCACAGACAGCCTATGCACTCGACGGAGACGCAGAGCGCAGCATGGAAGCCGGATGCAACCATTACGTTACAAAACCCATTAACCTGAAAAACTTTCTCGATTTGATCGCTAATTATCTTGGACATTAATGATTTAAATAAACTCCTCAATTTAGCTTTTAATGGAAAATCAGCCCCTGTATGACATTTCGGTTCTATTCGTCGAGGACAATGATTCGCTCAGATTCCTCTTCGAAAAGATGCTTGCGAAAAAAGTTGCCAAAGTAATCAGCGCTGAAAATGGCCAGGTCGGCCTTGATCTTTACCTTTTGCACAAGCCTGACCTGGTAATCACCGACATCAGCATGCCGGTAATGGACGGGCTGCAGATGATCAAAAAAATCAAGGAAAAAATGCCCGATACCAAAGTGGTGGTAATGTCGGCTTACAGCAATAATGAGTATTTCCTCGAAGCCATAAACCTGAGAGTAGATGCCTATCTTTTAAAACCTGTGGATGCCCCCAAACTGGTTTCAACGCTAAACAATATGTCGTTTGAGATCATTGCTGAAAAGGGGAAGGAAAAATTGATTGCCGAACTGATGCTCGACCTTGCCACGCTGCGCAAGGAATTGATGGAAAAAGAGCAACAGATTGAGGATCTGAAAGGTCGGCTCGAAAAAAATCAGTGATCCAGCGCTGGCGCCCGATATAAGCCAATCCTACCGCCCGCCAATCCAATGTCCGGCAACCGGAATTCACAGTCAGGAAAATGAAATCCAAAACCTAATTTGAGCTATTCGACCACAATTTTGGGCTGCTTTCCTTTGCCAATTGCCCTCAATTTCCTTATTTTGCAAAAAAATCATTAAACCGACTCAGCGATGAAAATTGAAAGAAGCAGCGGTATTTTGCTGCATCCCTCCTCACTTCCGGGCAAATATGGAATTGGCGCCCTGGGAAAAAATGCCATGGATTTTGTGGATTTCCTCGAAAAAGCAGGTCAGAAGTTGTGGCAGGTGCTCCCTATGGGGCATACAGGTTACGGTGACTCGCCATACCAGTGTTTTTCCATTTATGCCGGAAACCCAATCCTGATTGACCTCGAGCTTTTGGTGAAAGATGGCTACCTGAAAAAAGGCGACCTTACCGATGTTCCTGACTTCCCCGATGATCGGGTGAATTATGGAGAGGTAATCAACTTCAAGCGCCGGATGCTAAAAATTGCCCATCAGCGGTTTTATGAAAACAAAATCAACCAGGATGCTGAATATCACGCATTTATTACTGGTCACAACAGCTGGCTGAAAGACTATTCCACCTTTGTGGCGTTAAAGGAGCTATTTAACGGAAAAGCGTGGTGGGAATGGCCGGATGAGTTCAGACTGAGGAAAACTGATGCGATTGAGACCTTTGCCAAACATTCGCACCTTGAGGTGGGTTTCCATCAGTTTGTGCAGTATCTTTTTTACAAGCAATGGCTTGATGTGAAAAAGTATGCCAATAAAAAGAAAATCAGGGTGATAGGAGATATTCCGCTTTACGTGGCTCACGACAGCGCCGATGTTTGGAGCAACCACGAACTCTTCAAATTCGATAAAAATCGTAATCCGATAGCTGTTGCCGGGGTACCACCCGATTATTTCAGCCAGACTGGTCAGCTTTGGGGTAATCCACTCTATAACTGGGATTTAATGAAAAAGAACGGCTTCAGCTGGTGGATCGGGAGGGTTAAATCCTCGTTTGAGCTTTACGATTACGTCCGAATTGACCATTTCAGAGGGTTTGAAGCATACTGGTCGGTTCCGTTTGGCGAAAAGACCGCCATCAACGGAGAGTGGGTAAAAGCTCCTGGTGAAGAGCTTTTTGATACAATCCAGAAAGAGTTGGGCCGATTGCCCATCATTGCCGAAGACCTTGGAGTAATCACGCCTGAGGTGGATGCATTGCGAATGAAATTTGAATTTCCGGGCATGAAAATTCTTCAGTTTGCCTTCCATTCTGATGATGGCCAAAAGTACCTTCCACACAACTACACCGATAATTTTATTGTTTACACCGGAACGCACGATAACGACACCCTGGCGGGATGGTTCAAATCGCTCGAAAAGCCGGTCAGAAAAAAAGTGCTTACCTATGCTGATGCTGATTCAAAAACGATTTTCAGGAAGATGATAAGGCTGGCCTGGAGTTCGGTAGCTTCAATCGCGGTAATTCCTCTTCAGGACCTCCTGGAACTTGGTTCCGGTTCAAGAATGAACACACCCGGCACCCCCGGTGGCAACTGGCATTGGCGATTCAGAAAAGATCAGCTTACCAGAGAACAAGCCACCTGGCTGGCCGAAGTCACAAAGATTTATAACCGTTAAGCCATGAATAAGAAAATTTCGATATATCAAACCCTGCCCAGGCTTTTTGGCAATAAAAACCGAAACCCAAAGATTGACGGCTCGATGGAGGAGAACGGCGTCGGCAAATTCAATGACTACTCTAAAACCGCCCTTCAGGCTATCAGGGATCTTGGGATCACACACATCTGGTACACGGGAGTTCTGGAGCACGGAACTGCCACGGACTATACCAAATCAGGGATTAACAAAGACCACCCGGCGCTGGTGAAGGGTAAAGCCGGCTCGCCTTATGCCATCAAGGATTACTATGACGTAGATCCCGACCTGGCCGTTGAGGTGAAAAGCAGGATGAAGGAGTTTGAAGATCTGATTAAGCGCACCCATGACACTGGTTTAAAAGTCATTATTGACCTGGTTGCCAATCATTTGTTCCGGCAGTACCATTCAGATGCTAAACCTTCCGGAACGTTGGATTTCGGAAAAGATGATGATACAACCAAAGCATTTGATCCGCAGAATAATTTCTATTATCTCCCCGGAACCCGCTTTCAGCTTCCATCAGAGATATTTTTAAACAAACAGCTAACCAGCTCTTTAACATCAACTTACAACGAGGAACCCGCACGGGCTACCGGAAACGATGTTTTTGTCGAGAATCCCGGTAGTAACGACTGGTATGAAACAGTAAAACTGAACTATGGTATTGATATGCAAGGAGATGGATTGAATCATTTTACTCCTGTTCCCGATACCTGGAAAAAAATGCTTGATATCCTTCTTTTCTGGGCTAAAAAGGGAGTGGATGGTTTCCGTTGCGATATGGCCGAGATGGTTACCGTAGAGTTTTGGAATTATGCCATTAAATCGGTAAAAAAAACCTATCCGGACCTGATTTTTATCGCTGAGATTTACAACCCTGTTGAATACCATAACTACATAAATTTCGGCGGATTCGATTACCTCTACGATAAGGTGGGTCTTTATGATACACTCAAAAGTATTGTCGTCAGCCAGTCTTCGACTACCAACCTTTCCAACTGCTGGCGGGTACTGGAAGGGTTGGATGCCAACATGCTCAGATTTCTCGAAAACCATGATGAGGTAAGGTTTGCCTCACCAGCATTTGCCGGCGAACCTTTTGCAGCCATTCCGGCCATGACCCTGATAGCCACCATGCACCGCGGACCGGTAATGATTTATGGCGGGCAGGAAGTTGGCGAACCTGCTGCTGGCGTCAGTGGCTTCAGTGGCGACGACGGCAGAACCACAATCTACGACTACTGGAGCATGCCTGAACACCAGAAATGGATGAACGACGGCAAATTCGACGGTGGAAAACTCAGTCAGGAGCAGGCACGTCTCAGACAGTTTTACCAGAAAATACTCAATTTCAGCATTCGTCACGATGCCATCTGCAACCATGAATTCTACGACCTGATGTGGGCTAACCCATACGACTCGCTTCCGACCAGAGACAAGGTCTATATCTGGTTGAGACACACCCCGAAACAGAAGCTGCTGTTTGTGGCCAATTTCGATCGCAAGGCAGGCCATCGCATCAGGGTAAAAATTTCCGATCATGCTTTTAATGAAATGGGCTGGTCGAAATGTTATGGCTTTGAGGCCAGCGAAATGCTTTGGAACAGGCAAAAACTCACTTTCGACCGCCAGACCGCCATTCAATCGGGGCTCAGTATCGAGTTGAATCCTAATGACGCACTGATCTTCGAAATTATTCCGAAAGACTGCCGGCAATAATCAGTCGTTTTTTTGCCCGGATGGAGGATCCGCGAATTAATAATTTTAAAAGATCAGATTTTGTTTGCAATTAAGCTCATTCAGATTTTTAACCCACCATCTCAGTTTGATTATCAATGCATTACATTCATACCATCCTCCTAAAACACACCTAACGATCAGATAATCATTGGATTAAATTCAGACAACCATTTATCACGGTAATGTTGACTCAATATACTAAAGATGAAAATAGCCCGATACCAGGAAACCATTCAGCGATACCAGGCCCGATGCAATCTTTGTCCGCATAACTGCGTGATTGCGGATGGCAAAACAGGCCGTTGCCATGTGAGAGAAAACGCTGAAGGCGACATTTACCTAAAAACATACGGAATTGTCTCCTCTATGGGCTTCGACCCGATTGAGAAGAAGCCGCTGTACCATTTTTACCCGGGCAAATACATATTCTCGATCGGCAGTTATGGCTGCAATCTGAAATGTCGTTTTTGCCAGAACTGGGAAATCTCGCAATCGGTTCCCGATCATTATGCCAAAATGAAAAAATTCAGGCCGGAAGACCTGGTTTCGATGGCCGCCGAAAGAAGGGACAACATCGGGATTGCATTCACTTACAACGAGCCGGCCGTGTGGTTCGAGTTTATGATGGATATTGCCGGCATTGCGAAAAGTCGTGGAATGAAGACGGTTATGGTGACCAATGGGTTCATCAATCCGGAGCCACTCGACGAACTTCTGGAGGTAATTGATGCCTTCAATGTTGATTTAAAAGCATTTACTGAAGAGTTCTACCGCAGTCAAACGCTGTCGTTGCTTGAGCCGGTAAAAAACGCCCTGCGCCAGATCAAAACAAGAGGAAAGCATCTTGAGATCACAAATCTGGTGATTCCCGGGCTGAACGACCAGATGAAAGACTTCACGGAAATGATCCGCTGGATTTCAGGCAATCTGGGCAACGACACCATCCTGCATCTGTCACGCTATTTCCCCAACTACAAGCTCACGCAACCGGCTACCTCGGCTGATGATCTGAAAAGACTCTTTGAAGTAGCCAAAAGCAAGCTTAAGTACGTTTATTTGGGAAATCTGGCCGGTAATAGCGGTCAAAATACCGAATGCCCGTCCTGCAACAGCCTGCTCATCAGCAGAAGCCGCCACGATTCGGTACTGACCGGATTGCAAAAAAATGGAACCTGTAAAAACTGCGGCGCACTGATTTACGGGCAATTCTGAATTAATTTTCAGGAATATTAATCCACACAATTTTTCGTTTTAGAGGTGCGGATTTTACCTTTCACTACAAAACGGCCATCCGGATTAAAGATCAAAATATCAGCTCCGGTTGGCGCTAATGATGAAATAAAACCCAGCTTCAAACATTGAATTAGGTGATAAAGGTATGCGAAATGTTCTGATTATCATTTTTTTATATCTGGATTTTCATCTGTTTTCCCAGCCTCTTACTCATCGGGGAGGCGCTGAAATGCCTGCTGAAATTTTGCTGGCGACATTTTCCGGTTTCAGGCAGGGCGATATCATTTACAGCGCCTATCAGGTAAATGGCCGGGTGTATGCCAGTTGGTCGCAGCCCGCAGCAGAAAAAGAGTTTTTTATCCGTGCAATGGCTGATGATGGCGAAAACCCGGTAAAAACCGGCGTTGATCTGGTAGTAAAAGAGAGTCCGGTTTACATTTTGTACCGCGAAAATTTCTTCACTATGCTAAAGGTGGAAAGAATGCCGGGAGACCGTTATTACTCACGCGCCAGGCTGACCGAAACCGAAAAGTTGGTGCACTTAAACGACAATCTTTACTACAGTCAATGTCCGAAATGGCCGGAAAATGTTGAAACCACCGCTCGAAACAATCCACGAAGAAACAGTTCAGAGTATTTTTATACCTGGTTGAATTTCAATGAAGTACTACCCAAATATTACGAAAGACTCGACTTTGAACTGGTTACGGGCGACGGAAGCCTCACCCCGGCGAAAAGCCTGAATTACTGGCGGTATCAATTTAAGGATGAGGATTTTCAGCGTGGTTACATCGTTTTGAAAGTGATTGCCACCCCACTGAAAAACTGCAAATCCATTGAAAACGAAAGAGTGATCCGGGTTAACCTGGACAGCAGGAAAAATCCGGATCAGATCGGTAATTAACCCGAAAACTACCTGGACATTTCGTTGATTTTCCGATCAACGGCTTCAACAATCTCCTTTTCCATCGCCTCTGCCATTTGTTCAATGGCTTGACCTTCATCAATCAGTCTTTTTACGAAGTCCTTATCATCAATTCCTGAAGCGTTGATTTTCACATTCATATAAGCACCCCGAACTGCAGTGCGGGCACACAAAGCTCCAACTCCTGCATCTGAAACGGAGTTGGGATTTCCGGTAAGCGCCATCGCTTTCATTATTTCCATGGATTCGAGGGATTTCTTCATTACCCGGAAAGGAATCTCCATGGCATATTTCGAAGCCTCCTGAATTGCAAAAGTCCGTTTCTTTTTCTCCTCATCGGTGCCCTTTGGCAGCCCGAAGGCATCCATAATCCTGTTGAATGCGCGGGTGTCTTCATCCACCAGAAACAGCAATTCATCCTTTATAGCCTGGCCTTTTTCTGCCCAACCGGAGAACTCTTCCCAGCGCTCGTCCCAGCCGCGCTTGTGCGACGAGAGGTTAGCTACCATTGCCCCCAGCGATACACCCAGCACACCGGCATAAGCCGAAATGGAACCGCCGCCCGGCGCAGGCGACTCGGAGGCCGTTTCGTTGGCAAATTCCCGAAGGTTCATATCCACAAGTTTCTTCGTTTTATCCTCAGCGATCATGTATTCGATAATCTTTTCCTTTGGATTAAATGGTTTCAGATCATCCAGTCCGAGCGATTTCACCGCAATTTTGATGAGTTCTTCTTCAGAAACTCCTACCGATCGCTGCTGCTTGCGGAGGAAATATTTACCGGCGTCAATCATTGCTTTCAGCGGAATCAAACCGACCAGTTCGGAGCCCGTCACCCTTAGTCCGCGTTCCTGAGCCTTTTTGCAGGCTTCTTCGAAGGCAATATGAACCGGTGTGATGCTGATATTGGTCAGATTCAGAGAAATCTGTGCGATACCATATTCTTCGATGTACCAGCCAATTCCTTTTACCGCTTTCAACGAACCGGGCACGTACACCTGGTTACCGCTCTCATCCTTAACTATTTTTCCGGTCACAGGATCGCCTTCTCGTTTAACCCGGCCCCGTTCACGGATATCATAAGCCACTGAATTGGCGCGGCGGGTGGATGTTGTATTCAGATTCACATTGTAAGCCACCAGAAAATCCCTTGCTCCCACGGCGGTTGCACCTGAACGGGCATTGAATTTCGCCGGGCCAAAATCGGGCTTCCACTCTGGTTTGGTAAGTTTTTCCGGCAACCCTTCATACTCACCCGACCGGCAATGCGCCAGATTGCGGCGCTCCTGTGTAAATGCCGCATTTTCGTAGCAATATACAGGGATTTCCAGCTCCTCTCCTATCCGCTTTGCCAGCTTCCTTGCATATTCAACAGTCTCTTCCATGGTGATGTTGGCCACAGGAACCAGCGGACAAACATCAGTGGCACCCATGCGCGGATGCTCGCCTTTGTGGCGGGTCATATCAATGATCTGTGAGGCTTTTTTTACTGCAAGAAATGCGGCTTCGATCACCTGGTCGGGATCGCCGACAAGAGTGACCACCGTACGATTGGTAGCAGCGCCGGGATCAACATCAAGCAGTTTAACACCGTCAACAGTTTCGATCTGGTCGGTGATCTGTTTAATGATGGTCATATCCTTTCCTTCGCTGAAGTTGGGAACACATTCGATCAATTTCTTCATAGCTGATTTTTATGTTTTGTAAAATTTGTGGCAAATTAAAAGTATCGGAGAAAAACCCAAATAAATGCGTATGTTGCTGATAATGAATTTAACAGGAACCTAATCATTAACGCATTCCACCTTACCGTTGAGAATTGCCGTTTCAACCTTATTGCTACCGTAATAGTAGGGCAGAAATTGATAAGTTGGGATGGGCTTGGTAATGAATACGTTGGCTTTTTTTCCGACAGCAATACTTCCGAGCTCTTCACTCAAATCCATTGCGTAGGCAGTGTTGATGGTGGTGGCATTTATTCCTTCTTCAGGGGTCATTCTGTAGAGTATGCAGGCCATCGAAAGAATCAACTGCATGTTGCCCGATGGCGACGAGCCGGGGTTGAAATCGCTGGCCATGGCTAAGGGTAAACCAGCGTCAATCATTTTTCTGGCTGGAGCATAAGGCATATTCAGGAAAAAGGCAGCACCGGGAAGTATGGTGGGCATGGTCTCGGTTCCCAGCAACGCTTCAATCTCCTCATCGCCGGTATATTCAAGATGATCTACCGAGAGTGCATTGTACTTCACTCCCACCTGTATTCCGCCTGAGTAATCCAGTTCGTTAGCGTGAATTTTCGGGCGGAGGCCATATTTCATTCCCGCATTCAGAATCCGGTCGGTATCCTCAACCATAAAAAATCCACGATCACAAAAAACATCTATGTAATCTGCCAATTCCTCTGAAGCCACCATCGGAATCATTTCGTTGATTATCAGATCAACATAATCCGACTGCCTGGACTTGTATTCCAACGGCACAGCGTGGGCGCCGAGGAAAGTTGATTTTATGGTTAAAGGAGATATCTCCTTGAGCTTTTTAATTACCCTGAGCATTTTCAGCTCCGATCCGGTGGTCAGTCCATAACCGCTCTTTATTTCCACAGCGCCGGTTCCGAAGCTGATAATCTCTTTCAATCTTCCCAACGCCGACTGAATCAGCTCCTCCTCCGAAATCTCCTGCATCCGCCGGGCTGAGTTTAAAATCCCGCCTCCTCTTTTGGCAATCTCCTCATAAGAAAGCCCTTTGATCTTATCAATGTATTCGATTTCGCGACTGGCCGGATAGACCAGGTGTGTGTGAGAATCGCAAAAGGAAGGAAATACCATTTTATCAGTGGCGTCAATTATTCTGGAACTATCAATCCGCTCTTTGCTGATTTTTTGATGAAATTCGTGCATTGTCCCAAACGAAACTATTAGCCCGCCGGAAATCTGCAGAAAAGCATTTTGAATAGTTTTCAACTGGCCCATAGCTTTTCCTTTCACCATCAATGCGGGCGAGTCCTCCACCTGCACCAATTCCTTGATATTAGCGATAATTATGTCTTGCATAGCATCAAAATTCAATTGGCTGCAAAAGTAATCCAAGCTTTCATAAGAGAAAGGAAAATCTTAATGTACCCTTTCACGAAAGGCTAAAAAAGAAGCCTTTTCAACGCGACCAAGAAAAAATCTGCAATCAAAAAAAATGTATTTTTGCATTGTTTAGAATTAATATGAATTCCTGCCAATTGTATGTAATTCAATAATTTAACTTAATTAATTTCAAATTTAATTTCCATGAAAGCTAAGAATTTACTAATGTTGCTGACGCTCATTTTCAGTTTCTCGGTTCTTCTGGCCGAAAATGTTACTGTTCAGGAGGCTGAAAAGATTGCTACCCGCTTTTACAATGAAAAATATGCTGTAAACAATGGAGGAAACAAAGTTGCTTTTCAGGTTGTTGAGACACATATCATTGAAAATGAAAACAATCCGGCCGTTTATGTTTTCAATTTTAATAACGATGGTTACGCTGTAGTACCGGCCGACGACAGGCTTTACCCGGTGTTGGGATTTTCGTTCAACACTACCTTTGATCCCGAAACAGCACCTTCAAATTGGTGGTATGTTCTTAATGATTATGGCGCTCAGGTTACCCATGTTCGCAAAAACAACGTAGATGCAACCGACCGTGCTGCAGCCGCGTGGGCTAATCTGCGGAACGAAACCTCCGGAAATCTCTCCTTCCTCGCTAACACCAGGGACATCCCGATTATGCTCACCTCCACCTGGAACCAGGATTATCCTTACAATTATCTCTGCCCACCAGATCCACAGGGTCCAGGTGGATACGTTTACGCCGGTTGTGTAGCCACCGCAATGTCGATGATTATGTACCACTGGCGTTTTCCTTACACCGGTACAGGCAGTAAAACCTACTATCCTTCAGGTTATGGAGCACAAACAGCCAATTTTGGTCAGGCATTCTACAACTACGAAGCAATGGTAAATAATACCGGGAGCACACCAAATTACGATGTCGCTCTGCTTCAGTACCACTGCGGAGTTGCAGTTAGCATGATGTATGGCCCCGATGGCTCAGGAGCTTACAGCACCGACGTTGCCCCGGCAATCAAAAACTATTTCAAGTATTCTAACACCGCACAATACATTCAGAGAGGCGGTTGGGCAGCCTGGAAAGCCTACCTTAATCAGCAAATGGAACTTCTGCAACCAGTATATTATTCAGGACAGGACGCTTCAGGTGGTCATGCTTTCGTAGTAGATGGCCTTCAGGAACAGCCCGATAACTCCTATTATCATTTCAATTTTGGCTGGGGAGGTTCAGCCAATGGTTGGTACACCGCCGAAAATGCAGGTGGGTTTACTTCGTTCAATGCTATCGTCAGGAATTTTATTCCCAGCGAAACCATGTATCCTTATCCTCACCCGACCGAACAGGTTAATATTACCGGCTTGCTCGGAACCATCGAGGATGCCAGCGGTCCAAAACACAATTATCAGCCTAACGTAAACAGCCGCTGGCTGATCTCTCCGCAAAATCAATACGATTCCATTTCATATATCAGAATTACTTTCGACCGTTTTGCAACTCAGGAAGGAGTTGATTTTGTAAAAATTTATGACGGAGAAGATGAAACCGCTCCTTTGCTTGGCGAATTTTCAGGAACCACAATTCCTTCTGAGTTAGTTTCGACCGGAAACAAAGTTCTGATCGTATTCACCTCCGACGCCACCATAGAAGACAATGGCTGGATGATCTCCTATAAAGCATTTCAACCTGTTTGGTGTACAGGTTTAACTAACCTCACCGCACCAAGCGGTACTTTTAACGATGGTTCCGGATCATTCCACTACAATAACGGAACTACCTGTATGTGGACTATTCAGCCACAATGGGCAAGTGCGACCACCATAACATTCAACTACTTTGAAACCGAAGCCGGAAAAGACTTCCTGAAGGTTTATGATCTCCAGACACAACAATTACTTGCTAACCTATCCGGCAATACTTTACCTGGTCCAATTACCAGCAATAGTGGAAAATTTTACCTCGTTTTCACCAGCAACAACGCCAACCGCGCTTTGGGCTGGGAGATTTTTTACACCGCTAACAACGTGGGAATCAACGAAAACGATGAAGTTTTCAATAATCTTTCCATCTATCCGAACCCAGCGAAAGTTCAACTGAATATCTCCTTCGTTTCCAAAACCAATGATAAAGTTGATGTTTCAATTGTTAACATGACCGGTATGGTGGTGCACAATGAAACAATCAGATCAAAATCAACGGTATTCAACAACTCCATCAACCTGAGCAGTTTGGCAAAGGGTGTTTACATCCTGCGACTCCATTCGGATGAGAAAGAACTCGTGAGGAAAATCGTGGTTGAATAATCCAAGCAATTGGAATACAATATTTTATGTTTAAAAGAGGGGCAGCATGCACATGCTGCTCTTTTTTTATCTGAAAATGAGTTGCTTGCTTGAAAAAGCAGGTCGTTTTCCGTAATAAAACATTACCCACTCGCCAAATCAATCAATGAAAGTCGGGAACATACTCATTCTCCTGATTTCTTAAATATTTTATTTTCAAAGAGATAGTATTAACTTTAGTGCTGGAATCTGAATTTTTTTTCCTTTTTCGTAAAAAACCCTTGTCAAACTCAAAAGAAGAATTATTTTTGCAGCCGTTTTTAAAGAAAAGTTCTTTCAACCAATGGCCCGTTCGTCTAGGGGTTAGGACGTCAGGTTTTCATCCTGGTAACAGGGGTTCGATTCCCCTACGGGCTGCAACTTAAAAAATAAACCGGTGGTAATCAGTGAATTACAACCGGTTTTTTTTGAGGGGAACAAATAGGGGAACAAATCGCATGTTTATAGCTCCCTTTTGATG
>Ga0209835_1001484_pt1 | contig 12996 bp, 17 predicted proteins | sample LakKivwa52mmetaG_FD_184138 | JGI IMG/M metagenome (GOLD analysis project Ga0209835, IMG submission 184138) | Anoxic lake water microbial communities from Lake Kivu, Rwanda to study Microbial Dark Matter (Phase II) - Lake Kivu water 52m metaG... | ecosystem: Environmental > Aquatic > Freshwater >...
ATCCAGCGCTCGGCCGACATTTCCTGCTCGAGGATCGGGCCAGGGAAGATCGCCAGCATCTTGTCCGGCGTGACCGGCTGGCCGTCCGGGCCGAGCGGCGGCGCCGGCGGATTCTTCAGGTCGGCGGCGATGTTGTACCAGTGCGTCGGAATTTCGGATTCGTCGAGGATGACGCGCGTCTGAGCCATGTTTCCCTCCCGCAGGATTGTTGTTGGATAGGTAAAGCGAAAATCTTATCAGTGTTGGCCTGGGCCCGCCACGCACGCGAGACCTTCCAGCACGAGATTGTCAATGCGACGCAGCGGCAATTCCAGATGCGGCGCCAGCAAGTCAGCCGCGCCACCCGAGAGGATCACGCAAAAGTCGGCGCTGGCGGGATGGCACATGCGTCCAACCGCGCCGAGCGTGGCGTGCAGTGCTCCGCTGACGATCGCGTCGTCGGTGTTGGTCGGAGTGTCTCGATAGCTGCCGCGCGCCTCGGGCAATCCGGCTGTATTGCGCGCCAGCGATTTCTGCATGAGAGCGAGGCCGGGCAGGATGAGTCCGCCGCGAAATGTTCCGTCCGCGGCGAGCACGTCGATCGTCGTCGCGGTACCGGCCATCACGACCAGCGCATCGCCTGGATGCAATCCGCGTGCACCGACCAGCGCGGCCCAGCGGTCAGCACCGAGCTGCGCCGGGTTGTCGTAACCGTTGGTCACACCGCAGCAGGCGGCCGTGCTGGCAAACCACTCAAGCGGCACGCCGAGCGTCGCCGCAAGCGCCTCGATGCGCTGTGCCACGCCGGCACCCGCGACATTGCAGGCGATGATGCGCTCGATGCCCTCCGGCAACGCGGCCGCCAGCCCCACGCAATCGGCATGCACGCAGGCGCCTTGCGCGCGCCAAGCCAGTCCGTCACGCACGGCCCACTTCAAGCGCGTATTGCCCGCATCGAGACAAAGAATCATGGCGTCACTCTCAGTGAAATTTCGCCGGAAAGAATACGCTCGATTCTCCCCCCCGATTCGAACAACAGCGCGCCATCGACATCGACGCCGCGACAGATGCCGTCGCGCGGCGGCGCGAAATCGGAAAGCAGCCGCACCGGCGCATCCTGATGGGCATGACGCGCCTGCCACATATCACGCAGACCGGCAAAACCCGTGGCGGCAAAAGATTCCAGCACGGCACGCAACTCGATGAGCAACGTCCCCAGCAGGGCATTGACTTCGACCGGGAGATCGAGCTCGGCCGCGGTTTCACGCACCTCGGCTGGCAGCGCCTGGGGCAGGCGCAAATTGAGCCCGATACCGATCACGGCCGCATGGGCCTGGCCCGGCACCAGTTCGACCAGTATCCCGGCGAGCTTTTTCCCGTCCTTCAACACGTCGTTCGGCCATTTCAGTGCCGTCTCGCCAGCGCCGACTTTTTCAAGGGCATTCGTTACGGCGACGCCGACAGCAAGTGACAGGCCAAGCGGCGCCGTACCCGGTGCGAAGCGCCACAACAGCGAGAACGTCAGGCTGTCGCCGGGCCCGGAAACCCAGGCACGGCCACGCCGGCCGCGACCGGCCGTCTGCGTTGCCGCAATCACGACCGTACCCGTCGGCGCGCCGGCCTCGGCGCGGGCGAGCAGCACGGCGTTGGTCGAATCGCACACCGCCAACAGATCGGCATCGAAGCGGCGGGCATCCGCCCCAAGGGCTTGCGATAGCGTGGGAAGATCGAGCATGACGCGACTATACCGCTGCACGCCAAATGCAAGTCTTTGTAACAATCCGCCCACCGCGTATATAAATCAGGCCCGGATGGCGTTATTCGAGGCGAAGCGGCACTTCAAGCCGGCTTCGCGACAAGAAAAGGACATTCCAATGAAAAGCAAACTGCTGCTGGCAACTCTCGCAGGCGCAACGATTCTGGCCGGCGGCTGTGCCGTCGTCCCCGTGGATGACCCCTATTACGATGCGCCCGTGGTGCGCGTCGCCCCGCCGCCGCCCCAGTACGAGTACTACGGCACGCCGCCGGTGGTTGGCTACATCTGGATCGGCGGTTACTGGAACTGGATCGGCGCCCGCTACATCTGGGTTCCCGGCCGCTGGGAAGCGCCGCGCCCGGGCTATCACTGGGCACCCCACCGTTGGGAACGCCATGGCGACCATTGGCGTCCGTATGGTGGCCGCTGGGAACGGGGTGACCCGCCGCGTGTCGTCGCGCCGCTGCCTCCGCCGCGGATTGAACATCGTGCGCCGCCGCCCCCGCGCTACGAACAGCGCCCTGCCCCGCAAGTCGCACCCCCTCCCGTGATGCGTCAGGAACCACCCCGGATGGATCGTGACGATCGCAATGGGCGCGGTCGGGATGATTACCGCGAAGGCCGCCGTGACGATCGTCGCGACGATCGGCGTGGCCGTGATCGAGACAAGGATCGTGACCGGGATGACGATGGCCGCCCTGACTACCGCGACGGCCGGCGGCCGTAATCAGCCAGCCTTGCTCTCGTCCAGACCGAGCTCCTGAATCTTGCGGGTGATGGTATTGCGGCCGATGCCTAGCAGATGAGCTGCCTCGATGCGCCTGCCGCCGGTGGCGGCAAGCGCGCGACGGATCAGCGTCGCCTCGAAGGCATTGCCGAGCTTGTCCCACACGGCCCCATGCTCCTGTTCCCTGGCCAGCAGTTCGTCCGCCGCCGAGGCCAGCAGCACCTGCCAGTCGGCGGCAATGCCGGATTGCGGCGTATCACGCATTTCTGCCGGCAAGTCGTCGATCTCGATCGTCTGACCGGGCGCCATCACGGTCAGCCAGTGGCAGAGATTTTCAAGCTGGCGCACGTTGCCGGGCCAGGCGGCGCCCTGAAGAAACTTCAACGCGGCATCGGAAAGACGCTTGGCCTCGACGCCCAGTTGCTGCGCGCTGTTCGCCAGGAAATTGCGCGCGAGTGTCGGAATGTCCTCGCGGCGCTCACGCAAGGGCGGCAGCCGCAGGCGGATCACGTTGAGGCGATGGAACAGGTCTTCGCGGAACAAACCTTCCTTGACCCGCTCTTCCAGGTTCTGGTGCGTGGCGGTGATCACGCGCACATTGGCGCGGATCGGCTGGTGGCCGCCGACGCGATAAAACTGGCCGTCGGACAGCACGCGCAACAACCGTGTCTGCAACTCGGCCGGCATGTCGCCGATCTCGTCGAGGAACAGCGTGCCACCGGCAGCTTCCTCGAAGCGCCCCTTGCGCTGGGCATTGGCACCGGTGAAAGCGCCCTTCTCGTGGCCGAACAGCTCGGATTCAAGCAGGTCGCGGGGGATCGCCGCAGTGTTGATGGCGATGAACGGGCCATCCTTGCGCGGGCTGTGGCGGTGCAAAGCACGCGCCACGAGCTCCTTGCCGGTGCCCGATTCGCCGTTGATCAACACCGTGGCGTGCGACTGCGACAGCCGGCCGATGGCGCGGAAAACCTCCTGCATGGCCGGTGCCTGGCCGATGATCTCGGGGGCCAACGCCTCGGCGGGCGATGCACCAATTTTGGGCGCCACCTGTTCCAGCGCACGCCGCACCAGCGCCACGGCCTGATCGACATCGAACGGCTTGGGCAGGTATTCGAAAGCGCCGCCCTGAAACGCCGCGACGGCGGAATCGAGGTCGGAATAAGCAGTCATGATGATCACCGGCAGGTCGGGATGATCCTGCTTGACCTGCTTCAAAAGGTCCAGGCCGCTCGCGCCGGGCATGCGAATGTCGGATATCAGCACGCGTGGCGCTTCACCCATGGCGAGCTTCGCCAGCGCTTCGTCGGCCGACCCGAAGCTGTTGCTGGCGATGTTCTCGCGCGCCAGCGCCTTTTCAAGTACCCACCGGATCGAGCGATCGTCGTCGATGATCCAGACAGCGTTGATTGCGTCGTTCATTTTTTGTTTCCGTCTCCGTTTTGCAGCGGCAGGCGCAGGGTGAAACAGGTCTGTCCCGGCAAGGATTCCACGTCGATGCTGCCATGGTGTTGCTGGACGAAACTTTGCGCCAGTGCCAAGCCCAGACCGGTGCCGCCTTCGCGTCCCGACACCAGCGGATAGAAGATGCGATCGCGAATGTCGGCGGGTATGCCCGGGCCGTTGTCGATCACTTGCAATTCGAGTGCCAGGCGATGGCGCTTCTTTGCCAGCGTCACTTGCCGCAGCGCACGTGTGCGGGTGATGATTTCACCCTCGCCTTTCATCGCCTGCGCGGCATTGCGGACGATGTTGAGGATGGCCTGGATCAGTTGTTCGCGGTCGCCGGTGATATCCGGTAGCGAGGTATCGTAGTCGCGCTTGACCTTGACGCCGGGGAACTCGGCATGGATCAGTCGCCGCACGCGCTCGAGCACTTCGTGGATGCTGATCTGCGCGGGCTGCATGGCGCGATGGGACGACAGCAGGCGATGCATGAGATCCTGCAGGCGATCGGCCTCGCCGATGATCACCTGCGTGTATTCCTTGAGTTCGGCGGCGTTGTCCATGCGCGCCAGTTCGCGGTCGAGGAGTTGCGCCGAACCGCGAATGCCGCCGAGCGGATTCTTGATCTCGTGGGCGAGGTTGCGGATCAACTCCTGGTTGGCGCGCTGCTGGACCGCCTCACGCTCCTCGCGCGCCGCCTTGAGTTGCTGGTCGATCGGCCGAAACTCCAGCAGCAGCCGCGCATTGGGCGTGTCGATCGGCGTGACGGTGCAGTCGAGGTGGATCGCATCCGCGTTCTCGCGGGCGACGACGAAGTCGTGACCGGTATAGCTCCACTTGTTGGTCAGTGCGTTTTCCAGCGCGGCCATCAGCACGGCAGGCGTACCGAGCAACTGGGCAAGCGGCATGCCGTGACAGACGCGCTGGCTGACGGCGAACAGGTTTTCCGCGGCGGGATTGCAATGGCGAACGCGCAACTGCTCGTCCAGCAGGATGACGGCGGAGGAAAGCAGATCAAGTCCGGCGAGTGCGGCCTCGTCAGCGTGATGGGAAGTCTGGACATTCATGGCGAAAACCGTCGCAAGAAGCGCGCCAGACTGAATTTACTTCAGGTTCGCCAGTTCCCTGCGCAGCGATTCGAGATTGCGCTCGTGCAATTGCACTTTGTCGCGATAAGTTTGCACGCGTGTCTCGCGGACGCCGCCCTTGATGCCACCGCCCTGTACGCGTTCTTCCGGCAGAACGGTATTTTCCTGCTCCGTCAGTTCCTTCTTCGCTGCTTCCAGGTTCTTCTGCTCGTTGGCCAGTTCCCTCTCCAGAATGGCGCGGCGGTCGTTGTCGCGAGCTTTCTGCTGGTCGCCATTGACGCGCGGGAAGTCGGCGGGCGTCGCTTGCCTGGGCCGCTGAGTCGGCGGGGCAGCGAAGGTGGATACCGGCTTGTCCTGCGCGATGATCTCGCAATTCTGCTGTGTCTTCTGGTTCGTGTAGGTGACGCGGCCATCCGGCCCGGTGCACTTGTAGAGCGTATTGGCCTGCGCCGGAAATCCGGCGGCGACCAAGGCAAGCAGAAGGAATCGTTTCATCATGAGTGCAGTGTAACGCGAGTTGTCGCAAATAAAAAAGGACGGAGCTTGTGCCCCGTCCTGTTGCCGTCTCCAAGTGGTAGCGGTACCGGCTGAGGCCGTCCCGCCAGCGCCGACTTTTACAGCGAGAAGTACATGTCGTATTCGACCGGATGGGTGGTCATGCGGAACTTCTGCACTTCCTCCATCTTGAGGTCGATGTAGGCATCGATGAATTCGTTGGAGAAGACGCCGCCGCGGGTCAGGAACTCGCGATCCTTGTCGAGATACTCCAGCGCCATTTCAAGGCTGTGGCAGACGGTCGGGATCTTTGCATCCTCTTCCGGCGGCAGGTCGTACAGGTTCTTGTCGGCGGCTTCGCCCGGGTGAATCTTGTTCTGCACGCCGTCCAGGCCGGCCATCATCAGTGCGGCGAAGCACAGGTAGGGGTTCGACGAGGGATCGGGGAAGCGGGTCTCGATACGACGCGCCTTGTCCGAATGCACGAACGGAATGCGGATCGAGGCCGAGCGGTTGCGGGCGGAGTAAGCCAGCTTGACCGGGGCTTCATAGCCAGGAACCAGGCGCTTGTAGCTGTTGGTGCCGGGGTTGGTGATGGCGTTCAGCGCGCGGGCGTGCTTGATGATGCCGCCGATGTAGTACAGCGCGAAATCGCTCAGACCGGCGTAGCCGTTGCCGGCGAACAGGTTCTTGCCATCCTTCCAGATCGACTGATGCACGTGCATGCCGGAGCCGTTGTCGCCGACGATGGGCTTGGGCATGAAGGTTGCGGTCTTGCCATAGCTGTGGGCGACGTTATGGACGATGTACTTCAGCACCTGGGTCTGGTCGGCACGCTTGACCAGCGTATTGAACACGGTACCGATTTCGCACTGGCCGGCGGTGGCGACTTCGTGGTGATGCACTTCGACCGGCACGCCGCAATCTTCGAGGGCGAGCACCATGGCGGAGCGGATGTCGTGCAGGCTATCGACTGGGGGAACGGGGAAGTAGCCGCCCTTGACGGTCGGGCGGTGGCCGGTGTTGCCGCCTTCGAACTTTTCGGCGGTGGCCCAGGCAGCCTCTTCCGAGAATACCTTGCAGTAGGAACCGGACATGTCGACTTTCCACTCGACGCTGTCGAAAATGAAGAACTCGGGCTCGGGGCCAAAGTAGGCGGTGTCGCCGATGCCGGAGGACTTCAGATAAGCCTCGGCGCGCTTGGCGATGGATCGCGGATCGCGGTCGTAGCCCTTGCCGTCGGCGGGTTCAACCACGTCGCAGGACATCACCAGCGTGGTCTCGTCCATGAAGGGGTCGATGTAGGCGGAAGCGGGATCAGGCATCATCTGCATGTCGGAAGCCTGGATGCCCTTCCAGCCGGCGATGGAAGAACCGTCGAAGGCATGGCCGTCTTCGAACTTGTCGAGGCTAAAGGCGGAGACCGGCACGCTGACGTGCTGTTCCTTGCCACGAATGTCGGTGAAGCGGAAGTCGACGAACTTGACTTCCTTTTCCTGAATCGTCTTGATTACGTCTTGGGGCGTCATGAGAGCTACTCCTGGTCGGTGATCTGAAGAAATCGGTGAAAGACGGGGATGTGTTTAGCAGTTAGTGTGCCAACTCGCCACGCCGGTTAGAGGATTGTGCCACAAGGGATTTGTCGCGGTAAGCCATACCTCGGGAACTCATCTTCGCACCATATCGGTGCCTATCCTTGGCTTTATGCACCATTATCGGGCATGCTGTCATTTTCCGGGTCGAGATGGATCAGGACATCCAGCACTTCAGGGTGGGAAGCCAGAACCCGCTTGCGTGCCGCTTCGCCGATTTCGTGCCCTTCCCGTACCGTGATGTCGCCATCGACCTGGACATGTACATCGACGAAGACGCGATGCGCCATGCGGCGTGTGCGGAGTTCGTGGAGATCGACGACACCGGGCGTGGTCACGAGCGTCTGACGGATGGCAGCCACTTCCGCCGCCGGCAGGCCGGTATCGATTAGCTCGCGCATCGCCTCCCAGGCGAAGCCGAGGCCGGCCTTGACGATCATGCCGCCGACGATGATCGCGGCCACCGCGTCGGCAAAGGTAAAGCCCAGCAAGGCCCCGCCCACGCCCACCGCGACGACCAGCGAGGAGAGCGCATCGGCGCGCGCATGCCAGGCGTTGGCGATCAGCATCGGCGAACGCAGGCGCTCGGCGACGCGCAGCATGTAGCGGAACAGGCCTTCCTTGGCGATCAGCGTGAAGATCGCGGCCCAGATTGCCGCGACGCCGACCGGCGGCAGGCTGCCGATGTCCTGCAGCCGGCCGGCCGCCGAGACGAGGATGCCGGCCCCGGTGATCGTCAGCAGCAGGCCGAGCACCAGCGAGGCGGCGGTTTCGTAGCGGCCGTGGCCGTAGGGATGCTCGTCGTCGGCGACTTCCGCCCCCTTGCGGTTGGCCCAGAGCACGAACACGTCGGCGACGATGTCCGACAGCGTGTGCATCGCATCGGCGACCAGCGCCATCGAGTTCGCGAGGAAGCCGACGATCACCTGCATCGTCGTCAGCACGGCATTGACGCCGACGCTGACCCAGGTGATGCGCTGTCCGGCGCGGAAACGCTCGGGGTCGACGTGCTCGGGCGGGGAGGAGAGTGTTTCTGCCAAGTCGCTATACTCGCCGGTTCAAGAACGGCTTTCGATTCTACCCTCCATGCAGACCGCCCCCATCCAGTTCGAACCCTTCAACGCCCTGTCCGACCGGGACGCGCAGGCGCGCATCGCCGCCGCCCGCGCGCGGCTCGGCCAGCGCGCCGTCATCCTCTGCCACCACTATCAGCGCGCCGACGTCTTCAAGCACGCCGACCTCACCGGCGACTCGCTGAAACTGTCCCGGCTTGCATCGCAGTCCGATGCCGAATACATCGTCTTCTGCGGCGTGCATTTCATGGCCGAGGTGGCCGACATCCTCTCGCGCCCGGAACAGATCTCCATCCTGCCCGACCTCGCCGCCGGCTGCTCGATGGCCGACATGGCCAACCGCGCCAAGGTCGAGCGCTGCTGGCGCGAACTCGCGACGGTGCTGAACCCCGACGAGCATGTCACCCCGGTCACCTACATCAACTCCGCCGCCGACCTCAAGGCCTTCTGCGGCGCGCACGGCGGCATCGTCTGCACCTCGTCGAACGCGCCGAAGATCCTCGAGTGGTCGTTCGCGCGCCGCGAGAAGGTGCTGTTCTTCCCCGACCAGCATCTCGGCCGCTGGAGCGGCCACAAGATGGGCATCCCGATGGAACAGATGGTCATCTGGAATCCCGACCTCGAACTGGGTGGCCTCACGCCGCAGCAGATCCGCGACGCGAAGATCATCCTTTGGCACGGTTACTGTTCCGTGCACCAGATGTTCAACCCCGGCCAGATCGCGCGCTTCCGCGAAAAGTATCCGGACGGCAAGGTCATCTCTCACCCGGAATGCAGCTTCGAGGTCTGCGCACAATCCGACGCGGTCGGCTCGACCGAAACCATCATCCGCGTCGTGAAGGAATCCGCGCCCTGTACGCGCTGGCTGGTCGGCACCGAACTCAACCTCGTCGATCGTCTCGCCGAAGAAGTGAAGCCGGAAGGCAAGATCGTGCAGTTCATGGCCGACACGATCTGCATGTGCTCGACCATGCAGCGCATCGACCCGCAGCACCTGGCCTGGACGCTGGAGAACCTCGCCGCCGGCAACGTCGTCAATCGGATCACGGTGCCGGAGCACGAGGCGCAGCTGGCGAAGATCGCGCTGCAGCGGATGCTCGACGCATCCTGAGCTTCAAGCCTACTTTTCCTTGAACTCCCGGTGGCAGGACTGGCACAGGTCATAGACCTTGAAATAGGCCTTGCTCGCCGCCTCGGCTTCGCGTCCCTGCGCGGCCACCAGCAACTCGTCCGTGGCGGAGAGAAACGCCTGACGCTCGCGCTCGAAAGCCTCGGATTTCGACCAGACCGCGGGCTTCGCCTTGGTCGGCGGATAGTTGGTATCCGCCCCGAAGTGCGCCCAGGGCGCGTCGCGCCGGGCGCTCAGTTCCGCGGCCAGCGCGGCAAATTTTTCGGCATGGTAGCTGTTGGTGCGCAGCATCGTCCCCATGGGTTCGAAAACTTTCAGCATTTCCTTGAAGGCGGTCTGGCGCGTCTTGACCGGCTGGCCGGGGCGGGTGTCTTCGACCGGCTGGCCGCAGGCGGTCAGGCCCAGCAGCGCAGCTGCAAGAAGAATGCACTTCGCACGATTCATGGGGTCTCCCGACATCGAAAAGGGGCGGATTTTACTTGCGCGCACGCTCCGCTTCGGCGGGCTCGCGCATCAATTGCACGGCAAGCTTGATCCCCAGAAGGAAATTGCCGAGCGCGAAAAATGCCAGCACCAGGGTCGGGGCAAGCGCCATGGGGCGCGTTTGCAGCAGCCAGGAAATCGCCGCGGACAGCGCGTTGAGCAGAACCAGCAGCCAGAACAGCGGATTCTTCGGTTGGTAGAGCCTTGAAAACTTCATGAAAGGGGTGCGCATAACAAGTTCAGCCAAAATGCTAGCATTCGCGACCATCATGCAAGTTGCTGCTTCCGTTCTGACTCTTTTCGCTTTCTGGTTGCTGCTGTCCGGCATCTACACGCCATTTCTGGTCACCGCCGGGCTCGGCAGCGCGCTGGCCATCGCCCTGCTGGCCATGAGGATGAAGTTGCTGGACCGTGAAGGATTTCCGGCGCACCTCCTTGTCAAGGCGCTGTTTTCTTACTGGCCCTGGCTCGGCGGGGAAATCCTCAAATCGGCGTGGGATGTCAGCAAGCGCATCCTCGATCCGCGTATGCCGATTTCACCAACCCTAGTCGAATTTGCCCCAACGCAGCGCACGGATCTCGGCCTCGTCATCCACGCCAACTCGATCACCCTGACGCCCGGCACGATTTCCGTGGAAGTGGCGCCCGGCCGCTTCCTCGTCCATGCCCTGACGCGCGAGGCCGCGGCAGGCCTGGCCGGCAGCGAGATGGATCGGCGCTGCACCGAACTGGAAGGCAAAGCATGATGCTGGCGGCGGCCACCCTGGCGGTGCTCGTCTGCGTCGTGCTGGCGCTGGCACGGGCCGCCCTGGGTCCGACGGTGTTCGACCGCTTGCAGGCCGCCAACACCATCGGCACCTGCGCCATGCTGCTGCTCGCCCTGTTCGGCTTCCTCAACGGGCGTCCCGAGTTTCTCGACCTGGCCCTCACCTATGGCCTGCTCAACATCATCGGCGTGATCGCGGTGCTCAAGTTCTTCCAGCAGGGCGATTTGGGAGCTACAGGCGGCACGGAGAATAAGCAGTGAGCCTCCTGATCGACATCGCCAGCGGTCTCTGCCTGCTCGCCGGCGCGTTCTTCTGCCTCGTCGGCGCCTGGGGGCTGCTGCGCATGCCGGACTTCTACACTCGGGTGCATGCAGCGAGCGTGCTCGAAACGCTGGGGGCCGACCTGATCCTGCTCGGTCTGGTCCTTCAGGCCGGGTTTACGCTGGTCGCCGTCAAGCTGCTGCTGATCGGTCTGTTGATCTTCTTCGCCAGTCCGACCGCCAGCCACGCGCTGACACGCGCGGCGATGGTGCGCGGGGTGAAGCCCCTCCTCGCCAGGGGAGATCCGCCATCGAAACCCTGATCGTCAATTCCCTGCTGGTGCTGATGGCCTTCGCCGTGCTGGCGTTGGCGCGCACGCGCAACCTGTTCGCCGTCGTCGTGCTGTCAGGCATCTACAGCTTCCTCATGGCCACCGTGCTGGTGGCGCTCGACGCCGTCGACGTGGCGATGACCGAAGCGGCCGTCGGCGCCGGCGTATCCACCGTGCTGCTGCTCGGCGCCCTGCATTTGTGCAAGAGCGAGGAAGCCAAGCCGGCGCATCGACCCTGGCTGCCCCTGCTGCTTTCGCTGGCCACCGCCGCCCTGCTGATCTACGGCGCCATGGGTCTGCCCGATTTCGCCGATCCGAACGCGCCGATCCATCAACACGTCGTGCCGCGCTACCTGCAAAACGAGATCGACGTGCCCAACGTCGTCACTGCCGTGCTGGCCAGCTTCCGCGGCTACGACACGCTGGGCGAGACCACCGTGGTCTTCACCGCCGGCGCCGGCATCATCGCCCTGCTGCGGCGGCGCAAGCATCCCAAAGCCGTGCTGGCCAGCTTCCGCGGCTACGACACGCTCGGCGAGACGACCGTGGTCTTCACCGCCGGCGCCGGCATCATCGCCCTGCTGCGGCGGCGCAAGCATCCCAAATCCGGGGGGGGCGGCGATGGAAAGTAGCCTCGTCCTCCGGGTGGTCGGCAAGCTGTTGATCCCCTTCATCCTGCTGTTCGCGCTGTACGTGCAGTTCCATGGCGATTTCGGGCCGGGCGGCGGCTTCCAGGCCGGCACGATTTCCGCCGCCGGCATCGTCTTCTATGCCCTCATTTTCGGTCTCGACAAGGCGCGCCGCGTCGTCCCCGACCGTCTGGTCGAAACCATGCTTGCGGCCGGCGTGCTGCTCTATGCCGGAGTCGGCGTCGCCGGCCTGCTGCTCGGCGGCAACTTCCTTGACTATTTCGTTCTCGACCAGGACCCCGTCCATGGTCAGCATCGCGGCATCTTCTGGGTCGAGGCCGGTGTGCACATCACCGTCTGCGGCGTGATGCTGAAGATCTTCTACATGTTCGCCTCGCGCGGCCAGCGGGAGGAAAAGGAAGAATGAGCAGCGGCGGCGTGGTCGAACATTTCAGCTACATCGCCACCGTGTTCCTGATGGTGGCCGGCCTGTACGTGGTCATGGCGCGCGGCAACCTGATCAAGAAGCTGGTCGGCCTGTCGGTGTTCCAGACCTCGGTCTATCTGCTCTACATCGCGCCGGGCAAGCTGATCGGCGGCACGGCGCCGATCCTCTCGCCACAGTACACGGTCTATTCCAACCCGCTGCCGCATGTGCTGATCCTCACCGCCATCGTCGTCGGCGTCGCCACGCTGGCGCTTGGCCTCGCCATCGCGGTGCGCATCAAGGAGACCTACGGCACCATCGAGGAAGATGAAATCACCGCGCTCGACAACGCCCGGCAGGACATGGAAGGGGATCCCGGCAGATGAGCCTGGCCGCGCATCTACCCGCCCTGCAGGTCGTGCTGCCGCTGCTCTCGGCGCCATTGGCCGTGCTGCTGCGCCAGCGCGGCATCGCCTTCGCCGTCGTCACGGCCGCCGCCTGGGCCGCCTTCGCCACCGCGATCGGCCTCTGGCTGCAGGTGGGCGAGAGCGGAACCATCTCCTATCACATCGGCAGCTGGGCCCCACCCTGGGGCATCGAGTATCGCGTCGACCGACTGGCCAGCTTCGTCCTGCTGCTGGTCTCCGGCACGGCCGCCATCGTGCTGCCCTACAGCCGCGCCAGCATCGAACGCGAGATTCCGCGCGAACAGCACTATCTCTACTATGCGATGTTCGGGCTGTGCCTCGCCGGGCTGCTCGGCATCACGATCACCGGCGACGCCTTCAACGTCTTCGTCTTCCTCGAAATCTCCTC
>Ga0209835_1001487_pt1 | contig 12978 bp, 11 predicted proteins | sample LakKivwa52mmetaG_FD_184138 | JGI IMG/M metagenome (GOLD analysis project Ga0209835, IMG submission 184138) | Anoxic lake water microbial communities from Lake Kivu, Rwanda to study Microbial Dark Matter (Phase II) - Lake Kivu water 52m metaG... | ecosystem: Environmental > Aquatic > Freshwater >...
CGACGGGTTGGACCATCGATGACCTCAAGGCAGCCGCAGAAAAACTCAAGGCGACAGGGGAACTCTCTGATGCGGATCTCGACAAACTCGCTGTAGGTGGAGACTGCAATTATCACTGTTGCGCAGGAAGCAATTGACGCAGTTGGGGCATCTGAGAGCTTCCAAGCGGGGTGGCTTTCAGATACCCCGCTCACGAAACAAAGTACGGACGGCTGTCGCCATGTTGCCTTTCACGTTATTCCGCTGACGGGCTCTCATACTTTTCCCTGAGCACGTGAAGGGGTGTTTTGCGAAAGGAATTGTATGAGATGTATAAGAGAGTAGAGCTGCTTCCCAATCTTTCAAAAGAGGAGAGAACGGGGGGATTCGGAAAGAGACAAACCGCTTTTTTTCGCCTGAAGAAAGAAAAGGTGTTGCTCGTCAGACAGGATGACGGCGGGCGCCTACTTTTCGATGCGTCGGGGAATGTGGCGCATAACATCTCGGTGAAGCTACACGACGAGATGCTCCGCCATGACGGCCGGATCACTTTGGCGGAACTCCGGTCCGTGACCGGAGGACATGGCCTCGCCCCGGCCGCATGGGAAGAGCTCGAGACCTCCGGCCTCTTTCTTTCGGAGGCGCCGGAAAAACAAGCCGCGGACAAACGGAGCATTCCCTCCCTCCTACTCGATCTCAGCGCAGGTTGCAATCTGGCCTGCCCATACTGCTATTCGGATGCGCGGGCCAAGCGCAAGCTGCTTCCCAGAAGCTATTACGAGATCGCGCTTCATGAAATGCTGAAAGAGCTGAAAAGCCGGCCGGAGTATTTCCTCACAACCATGACCGGAGGGAAACAGACGGTACGGCTTGGCCTGATAGGCGGAGGTGAGCCGACCCTTGATCCAGGGGCCTTTACGGAAGCCGTCCATCTCTTCCAGAATCTCGTCGAAGATGCCGGGATGGAGCCCGTTTTTTTTGTTGTATCGAACGGGACCTTCAACGAAACGGTCTTGAAAATCTTGATCGAGAAGAAGGCAACCGCGCAGATCAGCCTCGACGGCCTTCCCCATATACAGAACCGTCAGCGGCCGTTCCATGGCGGCGCGCCGAGCTATGACGTAGTGATCCACAATATCCGTAGGCTCGTGGGCGCCGGGTGCGAGGTCCTGATCCGCTCGACCGTGACCGCCGACTCCCTAATTCACATGGAGGAGCTCGTCGATCTGGCGAAGAAGGAATCGATCGCGCACATTCACATGGAACCGGTCGAGCTGGCCGGCCGGGCCTTGCATTCCGGCGCCATGCCTCCCCCGCCAGACGCATTCGGCAGGGAGCTCGCCAGGGTCTTTGTTCTGGGCCTGAAGAACGGGATCACCGTCAAGAGCAACCATTTGCCCATCATATTGCCGGCTCTCCGGACTTTCTGCGGAGCCTGTGGCAAGAACCGGATCGTCACGACCGACGGCCATATCAGTTGCTGTGTCGAGGTGACCCACCTGCAACACCCGCTGGCCGACACCTTTGTGATCGGCGAGATTGACACGCGGAAGAAGGCATTGGTGATGTGGGAGGAACGGATCCGCGCGCTGGGGGCCAGAACCCTGGAGCGCCTGAGCTCCTGCCAGGACTGCTTCCTGCGATACAACTGCCTGGGCAACTGCCCTGCCGAGGCGCTCCGCATAAACGGGGATATCTATCAGCCAGACAGGGCGTGGTGCGCCATTTCGAGAAACACCGCCCTGGCGGTTATCGACCGCCTGCTGGAAAGATGATGGTTGGACAGGTGAAAAAACATTGATGAATGACATCAAGGAAAGATGCTTTCTGTACTTCTACGAGCAGGCGGCGCCGTTTCTCCCGGAATCGCTCATTTCAAGGGAATCCCGCCAGAGAATAGCCGGCCTCACGGAGCTCCTGCCGGGCGAACTGGCCCTCAGGACGTACGGATTTGAGTGTCCGCTCTATCGACCCGGTCAGGCCGATTTCCTGGTGTCCACCAGTGTTCGCCGGGGCGGCCCCGAGCTTCTATCTGGATGCTCCGGGTGGCGGAAACCCGGCGCCGAAACAATGCCGGGGCTGGATCGGGTGGAGGAATTCGGCCGGATTTGGCGTGCCCGGGAAGGAAACGAGGTCGCTCTTGACGATGTCTGGCTTGAATACGACCTGATCGAGGCACGAAACGCCATCCCGGCTCCCGGGATATTCTTTAGTCCTTATCTTTCAAATCCAACGCCCGGCGTCGAAGGTAGCAGGATCTTAGCCGAATTCATGGCGGACCTCCAGGCCTGCCTGAACCGCCGCCCTGTCCCGCCCGGCCTCGAAAACCTCCTCTTCTCCTTGTTAGAACGGCTCGGGGTGAACACAGAGAGCGGACTGCGCTTCATGTGCGGAGTGATGCTCGGCAGGCAAGATGACAGGACCCGCCTGGTCCTGGCCATGGAGAATATCGAGGAGGTGCTGGGCCTGCTCCGAGCAGCAGGATGGCCGGGGGATTACTCTCACCTGGAGACCTGTCTTGCCATTTGGTATGGCCTGGCGGATCGTGTGTGGCTGAATATCGACCTGGCGGATACCGCAGGCGGGAAACTCGGGTTCGAGATGTCGTTCAGGAATCGCCGTAGTCCCGCCAGGGAAAGCCGCTGGATCGCCCTTTTCGATTACCTCGAAAAGCAGGAACTGTGCACGGCTGACCAGCGCGAATCCCTGATTCGGTATCCCGGATACAGCCTTGCACAAACCGGAGATGCTCCTGATTCCGGGAATCTCAGTTTACCCGCTTCATACTGGGTAAGAAACCTCTACCACATCAAGATCGTGTACGAACCGGATGGAGGTCTAAAAGCCAAGGCCTACCTCAGCGTGTCGCACTACTGCAAATGGTGATCTCGAAATGGCGTTTGAGAAAAAAGGGGGAAATGTTCAAATACTTGCAGCCGCCCTTGACGACGGCATCCATCATGTACAAAGGTTCTCCGCATGCTTTCATGGGGCAATGATTATGGCCGTGGTTAAAGAGAACTTCAGGACGTCCGCTCCGCGTCAACCCCTTCCGGGCTCCTCCCGGCGGAGACTTGCGTTTCGCCTCGGGAGAACCGCATTCATGATCTTTGCCTGGGTCGCGGCCGTCATGGCCGCCGCCTCCCCGGCATGGGCCGGGTCGGGGGGACAGGCCGCGGGCCTTTCGCTGATCGAGGCCGTGGAAATCACGCTCTCCCGGCAGCCGGGCATTCAGCTCGACGCGGAAACCGTCCGTCGCAGCAAGGGATTGCTTCAGGAGGAGCAAGGGCTCTTCGACCCCACGATTGCCCTTTCAGGCGGGCACGAGCGGTCGGACCGGCCGCTGCCCGCCGGCGCCGCCGCGAGCCGTCAAACCGTGGAGACCACCTCGCAGGAGCTGTCCCTCCAGAATAAACTGCGCAACGGCTGGGTCCTGCGGCCGGGCGTTTCGCTGAGGCGGACAGAGGACCCCCTTTCGTACAGGGATGTTCAGAACTACGCCACGGTCAATTTCAAGCTGACCGTCCCCCTCCTGCGAGGCGCAGGGGAAGCGGCCACGACCGGACGCGAGACGGCGGCCCGGAAGGCCTATGAGGCCAGCCTTTTGCAACACCGCCACGTCGTCTCCAGCCGGGTGCTGGATACGGCGACGGCCTATTGGAACTATGTCGCCCAGGCGATGGCGCTTCGGGAGCTCGGGGAGTCGGAGTCGCGCGCGGCGGAGTATCTCCGCATCATCGGGCTCCTCGTCCAGGGCGACGAGCGTCCGGGGTCGGACCTGCATCAGGTGATGGCCAATCAAGAGGACAAGGCGGCGCAGCGGATTGCCGGCGAGCAGGCTTTCCGGGAAGCGCGGCAGACGCTGGGGCTGGCCATGGGTCTTTCCGCCGCGGAGATCGAACGTCTTCCCCCGCCTGCCGATCCCTTCCCCCCCATTCCCGAAAGTCAGGCCGGGAGCGATCCGCTCGCGTCGCTCTTGGAGCAGGCCCTGAAGCGGCGGGACGATTACCTCGCCGCCCAGGAGGACATCGAAGCCGCGCGGGCCCTCCGGGAAGTCGCAAGAAACGGCCTCCGGCCGATTCTGGATATGGATCTGCAGGCGGGCTATTCGGGATTGGCTGAAGGGTCTAATGCGTACCGTTACTTCGGCTCCCTCGGAACCTCCGTTCCTGGTCCCAGCGCGTCCGTCTCGCTGACGTATCAATGGCCCGTGGGCAACAACGCCGCCCGCGGGCGGTTTCTCCAGACGGACGCCGAGTACCAGCGGCGCCGGCTTTCGAAGGACGACCTTGCGCGGACGATCGAATCGGCCGTTGCCCTGGCGTTTTCCTCGGTCGGCAGCGCGGCGGCCGAGGCCGCTCGAACCCGCCGGTCTCTCTCGCTGCACGAGAGGTCGCTGGAGGACGAGTTCAAAAAAGCCCGGTTGGGAGCATCCACTTTTCTCGATGTCTTTATCACGGACGACCGGTTGCTCAGCGCGAAGCGGGGCGAGATATCGGCCCGCCTCCGCTACGCCCTGGGCGTGGCCCGGCTGCGCTTCGCGGCGGGGCTCATCCTGAGCGGGCAAGGCGACCGGGTCGCGGTCCGCGCCGAGGATTTGACGGCGCTGCCCCCTGAGGCCGCAGAAAGGAAAACGCCATGACCGATCCCCTGTTTCGCAAAGAGGCCATGGAACGCATGGCCTCCCCAGACCAACTGGACCAGCTCATGGTGGTGACGACCACCCGCGGGTGGCTGGCCCTTCTGGCCCTGGGAATCGTGCTGGCGGCGGCGGTTCTATGGGGGTTTTTCGGTTCCGTGCAGACCCGGGTGGGGGCCGAGGGAATCATCCTCTTCATGGCCAATGTTTTTTCCCTCTCCGCGCCCTCGCCGGGCACGGTGGAAAGCCTCGCGGTGAAGACGGGCCAAACGGTGGAGAAGGGGCAAACCATCGCCGTCATCCACAACGCCTCGTGGCAGGCAAAGATCAGGCAAACGTCCGCCGAAATCGAGGCGCGCCGGCGGCAACACCAGGCCGACCTTGAAGGGGAACGAGGATCCTTCCGCTCCTTCCAGGCGCTGCTCGAAGTTCAGAGAAAGAACATCGAAGCGGACCTCGCCGAGGCGCGAAAGGCGCTGGCGGACAATCGCAAGCTTGCGGAGAGCCGGAAACAGACGCTGGAGATGACGTTGCGGAACCTCCAGAGCAAGCTGGTTCTGCTCCGGCAGAGAGAAAAGAACCAGGACGATCTCCACCGGCAGCAGCTCATCCGGCGGCAGGATCTCGATGCCACGAAGATCGAAATCCTCGGGGCGGAGGACGAGGCCCGGAGGGTGGCGGATGAGATCGGGAAACTGGCGCGCCAGGAAAAAGAGCTGACGGAGGCCTTCGAAGAACGGCGGCGCAAAGCCGCCGCCGACTTGGCGGGGATTGCCGCCCAGGAAAAACAGCGCCAGACCGCCCTGGATCAGTTGATCTCCAAAAATGAAACGGAAATCGGCCTGCTGGATGCCGCGCTGGCTTCGGCGCGGGAGGAGGCCCGCCAGATGACCGTGATCGTCAGCCCCCATTCCGGGCGCGTCCTGTCCGTCGAGTGCAAGGAAGGCCTGCATATCGATGCCGGACAGACCGTCGCGGCCATTGAAAAACCGGACACCCCCGAGGATCAACCCCACGACGTCCTCGCCTATGTTTCGGCCTCCGAGGGCAAGCGCATCAAGCCCGGCATGGAGGTCCAGGTCGTTCCGTCCACGGTCAAGGCCGAGGAGTACGGGGTGATGTTGGGAAAGGTTACGGAGATTTCGGACTATCCCGTTTCCAGCCAGGCCATCCAGAGCGCCGTCCAAAACCCGACCCTCGCCCAGACCTTCCTGAAGGGCGGGGCCCTTTTGGAAATGTGGATTGATCTCAAGGAAGACCCCAAGACCCCGAGCGGCTTCCGCTGGTCCTCGTCCAAGGGGCCGCCCCACGGCATCGGCTTCGGCACGGTGTGTACGGCCCAGGTGGTCGTGCGGCGCCAGGCGCCCGCGTCCCTGGTCATCCCCTGGCTGCGGACGCTGGTCTTCGGCCGGGAGAGAACGGGAGGCGAGTAGCATGGTTGCTCCGGGCCGAAAGACGCGGGTTCGAACGCCCACCGTATTGCAGATGGAGGCGGTGGAGTGCGGCGCGGCCTGCCTGGCGATGATCCTCGGCTATCACGGCCGGTGGGTTCCTCTGGAGAAACTGCGCGAGGAGTGCGGCGTCTCCCGCGACGGCAGCAAGGCCGGCAACCTCCTCAAGGTCGCCCGCAAATACGGGCTCGAGGCCACCGGCTACAAGGCGGATCTGGAGGATCTTCGCAAGCACCCCCTGCCCCTCGTCCTGTTCTGGAATTTCTCGCACTTTGTCGTGCTGGAAGGGTTTTCCGACGATATCTATTACCTGAACGACCCCGCTTCCGGTCCGCGCAAGGTGGCGGCCGATGAGTTTTCCGGCGCCTTCACCGGGATCGCGCTGACGTTCGCGAAAGGCCCCGATTTTGTCGCCGGCGGGGAGAAGCCGCGTTTCCTTCCGGCCCTGCGGCGGCGCTTCCAGGGCGCGGCCCGGCCCATGACCTATGTCGTGCTGGCCGGTCTCTTCCTGGTGATACCGGGCCTGGTGATCCCGGCATTTTCCAAAATTTTCGTGGATCAGGTCCTGGTGGCCCGCCTGGCGGACTGGCAACGGCCCTTGCTGGTCGGATTGCTGCTTGCCGGGGCGCTCAGCGGCGCGCTGACCTGGCTGCAGTCCCGCTATCTGCTCCGCTTCGAGACCCGGCTGGCGGTGACCGCCTCGGCGCGGTTTTTCAACCATCTCTTCCGCCTGCCCATCGCCTTCTTCGCCCAGCGCTACGCGGGCGACCTGACCCGGCGGGTGCAGCTGAACGACGCCGTGGCCAAGTTCTTGTCCCACGAATTGACCGCCAACGCCATCGGCGTCTTTCTGATCGTCTTTTACGCCGCCGTCATGGCCGTCTACGACCTCGGGCTGACCCTGATCGCCGTGGGGGTCGCGCTGGCCAACCTGGCGATCCTCAAGGGGGTCATGCGCAAGTGCGACGACCTCAACCAGCGGCTGCTCCTGGATCTCGGTAAGTTCTACGGCTCGACCATGAGCGGGATCGGCATGATCGAAACGCTCAAGGCCACCGGGTCGGAAAGCGACTTCTTCGCCCAGTGGTCGGGACATCAGGCCAAGCTGGTCAACGGCCGCCAGAGCGCGGGGATCGTCGCCCTCCTGCTCGGCGTGGGCCCGCCGTTTCTCATGACCCTGGCCACCATCGCGGTGCTGGGGATCGGCGGATTGCGGGTCATGAACGGGCATCTGAGCGTGGGGATGCTGGTCGCCTTCCAGGCCCTGCTCGTCGGCCTGCTGGCGCCCGTCAACCAGCTCGTCGGATTGGGCCAGCGTCTGCAGAGCATCCGGGGCAACATCGTCCGGCTCGACGATGTCCTGTTCTACCCGCAGGCGCCGGCGATGGAGGCCGCCGCCGATGGCGCTCCGCCGCCGCCGGCGCTCTCCGGCCGGGTCGAGATGAAGAACGTCACCTTCGGCTACAGCCGGCTCGACCCCCCGCTGATCGAGAACTTCTGCCTCAGCCTCGAGCCGGGGTCCCGGGTGGCCCTGGTCGGCGGCTCGGGCTCGGGCAAGTCCACCGTCTCCAAACTCCTGGCCGGCCTCTACGAACCCTGGTCGGGCGAGATCCTTTTTGACGGTCTTCCGCGCCGGGCAATCCCGCGTCCGGTGCTGACCAACGCCCTGGCCCTGGTGGATCAGAACATCCTGCTGTTCGAGGGCACGATCCGGGACAATCTCACCCTGTGGGACGCGACCGTGCGGGAGGAGGATATCGGGCGCGCCGCCGCCGACGCCGCCATCCACGAAGACATCGCGGCGCGCCAGCAAGGCTATGGCGGAACGGTCGGCGAGGGCGGAGGCAACTTCAGCGGCGGACAGCGCCAGCGGCTGGAAATCGCCCGCGCCCTGGCCAAGAACCCTGTCGTCCTGGTCCTGGACGAGGCGACCAGCGCCCTGGACGCGGCCACCGAGCAGCAGGTGGACGAGCATATCCGCCGCCGCGGCTGCACCTGCGTCATCGTGGCGCACCGGTTGAGCACCATCCGCGATTGCGACGAGATCATCGTGCTCGACCGCGGCAAGGTAGCCGAGCGGGGCGCCCACGAAGAACTCATGCAAAAGTCCGGCGCCTACGCCAACCTCATCCGGACGGCGTAGCGGAAGCCGGAAAGGAAACACTTGGGACCGACAATGTCATTGCCAGAGGAAGCCCGGTTCAATCTGACGCCGCTTGCGGACACCTTCCGCCGCGAGGGGCGACCCCTTGCCTTCAGCCCGAACCAGCCGTTGCGCCTGGACGATCAGGACGCGGCCTTCCTGGTCGTGAAGGGAACGGTGGATGTCTTCGCCGTGCCGCTGGCGGACGGCCGAACCGCCGGCGCGCGATTCCATCTCCACCGGGTGGGCGGCCCCGGACTCCTCCTTGGCCTGGGCGAGACCGAATCGAACGCGGCCGCGGCCCTGCTGGCCGTGCCCGGGATCGGTATCCAGGCCCTGAGCCTCCCCCGAACCCGTTTCCTGGCCTTCCTGCGGGATGGGGACCTTGCCGATGCCGCCGGCCGGCTCCTTTCCGACTGGATTTACGCGCTCGCCGCCGGCCGGGCCGGATCGCTCGCTCCCCGGGATTCGGTGCAATTGCAGGCCGGGCCGGGGGCGGCGCTCGAACCAGGAAAGACCGCCCGCGGCTCCGGCGATCTCTTTTGGATCCGCACGACGCAAGGCAGCTTCGACCTCCTGGACCGGGAGGACGCCGCCGTCGGCGCTGGGGCGCCGGCCGTTCCCCTCGTCGGCGCCCTATGGCTGCGCGCCCGGGAAACCGCCCTCCTGGAGGTCGAGACCCTGGCCGAATACGCCGGCAAAGAGCCGGAAATGCCCGGGCTCGCTCATTATCACCGGATGGTCCTCGCCATGGTCGCCGCGGATATGGAACGGCGCGCCGTGGCGGAAGAGGACCGCCGCCGCCGGCAGGCCGAACACGAGCGCAAGTCCCAACAGGACGCCCTGCGCGACATCGCCATGCTCATGGTGGAGTCTGAGGGCGCGGCCGATAAGGAAGCGGCGCCGGGAGAAGAACCGCTTCTGGCCGCCTGCCGAATGGTGGGCGGCGCCCTGGGGATCGCCATCCAGCCCCCGGCCCGGTCCGAGCAGGAGCAGGCGCCCGAGGCCCGCCTGGAGGCCATCGCCCGGGCCTCCCGGATGCGCGTCCGGCGAGTGCTGCTCGCCGGCCCGTGGTGGCGCGAAGATCACGGCCCCCTGCTCGGCTTTCGGAAAGACGGCGGACGGCCGTGCGCGCTCCTTCAGGAAGGTCAGCGGCGCACCCGCCTGCGCGACCCCGAGGCTCGCACGAACCTGGAGGTGGACGCGGCCGTCGCCGGGGAACTGGCGCCCTTCGCCTTTCAGTTCTATCGCCCCCTGCCCGACGGGCCCGTGTCGGCCGGGGGGCTGGTGCGCTTCGTCGCTGCACGCATCCGCGAGGATATTTGGGGCGTCCTCGTCCTCGGGGGGCTGGGCGCCCTGCTGGGGCTCGCCATCCCCATCGGCACCGGGGCAGTTTACAACACCATTATTCCGGAAGCGGCCCGGGGCCAGATGGTCCAGTTGGCGGCCGGCCTGATCGTTTGCGCCCTGGGCGCGGCCCTCCTGGACGCCGTCAAGGGACTTGCGCTTCTGCGGATCGAGACCAAGACGGATGCCGACATCCAGGCCGCCGTCATGGACCGCCTGCTGGCCCTGCCCGTCTCCTTTTTCCGAAGATTTTCCGCCGGCGACCTGGCCCAGAGGACCCTGGGCATGGCGGTCATCCGGGATACCGTCAGCATGTTCACCATCCAGAGCGGGATCGCCGGCCTGTTTGCCGCCGCCAACCTGGCCCTGATGGTCTGGTACGGCGCCTCGCTCGCCCTGGTCGCCCTGGCCTTCATCGCCGGCGGCGCGCTGTTGCTGACGCTCATCGCCGTCCTGAAGGTCAAACGCGTCCGGCTCATGACCGACATCGAGGGGCGCATCAGCGGCATGATCCTCCAGTTCATCTCGGGGATCTCCAAGCTGCGGGTGGCCGGGGCCGAAACCCGGGCCTTTGCCCGCTGGGCCCATGACTTCAGCCGCCAGCGCCGCTTCGCCTACCGCGTCGGGACGCTGCGGAACCTGCAGACCCTCTTCAACGCCGTCTTCCCCGCGCTGGGGCTGCTCCTGCTCTTCGGCTGGTTCTCCGCCTACCGCCCCGGTCTGCGCACCGGGGATTTCCTCGCTTTTCTGGCCGCCTATACCAATGTCCAGGCCGGGTTGTTTCAACTCTTCGCCGCCCTGGCCGCCGTCCTGGAAGCGGCGCCGCTCTTCGAGCGGATGACGCCGATCCTCCAGACCGCCCCGGAGCTGGACGACAGCAAGGCCTCGCCGGGCGAGCTTGTCGGGGAGATCGAAGTCAGCGGGGTCGCCTTCCGCTACCAGCAGGACGGGCCGGAAATCCTCCGCGAGGTCTCGCTGAGGGTCCGGCCGGGCCAATTCGTCGCCCTGGTGGGCGGCTCCGGCTCGGGCAAGTCCACCCTGCTCCGCCTCCTGCTCGGCTTCGAGCAGCCCCAGTCCGGCGGCGTCTACTACGACAGCAAGGACCTCTCCACCCTGGACTGCCGCGAGGTGCGACGGCAGATCGGTGTGGTCTTGCAGGGCGGCAGCGTGGTGCCCGGCTCGGTCCTCGACAACATCCGCGGCGCCGCCAACCAGTCCCTGGACGACGTCTGGGAGGCGGCGCGCATGGCCGGACTCGAACAGGACATCCGCGACATGCCCATGGGCCTGCACACCTTCGTCTCCCCGGGCGGCGAAAACCTCTCCGGCGGCCAGCGCCAGCGGCTGCTGATCGCCCGGGCCCTGATCCGCAAACCCCGCATCCTCTTCTTCGACGAGGCCACCAGCGCCCTGGACAACCGCACCCAGGAAACCGTCAGCGAAAGCCTCGCCCGGCTGCGCGCCACCCGGGTGGTCATCGCCCACCGCCTCAGCACGGTCATCCAGGCCGACTGCATCCATGTCCTCGAAAAAGGTCGGATCGTCGAAAGCGGAACCTACGACGAGTTGATCAAGCGCGACGGCCCCTTCGCCGCCCTCGTGAAACGGCAAATCATCTGACGATGAAACGAAAGTCCTCCAGGAGCGTCTCATGAAGAAAAAACGGCCCGAACTCGCCGTGGTATCCGCGGCACGGGACAGCCGGCAGACCTCCGCAGCCCGGGCCGACATCGATCCGGATGCCTTCGCCCGGGCTTACGGAGACTATGCGCGCCGGATTTATGCCTATCTGCTGCGATTCACCGGCAACCACGAGGATGCCGAGGACCTCGTGCAGATCGCCTTCCTCAAGGCGTGGCGGGGACGCGATACCTTCGGCGGAAAGAGCTCGCTCAAGACCTGGCTGTTCGCCATCGCCATCCATGCCGCCCGGGATCATGCCCGCAAGGCTCGTTGGGAAAAGACCGGCTGCGCGGAGCGGCTGGAGACGGCGCCCGATCCGCGGCCGGCGGCGGGAGAAGCATTGGAAAGGACGGAAGCCATCGAACGAATGCGAAAAGCGCTGGCGGAATTGCCGGAGACCTTGCGCGCGCCGCTGATGCTGGTGCGTTTCGACGGCCTGAGCTACCGCGAGGCCGCCGAGGCGCTCGATGTCAGCGCCGACGCCGTGCGGATGCGCCTGCACCGGGCGCACCGCATCCTGGCCGCGGCATTCACGGAAAAGGAAACACTATCATGAGCTTCGATCATGAAAAGATTCTCGGCTGGGTCACCGACCGGCTCTGCGGCGAGCTGGGCGAGACGGAGGCGGACGAACTGGGGGCCTGCCTCGCCGGCCGGCCCGACCTTGCCGGAGAAGCGGCGCGGCTCGAGGCCTCATGGAAGGCGCTCGCGCGCCTCGACACCGCCCGGCCCCTCGACGCCGGGGAACACAAAAAGCTTATAAACAGGATCTTCGAGCGGCTGGCCGGCAGCCGGGAACTCGTTGACGAGGAGATCGAACACCTCGCCGCGGCGGGCCGGGAGGAGGAGGTGCCGAAACCGTGAGTTCAGGGGAAACGATTCGCAGGCCGGATCGTCTAATGGAGACGAAGAATCGGACAGACAGTCAGTCCAACCAAACAAACGAAAGGAGAAACGAAATGAACGAGAAACAGAGCACGCAACAGAACCCCATGGGCAAGGTAATCGCGAAGGCCTTGCAGGACGAGGGCTTCAAGAAGAAACTGATCGCCGATCCGGCGGGAACTCTCAAGGCGGAGGGGCTCGAGGTTCCGGCGGGTAAAACCGTCAAGGTGGTCGCGGATACCGAAAACACGCGGCATATCGTCCTGCCCGCGATATCCGGCGCCGTGACGGACGAGATGTTGGAGAGCATTGCCGCGGGAAATAGTTGGGGGACGCGGTGGGGTGCTATGGGCAATAGTTGGGGGCCGGCATGGCGGACCGTGGGCAATAGTTGGGGGTAAAGCAGGGTTGAGGTTTTGTCTACGGTAGCCGTTGATGTTAACCTGACTTTTGCGCCGGACTGGCGCAAAAGTCAGGTTAGGGGCAGGGAGTATTATGTTCGGACCCTATGAAATCTCCTTGAACGGAAGCGTTTTTCACGGCAACGTCTCGCTCAAGGAGCATCACTTTTTCGAGCGGTCCGGCGAATATTTCCTTCTGCGTGTGTCCGACATGGCGGCCGCGCCGATCAGCTCGGACCTAGTATAATGTTTCATTAAAACATATACATTAAAAGTTTTGTGCAAAATTGAACTTTTTCCATCTGTGAACAACAGGAGAATCGTTGATTTCTTTAATACCGAGAAGAATTCTATCTTTGAGTTCCTTCTTGGAAGTCACGCGAATATGTTTCAGAAAGGTTCTGGCCATTTTACCAAATAGGGTTTCAACCAAATTTAACCACGACCCGT
>Ga0209835_1001488_pt1 | contig 12977 bp, 14 predicted proteins | sample LakKivwa52mmetaG_FD_184138 | JGI IMG/M metagenome (GOLD analysis project Ga0209835, IMG submission 184138) | Anoxic lake water microbial communities from Lake Kivu, Rwanda to study Microbial Dark Matter (Phase II) - Lake Kivu water 52m metaG... | ecosystem: Environmental > Aquatic > Freshwater >...
ATCTCGTGTCGTCGCTGGGTACTGCTGGGAATGGGTAAGTAGAAATGACGAGAACCAGTCGGATATTAGATTTCCTGAATTCAACTTTGAAGCCGACTGGAACTTAACTGAGCATGGCGGCAATTGGATTATCCATGAAAAATCTGTTAAAGAAATTGGTTGCATTCATACGTGTCAAGGTTTAGAACTTGACTACGTTGGCGTAATAATTGGACCTGACCTAGCAATTTCAAATGGAAATTTAGTCACCGACCCAGATGCACGAGCGAAAAGTGACAAGTCTTTGAACGGCTACAAGAAAGCACTTGCTGTTGACCCGATCGCAGCCAACGAAAAAGCTGATGAGATAATTCGAAACACCTATCGAACACTGATGACTCGGGGAATGAAAGGCTGTTACGTGTATTTCACCGATCAGGCAACGGCTGATTATTTTAAAGAATTGTTGCCCACCTAAGATCGGTTTGTGTCTGAACTGAAACTTGAAGATTTAGCAGCTCGATTAAAGAAGTTTGCTGATGCTCGAGACTGGGAAAAGTTCCATACCCCCAAAAATTTAGCGATGGCGCTAAGTGTAGAAGTTTCAGAACTTGCAGAAATTTTTCAGTGGATGACCGCTGAAGAGTCGGCGAATGTAATGAAAGACCAGAAATCTGCCGACGCAGTCAAAGACGAACTCGCAGATATTGCACTTTATTTGGTGCGTTTGTCGTCGATTCTAAAAGTTGATTTGTTGGCTGAGGCCAACGCCAAGATTGATCGAAACGAAAAGCGGTTTCCGCCGACGAAGTGAGTGCCCGAACCAGGGCGCGGGGGTTTGGGTTGGTGCTCAGGTTGATCCACTGTTCGTATTTGTGCGTGTGGTTAGTGAACTAGGTTGGGGTTGATTCGGGAGGCTGTATGAAACTTGGTCCTGGTTTATCGTTTTCGTGGAAGCGTGCGCTTGGGGTGACTAAAGCCAAGAGGCGAGTGTCGAAGAAGACGGGCATACCGATGTCGCGGGGTGGGCGGCGAATGAAACTTGGTAAGTGGCTGGGGATGAAGTAGGGGGTTATTCCCGATGCAGTTGCCACTGGGCCCGACTTTTTGTGCCAAATGATAATCAAAATGCGGGTGAGTAACATCATTTTGTGCAGCGCATGATCTCGCTTGACAACACGATTGAGATTGACGCGGCGCTTGCGCAGAGTTTTAAACGCAACGGGCACGCGGTGGTGCGCGGTCTTGCGTCGGCGCAAGAAGTTAGCAAATATTTGCCGGCGATAAAAAGTGCGACACAGTTGTTGCGCGGCGACGAGCGACCAATGAGTGAGCGCGATACTTATGGCAAGGCGTTTATACAATCCATGAATTTGTGGACTGTCGACCCGGTGGCCCGCGAGTTTGTGATGGCCAAGAGATTTGCCAAAGTGGCGGCTGATTTGATGGGTGTCGACGGCGTGCGTTTGTATCACGACCAGGCTTTGTTTAAAGAGCCGGGTGGCGGCATCACACCGTGGCATCAAGACCATGTTTATTGGCCGCTTGATACGACCAACACGATCACAATGTGGATGCCGCTTGTTGATGTGCCAAACGAAATTGGTTCGGTGGTGTTCGCCTCGGGCAGCCATGAGCGCGGCGATCTGGGTGGTTCTGAAATTGGTGACGATTCACAATCGCATTTTGATCGCTTGATTGAGCGCGAGAAGTTTGATCTTGTGTCTTATGCGCCGATGCGAGCGGGCGACGCGAGTTTTCATGCGGGTTGGGTGCTGCACGGCGCGCCAGCCAACGAGACGGCGACGATGCGTTCAGTGATGACGATCATTTATTTTGCTGACGGTGTGCGGGTGGGTGAGATCGATAGCCCGATGCGACGCGCTGATGATGAGCGGTGGTTGGGGTCGTTGCCGACAGGCTCGCTTGCTGCGTCGCCGTTGAACCCTCTACTCTGGTCGCGCTAGAGATTTGGCGCGAACTTGGGGCGACTAGGTTGATAAATACCTGAGGAGGCGTGATGAAAATTGCTAAGTGGCTGGTGGTGAAATAGCGATGGCACCTTGGATTTGGTTCGCGGTGGCAGGGCTTTTGTTGATCGCAGAATTGATGACCGCCAATTTGCTCTTTGCGTCGTTGGCTCTGGCGGCACTTGCCGCTGGCGTTGCGAACGTGGCTGGCGGCTCTGAGGCTTTGCAAGGTGTGACATTCGGCGTGTTTGCGATTCTTTCGTTGATCGCGTTGCGACCAATTGCGTTGCGACATTTGAAAAAGCAGCCCAAGAATGGCTCGACAAATATTGATGCGTTGATTGGTGCCCGTGCGGTGGTCACAACTACTGTTGACCGCAACGGTGGCCAAGTTAAGTTGAGCGGCGAAATTTGGAGTGCGCGTGCGGACTCGGGCATAATCGAGAGCGGCGAGAGCGTTGTTGTTTTAGCAATTGAAGGCGCCACAGCACTTGTGGCAAAACTAGAGGAGAAATAGATCATGTGGTACTCGTACCTCGCCGTGGGTTTGTTAGTTCTGATTTTTGGCGTCGTGTTGGTGCGATCAATTCGAATCGTGCCGCAAGCGCGCGCCGGCATTGTCGAGCGACTTGGGCGATTTAATCGGGTGCTCGGCCCGGGTCTTGCAATCATCGTGCCATTCATTGATCGATTGAAGCCGCTCGTCGACATGCGTGAGCGAGTGGTTTCGTTTCCGCCGCAGCCGGTGATCACCGAAGACAACTTGGTGGTTTCGATCGACACGGTTATTTATTTTCAAGTGACCGACCCAAAGTCGGCGTCTTACGAAATTGTCGACTTCATTCAAGGCATCGAGCAATTGACTGTCACAACGCTGCGAAATGTCGTTGGTGGTCTCGACCTCGAGGCTGTTTTGACTTCGCGCGATTCGATCAATTCGATTTTGCGCGGCGTTCTCGACGAAGCGACCGGAAAGTGGGGCGTGCGCGTCAACCGTGTCGAACTCAAGGCGATTGATCCACCGCCAAGTGTGCAAGAGTCAATGGAAAAGCAAATGCGAGCCGAGCGAGACAAGCGAGCTGCAATTTTGACCGCCGAAGGCGAAAAGCAGAGCCAGATTCTGACGGCCGAAGGTGCGCGACAAGCAGAGATTTTGCGAGCCGAAGGTGATGCGCAAGCCGCGGTGTTGCGTGCCCAAGGACAGTCAGAAGCGATCGAAAAAGTTTTCAGGGCGATTCACGATGCTGATGCCGACGATCAGGTGCTGGCTTATCAATACATTCAGCAACTCAAAGAGATTGCCAACGGTCAAGCGACCAAGATTTGGGTGATTCCGGCCGAACTTTCGGGCGCGGCGACAAAAATAGCCGAGGCGTTTAAAAGCAATAGTTAGACGACTCGATGGTTGAGAATTCAACGCGGGTATGCGTTGATTTGCGGATCGTAAACAATTGCGTTGAAGGACTGTTGTATTGAATATTGTGAGAGTCACTGAAACCGTAGGTCGCACGATCTAGCACACGCGGTGCGCGCGGTGGCAGCGCGGGCGGTGGCGGCGGATGAAACTCGGTAAGTGGTTGGGGATGAAGTAGGGGAATTACGCCGAGATGCGCAGGCCACTCGAGGCGTCGAAAGCGTGAAGTGAACTGGGTTTGGCGCGCAACGAGACTCTAGAACCCGCCCCGATGTTCGAGAGACCAGGCGCGCGGACGACGATGTGCTGCTTGTTCGTCGCCTCGAGCACGCAATGCAAATATGTATCGCTGCCGAGTTCCTCGACGAACTCGACGACGCCATCATTGCCGTCGCCCGACACTTCGAGCCCCTCGGGTCGCACGCCGACGACAACTTTTGACGGCGAACCGGTGACCGTGACGCTCTGACCAGCGAAAGAAACTGACCCGCTTGACGCGACACAATCGATAAAGTTCATCGCCGGCGAGCCGATGAAGCCGGCAACGAAAAGATTCATGGGTTTGGAGAACAACTCTCTCGGCGTGGCGACCTGCTGCAAGACGCCATCTTTTTGCACCGCGATGCGCTGACCCATAGTCATCGCCTCAACCTGATCGTGGGTGACATAAACCGTGGTGACACCGAGTTTGCGCTGCAGTTCGGCGACCTGGGTTCTTGTCTGCACGCGCAGTTTGGCGTCGAGGTTGGAGAGCGGCTCGTCCATCAAGAAGACCTCAGGTTTGCGCACGATTGCACGCCCCATAGCGACACGCTGGCGCTGACCGCCGGATAGTTTGGCCGGCTTGCGATCGAGCAGGTCGGATAGATCGAGCATGCGCGCAGTTTCTTCAACACGCTGTTTGATCTCGGCGTCATTGACCTTGTTGATTTTCAAGTTGAAACCGATGTTTTCTGCCACGGTCATGTGCGGATACAGCGCATAATTCTGAAACACCATCGCGATATTGCGGTCTTTGGGTGCAAGATCGGTGACATCACGGTCGCCGATGCTGATGGAACCAGAGTCAACCGACTCAAGACCGGCAATCATGCGCAACATCGTGGACTTGCCGCAGCCCGACGGCCCGACAAGCACGAGAAACTCGCCGTCTTTTACCTGCAGGTCGACGGCATCAACAGCCGGACGATTCATGCCGGCGAATTGACGGGTTGCCTTTGTAAGTAGCACTGACGACATGTTGTCTCGATTCCTTATCTCAAATTAGTTATCGCTGACTCGAATTTGGTGAGTGTGGTTCTGCATCGAGATCTGTCGAGTTGATCTGTGCGTCGACAATTTGCAGGTTGCGACATTCGCGTTTCAAAACGCTTCGCGCATCGTGACGCAGTGACGAATCGGTGATCACCATCGCGGCATCCGAGAGGGGCATGATCGTGCACAAGCCGTTGAGATTCCATTTCGAGTGGTCGGCGAGCACCACCACGTCGCTCGGCGTGTGGGTTCCGCCGATCAAAAGAACCGTGCGGTCGACACGAGGAAACTGGTGCGATAGTGAAGTGCTTAACTCGCTGGTCGCTCCTCATGCGTTTACAGCCCGTTGAGCGCTCAGCGCGACGCCAAGGAGAGCGGAGTCGTCGCCGAGGTTGGAGAATTGGATGGGCGTAGAGCGGCCCTCGACTCGCCCGACCGCAGCGAGGGCGGTGTCGACCAGCACGTCGCGGAAGCGTCGTGACTGACGGACCACTCCTCCTGAGACGATCACTGCGGCGGGGTCGAGCAGGTTGATGGCAAAGCCAATTGCCTGACCCACGGCTGTCGCGCCCGAGTCGCAGATCTCGGCGCACTGTTGGTCGCCCTGTTCCGCCGCTCGAAGAACGCTCGCTCCATCCGGTAATCCAGCTCTCGCGGCAATGGCTTTTCCGCTTCCGAGGCGCTCGGCACCGATCGGCTCCTCGCCGATGAGTAACGCTGCTCCGTGCTGGCCGCGCCACGGCTTGCCGTCTAGCAATAGCGACGAACTTACACCCGATCCAACGTTGACCATCAGGAAACTCGGGAGCCCCTGGGCGATTCCGAAGTGGTGCTCGGCTAAGCCTGCGGCGACTACGTCAGACTCAATCGTGACGGGCGCGAGGTCGGCGAACGCTGCCTCAACGGCGTCTTTCGTCCAGTCGAGCGTGGCGTGGGAGGTGATCTCACCGTCGACGGTGACTGTCTCGCACACCGAGACGCCCGCTACCCCTGGCCGAAGGTCTCCTAGCACCTCGCCCGCCAGACGGCGGCATTCAACGAGCAACTCATGGGACGTCCGTCTGGTGATCAGCATTGTCGCTTTCGGCTCGACTCGTCCGTGGATGGTGTCGACGATCGCGACGCGCGCATTCGTCGCGCCTACGTCGATGGCGAGGGTGACGGTCACTTGGGGGACCAGTCAGGGGCCACGCCGATCACGGCCTCGACAGGTTCGCCGCCGTAGTTGAAGAACTGTTGCTCGGCCCTGATTGGGATATAGACGGCGTCTCCCTCGTGCAGCTCGAACCAATAGGTCGAACCTTCGTAGGTGGAGCGAACGTGGAGCGTGCCGCCCGAGACATACACGACGGCATCGCCACCGCGTCGACGTACATCGCTCGTCTCCGATTGACGAAGCCGCAGTGCTGCAACGTGAAGGTGTTCTGTGGACACGAGAAGTCCGACGAGCATCGCGCCCTCGAGCCGCCAGGCTGCGTCGGTCGGTCTGATCAGTCGAAGCGAGTCGCGGCGATTTTGAGAGGGAAGCACACCGACATCGTCGGCCCTCTCGTAGCACGCTTCTTCGAGATAGGGTCGCGTCTCAGCGTAGGCGCGCGACGTTCCCGTCGACGGTGGAGGGGCAAAATACTCCAGCACACGCAAGGGCGTCTCGCCCTTGGAGAAGATGTGATGCCAGGTGTCCTTACGGAAGAAGAGCAGTTCACCAGGATTGGCCACCTTAACCTCGCCGGTCTCCGGGTTGGCGAGGGCGAGTGTGCCCTCAAGTACGAGGTAGCAGACGTCGGCCCCGAAGATCGTCCGATGGCTCGGGGAGTGGCGGCAGGCACCGTCTCGGGCGAGACCGTACACGAGCATGTGGACACGGGCGGTGGAGGCGTAGATCCAGTCGGCGACGAGACCAGACTGCTCGTCGCCCCAGAGGAACTGCGTGACCGACTCCCGCGCAATCTTGGTTGGAGCGTCAAAGGTTGGTCGTGGAGACCCGACATTCCTGTTGGGTCGCTCACTTGCTGCGCCTACCATGTCCACCGCCGACCTCCGCTTTTGGTATCGAGTGCAAACACTACTCTCATCAGGGTGCCAAAACAGGAAAACGTGCTCAAAGCAATTCAACGCATAACAAACTCCTACCAAATGACCTTGCAACCCAATACGCAATGGAGGCGACGCCGAGAATCGAAGTCCGCGAAAACTGGCATCTGATTGCCAAACCGTATTAGTTTTCGAAAACTCAGACGCAATACGGAAAAAACGAGCTCAGCAAAAGTTCTAGTTGGTTAGGGCGCTCTCGATATTGCGATAAGACTCCAGGGACTTCTCTTCGGAAGGTTCCCATGCAGAATCCTGTTCACTCATCAGCCAGCCCTTGAATCCCACTCGTTGAAGCTCGGTAAAAAAACCGACCAGCTCAAGCGTTCCACTTCCGGCAGGAGTAAAGAGTTTATGCTTGACCACCGCTGTCTCCATACCGTCGTACGCGCCTGCTTTGAGTTTCGCGAGAACATTTTCGTCGACATCTTTTACATGTAAATGAGTGATTCGCGGTCCATACTCCTTTACTGCAGTAACCGGGTCGCCCCCACCTACTAACCAGTGTCCAACATCAAGACATAGACCAACGCGTTCATCCAAATGAGCAAATAGAGCAGCAGTCTCTTCTGGAGTTTCAATATAGGTTGCTGCATGCGGATGGAAGGAAGCGCGCAATCCAAGTGAATTGGAGTACTCGGTCCACTTGTTAATGTGCTCCGCGAGTTCAGTAAGCGCTTTTGGTGTTAAAGCTGGTCCCAGGTGGGCATTTGCTGCTACCTGATCACGAACCGCATCACCGTCAACAGCAAAAACAATCATTTCAACGCCACCAGTTTTTGCGGAGTCAATCTGACGCTTGGTCTCCTCGTCAGAATTGCCCAAAATTGATTCGGTGTTGCATTTGATTGCTATATAGAGTTCGGCTGGCGCTATCGAGTGAGCTTTGAATAGGGTGCGGTATTCAGATGAGTTGGCATGTTTTTCAGAGATTTGGATACCAAGAAATCCATACTCTTCAAATTTGGCAACAACCTCTTCCTTGCGGTCATCGGTGAATTCCCAATTAAGCGGCACTAAGCCAATCTTCGAGGTTGCCAGACGCTTACGTTCTCTCACTTAGATCACTTTCTCTACTAGATCGATTAACACGGCAGACCAACTGAAATCTAGGGCTCCCCAACCTGCTCCTATGCTTGAGTTGTAATACTCACTCACACCACTCTCCTTGACTAACTCGATGCTTCGAACGGAGACATGGTGCATCGTATGGGGAGGTAAGGTATGCCACCGTAAGGGGTAAAGGACGTTTCCGTGGTGAGGTGCCTGCAGAATGGAAGCCGTGATTTAAATATTGCCATGAAACGTCTATGTGTTTCCCAGATGGTTATTCTTTGATAGCTCCCGAAATGATGCCCCTAATCAATCTGCGCTGAAGAAAAACGTAGGCTAACAAGATGGGTAAGGCAACCATTCCGGCAGCGGCGGCAGTTACTGGAGGTTCACTATTTCTTCTATTTCCCGCAAAGAAGGACAGGGATAAGGGAACTGTTTGAGCAGACGAGTTACTTGGGACTAACACCAAGGCCAGTAAGAATTCGTTCCAAGTAAACAAAAAAAGCAAAGTTGCCAGAGTCCCGATGGCTGATTTTGCTAAAGGAATCAAAATGTATCTCAAGCTTTGCCACCTATTAGCCCCATCTAGTGTGCTTGATTCCAAGATTGTTTTTGGAACCGTTGTAAAAAAGGTTCTTAGCCAAAATACAGAGAACGGAATTGAAAGAGCGATCTGCGGAAGAATCAAGGCCCAGTAGGAATTTAGGATATTTAGCGCATCCATCATCTCGTAGAGGGAAATTACAATGCCTTCGTAAGGCATGACCAATCCGAAGAGTAACAACAATAAAATAGTCCTAGAAAAAGGTACCTTCGTTAAAGCAAGGGCATACCCAGCCAGCACTGAACAAAGCAAAGTTACAAGAACAACGGAGATCGTGACAAATAAACTAGAAAATAAAGCTTGATTAAAAGCACCCCGATTCCACGCTTCGACATAATTGCCAAAATAGATACCAAGAAATTTAAGCTCAGATTTCTCGATGCTTTTTGTCTCTGAGATAGAGAGACTAAATATTGACCAGAGGGGATATAGCGCGACTAAAGCCCCAACCAATAAAACTGTGTGAGCTATTAACTTGTCGCGAGCACTAATCATCGGATTCTCTTCGACTTAGTAGCAACACACTTGTAATCGAAAAAATTACGATTGCTAAGATAAATGAGGTTGCTGCAGCTTCTCCAACATATCTATTGACGAAGGCTGACTTATAGATAAAAATACTGGGAACAGCCGTAGCATTCCCTGGGCCGCCTTGCGTTGCATTCCAGACAATATCAAAATTTCGTAATGCAAGGGTCATGGTTACAATTAAGACAATCAGGATTTCACCCCTGATGCTGGGCAAAAGAATATATCGAAATTCTTGCCACATACTTGCACCGTCAATTCGATCTGCATCAAGCAAATCCTGAGATATTCGTTGTGCCCCAGAGAGAAATAGAATCATTGCTAGACCATAATTTGTCCAAGTTCCAATTAGGCCGACAGCAATAAGAGCTGTGTCAAAGTTACCTAGCCAGGCGGTTGCGATTTTCTCAGCACCCAAGAGAATTAAGAAGTTATTAATTGGTCCATCTGCAGCATAGATCCATCGCCAAGATATTGCCACGACAACTGTCGAAATTATTTGTGGTATGAAAAGTATTGCACGAAAGAAACCTTCACCGCGAACTCTTACTCTTAACAATAAGGTTGTGATTATTAGTCCAATAAAGATGGGAATCGCGCTATAGAAAACAATAAAAACAAAAGAGTGCGAGAATGCCGAATAAATCTCTGGATTTGAGAGCACTGTTTTATAGTTCTCAATACCTACCCAAATGCCAGCCGAAATTCGGTCCCACTTCCAAAAAGATAACCAAATAGTTTGGAATATCGGATAAATAACAAATAGCGCAAAGAAAATTAGAGCTGGGGATACAAAAATAATGGGTAGTAAATCTATTCGGCGAGGGCGCCACTTCTTTTCGTTGTGAGACTTCGTTAGCATCTCACTTCTTTTAAAAGTGGCGCCTCGCCTCTTGGTTACTAATTGGATCTTGACTCTTGGAATTTAGTCCAATTATCTTGAATTGCTTGCATCATTTCAGAGGCATCAATTCTGCCTGCCATAAACTCCTGAAGTTTTGACGTGTAAACGTCATACATTGTGTCAGTCGCCCAGTCGAGATAGAAAGTCAGCCCTGAGTCTGCAAACATACGCGATCCCGCTTCCTGCATATCTTTCAGCAAACTACTGCTTGATTCAAGATTAGATTTTGCAGAGGGAATACGGTTGAGGGAGGCCAGATCTTGGGCAAACTCTGCATCCATAATCATCGCTAAGAAGGCAACTGATGCGCTTAGCGCGTCAGTTTTGCTGCTTATATGCCAACCAAGCCCATATGATCCGGTTCCAGCTCGTTTACCAGATCCGGCAGCTGGATTTGCAATGAAGCCAGCGTCATCACCCAGTCCTTCACCAATAGTCCCAGCGAACCATGTACCACCCATGTAAAAGACACCTTCGCCAGCCGCAAACTTAGCAGTGGCATCATCAGCGCTCACTCCATCGTAACCCTCGGTGAAGTAACCCTTCTTGATCCAGTCACGCAGAGTGTTTAATGCAGTTTCATTTGTTGCCGACACGAATGAAGATCCAGGCGTGCCAGTTATAAAATCTTTTGTTTCAGATGAGGGTGTGAATGCGCCTTGGATTAATCCAAAGACATGTGTAGCTGGCCATTTATCAGAGTTACCGAGAACGATCGGGGTTTCCTTTGCTTTTTTGGCTGTTTCGAGTGCGACCACAAACTCATCAAAGCTTGTTGGAACAGAAACACCTAATTTGGCTAATTTCTTTTTATTGTAGAAAACACCAACAAATTCGGCTACAGGACTCATTCCAAATAATTCACCTGAGCCATATTGGGAGCCGTCCTCACTCCACGTAAATTGACCAAAGTCGCCCGAGTTATAGATACTGCTCCATTTGTAAGCTGTAGCTACATCAGTAAGTTTTCTGATTAGCCCTGCTTTAACTAGTGCACCGTCTACCCCATAACCTTGATTACCTTGAGCCACATCTGGTGCTCCCTCTCCAGCTAAGGCGGGAACTACAGTGCTCATGAGGTCATCAAAACCTTTTATTGTGAGATTAACCTTTACATTTGGATACATGGCCTCATACTTAGGTATAAGAATTTTCATTGTATTTTCTTCGCCTGCATCAGCCCATACATCAAGTGTGATATCACCTAAGGCCGCCACTTCTTCAATAGTGACGGGTTGATTGATTGTTTCTCCGGTATTTGCGCTATTTTTGCTATCTGATCCGGGACTCGAGCAGCCCGCGACCATCAGAGATGCAGTAATCAATGCGATTCCAACTTTGGTTTTCATTTTGCGCCCCCTCCTGAACGTTTCTTAAATTATATTCTAATTGGGAAAAACTCGAAATGGAAGAGGGTAATGCTCCTATTCTCGATGCCACATGACTTATAGGAATCAAGTCAGAGGTTTTGGTGCCTAAACCAATACGCATTGGTGTCGTTGGTGCTGGCTTAATCGCATCATCTGTTCATCTACCAATCTTGCGACGACGAATTGATCTCTTCGATTTGCGTGCAATCACAGATCTAAATCGAGTGGCCGCAGATGCTCTAGCTAGGCGTTTTGCTATCAGCAAGGTATTTGATTCGACAATTGCAATGTACGAGTCCGGCGAAATCGACGCTGCATTCATCTTGAATTCCGGAGCACATTCCGAGGTCGCTGCCCAGGCCCTAGACGCAGGTTTAGATGTCTTTTGTGAGAAACCGCTCGCGTATTCTCAGGAGGAGATGACATTGATAGAGACTTCCAGAAAGAAGTCTGGCCGTAAATTGATGCTTGGATATATGAAAACTTTCGATCCGGCTATCTACAAGGCCCAAGAGCGAATCAAAGGTCGTCCAAGAAGTGTTGATGTAGTCGTTTTTCACCCTAGTGGCGATAGCCAAGTAGCCACAACCGATGTACACGTCGAAACATTTCCGCTATCAAAAGAATTGCTCTCGAAGATCGAAAGCTCAAACAAAAAGGCAATGGTTGATGCATTAGGCGTTGACGCTTCCAAGGCCTTTGGTCCCGAATATCATGACACCATGATGGGCTCAATAGTCCACCAACTCTCGGTATTACGAGCACTAAATGTCCATATCGAGGAAATTGATTATGTCGAGCGCTGGCCAAAGAAAAGCCGTAGCGAATCATTTATTATCCTAGGCCGTACCTCAGATGGAGTGCGAGTCACAATCCGTTGGTTCTATCTCGAGGATTACCCAAAGTACCAGGAAGAGATCCGTTGGATCAATGAGAGAGAGGGCCACCACATCATCTTCTCCAGCCCCTATATCTTGCGAGTACCGACCAAATACATTCATACCCAGCGAAATGGCCTGGACCATGTCGAGCAGACCTTTATGTCATATCAGCCTAATTTCGAGATTGAGATTGCTGCCTTCGCAGAATTAGTACATACCGGGAAACAGCAAGAGGATCCAATCGCTGCCGGCTTAGAGGATCTGGTCATCACTCAGAAGATCGCGCGAAAAATCTGTGAGTTAGAAGGAATCGCTCTAGGCGGAGATATCGCGAAGCTCTAGTGGATGTAGCCGATTCACTGGATTAGTCCGTCAGTACTGAGGAGCCAGTAAAGTCCGGGTTCGGCTTCTAACTCGACTTGGGGCGTGGTGCTCATCCACGTGGCGTTTTAAATGGGGTTCGCCACGTTCGTGCTTTCGAGCTACATGAAGACGATTCCGAAAGAGATCTCCGAGTCGGCGTTGGTTGACGGAGCCTCGGTGTTTCGTCACTATCGCAGTGTGATGTTGCCGCTTTTGCGTCCGCCGCTAGCGTCGCTGGCGGTGCTGATGACCACGTGGATTTACAACGACTTCTTCTGGGCGCTGGTGCTGATGTCGACCGATCGTAAACGACCCATCACATCAGCGTTGGGGAGGTTGACCGTAGAGTACGAGACCGACTACAACCTGCTCGCCGCCCGCGCGATCATCGCGGCGCTACCGACTCTGATCGTGTTTTTCGTTTTGCGCAGGCAGTTCGTCTCGGGTTTGACCCTCGGCTCGACCAAGGGCTGAAACCTGCGGCGAATGAAACTCGGCAAGTGGCTGGGGATAAAGTAAGGGTCTGACACGTATCTATAGGAAGCAAGTCGGCGCACCATGAC
>Ga0209835_1001491_pt1 | contig 12969 bp, 10 predicted proteins | sample LakKivwa52mmetaG_FD_184138 | JGI IMG/M metagenome (GOLD analysis project Ga0209835, IMG submission 184138) | Anoxic lake water microbial communities from Lake Kivu, Rwanda to study Microbial Dark Matter (Phase II) - Lake Kivu water 52m metaG... | ecosystem: Environmental > Aquatic > Freshwater >...
TTTCTATATTTATCTATATTAAATTCCTTTTCAATATTAAATGACAAAGTCGAAAATGAAAACTCTTGAACAACATCATTAAAGTACAGAATTCCAAGAGTTACTTGTTTTGATTTATAAAGTAATTGACATCCCATGCGCTGCATAGGCCCCATTGGATTTCCACCCTGGACGAAGGAATTTGGATAATTGTGTGCCCATGATGCTGATTGTTCCACAACATTTACTAATCTTACTACACTAGCTGATGTTCCGTAAGCCACTATCGGTGCTACCGCAATCTTCCAGTCCTGTTTCTGTATCTTCCAGTTATAGTCATGTATATCCAACTGCTCAGAATCGCTTTTAGAATTTTGGTACTGGGATCTAACCCGATACTGAACTGAACTATCGGGTTTTTGCATCTTAGGATCAGTCCAAGAAATCTCTTTGCTATTTGTCTGGAACACATTTTCCTGCCATTTTCCCTTATTCACTCGTTTATCTACTATCATGATAGTTTTACATGGGTTTATATCTTTGATCCGGATGTATGGATGTTTTTGAGGAGTTAGCCAACGGGATAAGATCTGGGGTTTAAGGAGCATGATCTTGCTTTGTTCCACAGTGCTGGTGATGTTACCATCAGAGAGTTTTGTATAGTTCACCCGCACCAGGTCATCTTTGAAGACATAGATAGTATCGACGACGGTTTTCCCATCAAAAACGCCTTTGAGCACATTTTCACCAACATTTGGCCAAAATCGCATCTCTTTTCCAGGTTCGATCGATTGCATCATCCCCTCATTCTGAACGATATGTCCTTTCATTTGGCTCTCGATCAGCATTGAGGCCGTGGGATTTAGCGGTTTTTCGGTCTCGTATGTTCTGGGAGCAGTGGTTGGAGTTGTATGAGTAATTGCTGGCTTTGATTGTTCACTTGCATCTTTCCGGAAATAGAATGGCTCGGTCAATGCACTTGAATCCCAGGGCATCTGGTTATTGTTTGTTCTTTTAAGGACGGCAGCCCTCACCTCCATCAGGGCATCGATGATGCTGATATTGGGTTTCCGGATCGCCTTGATCAGTTCTTCGGTATAGATGCCATTTCTGCCCCCATCACCATCATAGGCAACTCCATCCGGTTCTGTGGAATAAGCGATCAAGCAGCCCGGGATTTTTCGGCTGATATTTGCCAGACCTCTTTTGGCTGAACGCAGGGAACTGGAATAGGGATTGTTTCGGCAAGCATCCATGATGATGATATTGGTCTCGTTGCGGGCATTTTGCATTTCGGATAGAACCCTGTCCAGATTAACTCCCTCCAGTTCGATATCATTGTCGTTCCGGATATCTGCCTGGGTGGGAATCAAGTAATTCTTACCATCAAACTGGATACCATGACCCGCATAATAGAACAAACCAACTCCCCCCTGTTGCAAGTTTGTTCCAAAATCCCGGATCAATCTCACAAGCTCTTGATAAGTTCTGACGTTATAGGCAGGAGTAACACTAAATCCCAAATCCCGTAGTGTGCTTTCCATAGCCCTGGCATCATTGACCGGATTCGCCAAAGGAGAGCTATTATAGGCAGAATTTCCAATCACCAAGGCAATCCGCCTTTGTGATTCCTGGCCAAAACAAACCTGCAATATGCAGATCAAGCATAAGAGTAAAACATACTTTTTCATACCTTGCTCCAACTCAGTTATCAATAAATGCAAATGATTTTCGTTTGATAATTTTGTCAAGCCGGAAATGAATAAAAGAAACACTGTTGAAGATATAGTGCTTTAACTCGTTATGTTGTTAGCATATTACCTCATTGACCCAATAGTATCATCTCTATTGAGGACTTATTGTTTGCCCTCTAAGCACTACGGTACCATTACGGTACCACTACGGTAGCATTACGGTAAATTACCGTAATGCTACCGTAGTGGTACCGTAATGGTACCGTAGTGCTAGTAGGGATCAAGAAATCTGGTTAGGTTTGAATCAAAATGGAGTTATGCTTTGCTTGTTACAATGCTCTATAAATGGAGAGATTTGGTATTCAGGACATCAGGGATCTGATCTGTCGGAACGTGATTCTATGTAATCCGTTTAGGAAGCTAAGAACTTGATTTTCGAGGCTATGTGGGTCTAAATCATTGTTGATGACCAAATTAGAGAATGGTATTTTCTCTTCATCCGGGATCTGGAATTGTATGCGTTTTTCGATGTCAGCAGGGCTTGATCCATCTCTCCGGACCAGGCGTTGGATGCGGGTTTCCGGATCGGCTGTAACGAGGATGATGTAATCGAAACACTTTTCTATCCCGGCCTCAAAGAGGAGTGGTATCTCGAAGAAGAGATATGGTTCAGAGGAAGCAAGGATGATCTGTTCAAACTCTTTGAGGACAAGCGGATGAAGCAGCGATTCCAGATAGCGGAGATTGTCGGAATTGGAAAAAACCATGCTGGCAAGTTGCTTCCGGTTTATCTTATTGTCTTTGATCAAATCCCTTCCGAACTGCATTGTAAGTTTCTGTTGCACAGACGGTTCATCCAAAAATCGGTTGGCAGCAACATCTGCTGAGTAAAGTGGGTATTTTTCCCCAACGATCCTTGAAACGGTGCTCTTACCACTTCCGATGTTTCCGGTGATGGCAATCAGGAGGGGGCGTTTATTTGATCGCATCGGAAATGAGGGAAAGCAACTCTTCGAAGGCAATGTCGGACTGGATATTACCATCGTGCGCGATTGAGATTTTTCCGCTTTGCTCAGAAACCACAAGGGCAATTGCATCAGTTAGCTCAGTGATGCCGATTGCAGCCAAATGTCTGGTGCCATAACGTTTAACATAGTTTGGATTCTTGGATAGGGGAAGCACTACTTTGGCAGCAAGAATTCTGTTGTGGCGGACGATTATTGCTCCGTCATGTAATACGGACTTCGGATTGAAGATCGAAAGTATCAGTCTCAGAGATAGTTCTGCATCGAGGATATCTGCCCCATGGATAAACTCATTGAGCTTGCGCTTGTTTTCCAAAACTATCAAAGCTCCCGTTTTCCGGAAGCTCATTGAGGAAACAGCATCGATCAGGGTGCTGTTGATCCTGGCGCGTTCACTGCGTTTGGTCTTGGAGCCAAAGTTCTTTCCCATGGTAAGTTGAGCAAGGATGGATCGCAGTTCCGGTTGAAATAGAATGATCAAAGCAAGGATCCAGTAGCTTCTCAGGGATCCCAAAAGCGAACCCAGCATCTTCAAACCCAGAAAATTGGAGATCAAGAATACCGCAAACATGATGATTACACCATAGAAAACCTGATAGGCTCCAGACCTTTGAATGATCAGTAGTGTGCGGTAGATCACAAATGCAATGATCAGAATGTCGATTATATCCATCACATTGGGAATTAGAAAACTCATCATTTACCTGCTTTGGGCAATCTTTTTCAGAACCCAGAAGAACTGAGAATGCTCTTTAACGTCGTGCACCCGCAAGACATCTATATTGCAAATGATTGCAAACAAGGCTGCTGCAAGGGAACCAGCCAGCCGTTCATTTGGAGGAGTGGGGAAAATCTGATTTATGAAGCTTTTACGTGAGGCACCGAGTGCGATGCGGACACCCAAGGCTCGGAAATGATCGAGATTGGCGAGGATTTTTAGATTGTGGGAAAGCAACTTACCAAATCCAATCCCAGGATCAACTATGATCCTTTCCTCTGAGATGCCATGCTTTACACAGCATGCGATCCGCTCTTCCAGAAAGCACGTGATATCAGCCAATACGTCTTTGTAATGAGGGTCGAGCTGCATGGTTTCCGGATTTCCCTGACTGTGCATCAAAAGAACTTGAACGGAGGGATTGGACTTCAGCACATCCAACATATCCGGATCAAATTGCATTGCAGAAATGTCATTTATCATGGTCGCCCCGAGTTTGATACCAAGATCAGCAACGGAACTTTTGCGGGTGTCGATGGATATTGCCGGAAGGGTTATCTGCCTGTCGGAAGCAATGGTATGCAGTGCTGTCAAAACTGCTTCGATTCTTGATTTCTCCAATTCTTCCGGGATGGTTTTTGCTCCGGGACGAGTAGATTCTGCTCCAATATCTATGATCGATGCACCACTATCCAGCATCTCAATTGCATGCTGGGCAGCTTTTTCGGGATCCATCCACAGAGCACCATCAGAAAATGAATCCTCAGTTATATTGAGAATTCCCATCAGAGCAGGATATGATGATCCTGTTTCTCTGTCACTTTGCTTGTCCAAATGGGCATAAGTAGCTGAGCTGGAAGCGACAGCGCAGAGAGCAGAGAGCAAAGATGGGCTGGATAAATCTGTACTTGAAGGAGGGATTTTCATGATTTATCAGCCATTTCAACTGGGATTGAAAATGAAAGTGATTTCATAGATCTGGTTGGGATCGAACCTTGTCTTGACCTTCCATTTGCTGAGTGCTTCTTTGGTTGCAGCAAGATAGGATAGGTTAGTAACTTCCTTGGCAGTGATGGATTCCGGATCGACCCTGCCATCTGAAGCCAGACGGAAGGTTAAGGTGATGCGGGCAAACTCCATGTCCTTGATCTTGGGGGCAACCCGGTAATTCTCATCAAAGAAAATGCCGGAACTGTGAGTAACATCATAGGTTCCACCTCCCGAACCAGAGGGAGCAGGTCGGCCTTTTGGAATGCTGAGCCTGGGACCAAGCAAACTTGGGGTGATGGGTGCTTCACTACCCTTTTTGGCCTGCTCCTGCTTGATCTTTGGGGGCTCGATATAATCTGTGGCTGGGGCTGGTTTGGGGCTGTCGTAAATGGCAGGGCTTTCGGGAGTGTTTTCTTCGGTAATGGTTTGAGTGCTGGTAACTTCCTCCTTCTTAGCTTCAGGAACGGGATCTGTAGTTTGGGATGGAGTTTTGACGGGTTCTTCAGTTTGTGGTTGTTCCCATTCAAAAGTATGCCACACTGGTAGTTGCGCAGGACGGATATAGATCAGCAGCAGGATGATGAGGATAACGAGATGGAGCAGCCCGGATATGGTGTAGGGCGAATGCCAGTTTATTGGTAAACGCTTGAGATTATTTAAGCCTATCAAGTGTGTCAGTTGCAACAAATATCTTTTCAAAACCGCTGCTCCGGATGGTATCCATCAGGGTGATTATGGTTTGAAGGGAGGTTTCCTTATCAGCAGAAAGACGAACTACCTGCTCAGTGGACTGGAATTCGTTCTTCAATTCCATTGCCAGATCGCTGAGGGATATCTTTCTGCCCAACAAGATGATATGCTCAGAATCCTGATAGACGATGTGGATCACCTGGTGTGTCTGGCGCACTGCTGATGCAGAACCGGGAAGCTTGATCGGAAGTCCGGTCTGAGATGCAAAATTGGAAGCTATCAGCAGAAAGATGATGAGCAGAAAGATCACATCTGTCATCGAAATCAACATGGTTGAACTCATTCTCTTTTTGGAGGTCTGGATTTTCATGTCACGAGGCCTTGATGGTTTTTATCCGGATCAGGTAGTCGATGGTGGCATCCTGCAGGTCTTTGGCTGTGTTTTCCAGGTTTTGGACCAGGTCGTTATAAAGAATTACGGCTACGATGCCAACTATCAGACCTCCTATCGTTGTGATCAGAGCTTCCCAGATACCTCCGGCCAGAGTGTTGATGTCCACTCCGCTCTGGCTTTGGGACTGGATGTTCATAAATACCCGCACCATGCCAATGACCGTGCCCAGGAACCCGATTAGAGGAGCAACAGCAGCAAAGGTGGAGAGCCATCCCATTCCTTTTTCAAGTTTGTGCATTTCCAGGTTGGCGGTGGATTCCAAGCTTTCTTTAAGCAGTGCTTCGTCCATGACTTTGTTTCTGGATATCTTATAAAGAATGGTGCCAAGGGGACACTCATCGTGATAGATCTTGATCACAGATTCTATGTTCTCGATCTTATCATGTTGGGAGAGCGCACGGTGCATCTTCTCATCCATGAGCCGGATGCGTTTTAAAAGGCGGTATTTCTCATAGGCGATGGAGATCACGATGAAGGATATGATGAGAAGTATCCACATCAGGATACCGCCCTTGAGGAATAAACTGAAAAGTGACATAGGCGTCCTATTTTGTAATTGAGAATTCAGAATTGAGAATTGAGAATTGAGAAGAGGTTCTTCTCATTCTCCATCATAATTCCGGGTTCCCATGGGGTTTTTTGGTATTCAATATTGGTTCGAAAGGACATCAATGCCAATCGACACTGATGTCCTTTCAAAGGATATTAGTTTATGATCAACTGTGTTTTGTCTGGAAGCTCTGCATGAAATCGGCAAGGGCTTTGGCAGCAGGAAGCGGAAGTGAATTATAGGTAGAGGCACGGCAGCCCCCGACATCCCGGTGTCCTTTGAGTCCAACCATTCCATTCTTCTTGGCCTCGGAGATAAAGAGGTTTTCCAGTTCTTCATTTGGCATGCGGAAGGTGATGTTCATCAGGGAGCGATCTTCCTTATCCACTGTGCCTTTGTAGAAACCATCCGATGCATCGATGGCATCATAGATATAGTTGGCTTTGATCTGGTTGTTGATCTCAATCTGTTTCAAACCACCAAATTCTTCGATCCATTTCACGACCAGCCCGATCATGTAAATCGTGAAGGTGGGTGGAGTGTTATACATCGAACCATTCTTGGCATGGATCTGATAGTCCAGCATGGTTGGCAAACCGGTGATCGCTTTTTCCAGATAGTCCTTTTTGATTAGAACGACAACGCATCCGGCAGGACCAATATTCTTCTGGGCACCAGCATAGATCATGGAGTATTTCTGCACTTCGATCGGCTTGCTCATAAAGTTTGAAGACATATCAGCGATGAGGGGAATATCTTTGGGGACGTCCGGATCGCTCTTCCACTCTGTTCCAAAGATCGTGTTATTGGTCGTGATATGCAGATAGGATGGATTTTCCGAAAGTTGCCATGCTTTGGGGATATAGCCAAAGTTCCGGTCTTCGGAGGTGGCAGCGACATGGGCCTTTTTGCCTATCTTCTTGGCTTCACTGATAGCTTTTTTGGACCATTGGCCGGTATTGATATAGTTAGCTTCCTTTCCATCGAAGGCAAAGTTCATCGGCACCATCAGGAATTGCATGCTGGCTCCGCCTTGCAGGAAGAGGACGTCATAATCATCACCCAAATCATAGACACGTTTGATCGAGGCTTGAGTCTCGTCAATAATTGCCTGATATTCTTTGCTGCGGTGGCTCATTTCCATCACGGAAAGACCCATGTTTTTGTAGTTGAACAGGTCTGCCTGCGCTTCCCGTAACACCTCTTCGGGTAAAACGGCAGGGCCGGCATTGAAATTATGGATACGCTCCATGTTTATCCTCCTGGATATATTTTCATTTAAAAACAAGGATTTTAAGTCCTGTGTTTTCGGGCAAGTAATTTTTTCCGTTGCAAAAAAGTATTGACTAAAAAGTACTCACCAGATCGCTGAATACAAGGATCAAACAAATGATACATAATATATTACATGGAAAACAGATTGTTCTGGCATCGGCTTCACCCCGACGAAAACAGATATTTGAAATGCTGGGATTAACGGCTTTGGTGATCAAGCCCGATATTGATGAACCCATCACTAATGAACGGCCTTTCAAGCAGGCCATGAACCATGCCAAAAACAAGGCCATGGCTGTTGCCGGAAACTTGGATGATAAGGCACTGATAATTGCCTCGGATACAGTTGTTTACTGTAAGAGCCAGGTGTTGGGCAAACCCGAAACTGAAGATGAAGCATGCCAGTATCTAAATCTACTATCCGGCTGTTCCCATATAGTTTACAGTGCTATCTGCCTGCTCCAAAACCGAAAAATTATGACAAGATATGAGAAAAGCATAGTAACTTTCCAAGCCCTCACCGAAGCCGAGATTGTAAACTACATAAAGACCCGGGAACCAATGGACAAGGCAGGTGCTTATGGAATCCAGGGCTTTGGAGCTCAATTCATAGAGCGTATCTCGGGCTGTTATTTCAATGTGATGGGCTTTCCGGTACACCTGTTCTATCAAATGATCCGGGACTTTTATAAGGACATATCATGAAAGTATTATATTACAATGCAAAGATTTATCAGAATGATGAATATAGCCCCCCTGCCTATGCGTTATTGGTGGAAAGTGGACTGATCCAAGCCATATTCAATAAACATGACACAGTTCCCCATGATGCACTGGCAATTGAACTCAATGGCGATTTTATCTATCCCGGTTTCATCGACACCCACACCCACTCCTATGAAGGTGGACTCTATGCCAATGGGATAGATCTGATGGATTGCAGGACAATTGCAGAGGTTCTGGAAAGCTTAAGTGCAGGAATAAGAGCAAGAAACACCGGAGATGATAGCAGCTATTATGCCTGGCGTTTGGATGAAACCAAGCTGAGGGAGAACCGCTTTCCCACTCTTGCTGAAGTTGATGCCATCTGCCCCAGGGCAAACTTGCTCATCCGCAGGATCGATGGTCATTCGTGCCTGGCCAATTCCCATGCCCGCAAACAGATAGCAGACCTGAAGGACTATTCTCCGGAAGTTCTGAGAGCTGGTGCCAACGACCGTGCTGTTTACTGGTTTCATAGAAACACTGACGACGAGACTATACTGGCTGCCTATCATACCGCTGCCAGAATTGCCCTGAAAGGTGGTTTCACTGGTATCCACACTATGATCGGAGATGCTCAGATGGATATTACTCATTACAGCTTGCTCAGACAACATCTGAGGGATTACCCGATTGAATATACAATTTATCCTCAAACATTTAATATTGAAGCTGCCCTGAAAGCAGGAGCAGAAAGGATCGGTGGATGCATTCTCGCGGATGGCTCGATCGGCAGCCACACTGCTGCTGTCTCAAAACCCTATCTGGATGCTCCGGATGCCAGAGGTGAACTCTATCACCCGGATGATTTCTGGAAAGATTTTATCAACAAGGCCCATCAGCATGGCCTGCAAGTGGCTGTGCATTGCATTGGCGACCGGGCCATCCGGCAGATCAATGATATCTATTTGCATCTGGCACAGACAGTTCCCAAAGACCTCCGGCATCAGCTCATCCATTGTGAACTTACCCCCATTGATCTGATTCGTCAGATCAAACAATCTGGAGCAGTACCTGTTATGCAACCCGCCTTCGACAAATACTGGGGTGGAGAAAGTGGCTTCTATGCCACAAAACTCGGAGTTGAAAGGGCTCAAATGATGAACCGCTTTTCCTCCATGTTCAAAGCAGGGATCACCATTACCGGAGGTTCGGACTGGTATGTAACAGAGCTCGATGCCTTGCAGGGTATTTTTGCTGCGATTCATCACCAGACCTGTTCCGAGCGTCTTTCTATCACAGAAGCCATTGATATATATAGCAAAAACGCTGCCTGGCTCTCACACAGCGAAAACAAAACCGGACAGATAAAACCAGGTTTCCAGGCCGATTTCACCATCCTGAACCAGCAGCTCGATTATGATGCAGACCCCGGGAAATATCAGATCAGCAAAGTCATCAAGCGGGGCGAAATTGTCTATTCCCTTTGAAGTTCCAGCCTTTGGATATCATGATCTGAAAACACTCATTGAAACCGAGCTAAAACATTATCCCGAAGCCGGTTCAATCGATATCTTCAAACTGGTCTATCAGGCCTTGAACGGCCCCACTCACCTCAAAGGAAGCTTCTCTGAGATCAAAGATTACATCGTCTATGAGTATCACTCCATGCGTGAATTCCAACAGTTAAGAATTCAGGATATTGGCCTCGGCAGAGGTTTCATCCGTATCTATCTGGATGGACTAAAGCCCCAAACCATCAATGAATACGCCTCTTTGCTAACAGAACTGATCCTCTGCTCCCGCTTCGATTGTGAAACCCCAACTGCAGCCCTCATGGAGCATTGGCACATAGCCCGAAACATCCTCAGGGAAACTGGCTGTAATGCATTGCAGGATAACGATATAATCGAGCATAGCATCCTGGAAAACATTCCCATTCACCACTCACATATTTTCCGCAAAACCTACGAACCCCACTACAGGATCATTCATAGCTCACTTTTGGATCAATGGCTTCGTAACAACCCCACAACTAATTGATTTGTAATATATTGGAGATAACATGCCCGAAGTAAGAGTAAGATTTGCACCCAGCCCAACCGGATTTCTGCACATCGGAGGTCTGAGAACAGCACTATACGACTTCCTTTTTGCCCGTAAGCACAATGGTAAGTTCATTTTAAGAATAGAGGATACCGACCGCAACCGCCTGGTGGAAGGTGCAGTGGAAAACCTGATCTCATCTCTGGAACGGCTTGGTTTGCACATCGATGAAGGTCCCTCCGTTGGTGGTGACTTTGGCCCCTACATCCAGTCCGAACGGCTGGATTTATATCACGAGCATGCCCGTGAGCTTTTGGATAAGGGTTTGGCCTACAGGTGTTTCTGCTCTCCGGAAACACTGGAACAAATGCGCCTTCAGCAGCAGGAACGCAAGGAGTTTGTGAAATACGACCGTCGTTGTCTGGCTTTGACACCCGCTGAAATCGAAGCAAATATCCAGGCTGGAAAGCCCAGTGTCCTGCGCCTGGCAATGCCTCAGGAACGTAAGTTTCGCTTTTTTGACCAGATCCGGGGTGAGGTTGAGATGGATGCATCCCAATCCGACGATCAGGTTCTGCTCAAGGCGGATGGCTTTCCAACCTATCATTTGGCAGCGGTTGTGGATGATCACTTCATGAAGATCTCTCACGTGATCCGGGGTGAGGAATGGCTTTCCAGCACCCCAAAACACATCTATCTCTATGAGTGCTTTGGCTGGGAAAGCCCCGTCTGGGTGCATCTTCCGTTGATTCTTAATCCCGACCGCAGCAAACTTAGCAAGAGAATGAACGATGTCTCAGTCGAGAGTTATCTTGAAAAGGGCTATCTGAAGCAGGCCTTACTGAATTTCATAGCCCTGCTGGGCTGGCATGCAGCCGACGACAGAGAGCTTTATTCTCTGGACGAACTCTGTGAGGTATTCTCTTTGGAGCGGGTCAGCAAGTCCGGAGCCGTGTTCGATCTTACCAAGCTTAACTGGATGAATGCCCATTACTTAAGGGATTTGCCCCTGGAAGAGATCGCTGAAGAGTGCAAGAGATATTTCGATGCACTTGCCCTGGATACATCCGATGAATGCAAGTATCTGAAAGCAGTGGAGATAGCAAGACAGCGTGTAAACTTGCTTCCGGAAATAGCAGAATACTGCCAGATGTTCTATCAAATCAATCCTCTCTGTCCCGAAGACGAACAGATCATCCAAGGCGTGGAAGGACAGGCAGTTATCAACTGGTTTCTGCAGGAAATACCACAGCGCTTTCCACTTGATACGGAAAAGATCACGGTCATGGTCAATTCTGCCATAGCAGATCTGAATATCAAAGGAAAAAAGTTCTATACTCCACTACGCTTAGCGTTATTGGGGCAAGCACATGGCCCTGACCTACCTTCCTCATTTGACGTTCTGGGAGTTGAGGAAGTAATCATCCGCCTAAAACAAGCCCAAAGGTCATAAACATAGCTGGTTTTAGTTCCTCAATCCTGAACAGGAACTACCATTGTGCAAGGGATTTAGTCAACTTGTGGCATCCCAATCCTGATTCAATACTGCCCCAATTCTAAGTTTCAATCCATCTTGATAGTCACTTTTTATCAGAGTGTTGATATCGCTTTATCATGGTGTTGTCATTGCGTAGAGTTCTACGCAATGACAACGCCATGATAAAGCGATGATAACGCCATGATTATATTAGCAAATTGCACCATAAAATGCTATTTTTTAAAGCTGCTTGATATATGCTATGTCCTGATTCTGGAAAAACACACGCAGGTTATCAAACCGAGGCAATCTCCAGGGTAAAGATAACAAGAGAGATAAGCGACTAAATTAGAATTCGCTTGACAAATAGAGGCCTGAAAAATCCTGTCCTTACAACGGACGGGGTGTAGCGCAGCCCGGTTAGCGCACTGGTTTTGGGAACCAGGAGTCGGAGGTTCGAATCCTCTCACCCCGACCACAATATATAGCCCGTGGGCGCTTAGCTCAGCTGGGAGAGCACTTGCCTTACACGCAAGGTGTCGGGGGTTCGAGTCCCTTAGCGCCCACCATCCAAAACAATCCCCAACGGGGTTATAGTCCAGTCAATTGATAGTAAAAGACAGGAACGAGAATGAAAATAGCAGTCAGTGGTGCCAATGGCTTTCTCGGAAGTTCTTTGGTCATGCACCTGCAGGAGAAAGGATATTCTGTTATTGGCCTGGCCAGGGGATCAAAGCAACATTTTGTCAAGCAAGCAGATATCAATATTATCCAAGTGGATTATCATGATCCCACCTCCCTGGCTTCAGCAATTTCGGCTGCAGATATCTTCATCCATAATGCCGGAAAAACCAGAACAAACACGTTTAAAGAGATGTATGAAGCCAACGTTGGTCTTACTTCCAGAATTCTCGAACAGGTAAATCAAAGCCCCAAAATCAGCCATTTCATTTATATCAGCAGTCAAGCTGCCTCCCGTCCCTCCTATCGCAATGAACTTGTATCCGAAACTGATCCTCCCCTGCCCGTTTCCTGGTATGGAAAAAGCAAACTTTATGCTGAGCTTTGTGTTAAAAACACCTGCAAGAAGCCGTGGACAATCATTCGTCCCTGTCCGGTTTTTGGACCGGGAGACCGGGATTTCCTTGCCTTGTTCCAAATGCTCTCAAAAGGCATCAGTCTGCAATCCGGCAGGCAGGATACACAAGTCAACATGATATATGTGAATGACTTATGCAGCTTCATCGAGAGCTGTTTGTTTAACCGGAAAGCCTATAAGGAGATCTTCTTCGCATCAGATGGTCAGGCATATTTTCAGGATGATATTTTTGCTGCGATTTCGGAAGCTGTTGGAAAGAACCCTTTTAAG
>Ga0209835_1001492_pt1 | contig 12965 bp, 11 predicted proteins | sample LakKivwa52mmetaG_FD_184138 | JGI IMG/M metagenome (GOLD analysis project Ga0209835, IMG submission 184138) | Anoxic lake water microbial communities from Lake Kivu, Rwanda to study Microbial Dark Matter (Phase II) - Lake Kivu water 52m metaG... | ecosystem: Environmental > Aquatic > Freshwater >...
AACTCCCCAGCCGTTTGATTTTGCTACCTTCAATGGCAGTGTGACTGCAGAAGATCTAACTGCACTGACCAACAAACTGAAGGGTTATGGCTATGATCCGGGTAGCTACACTGATGTGATCCGCTCACTTGAAGGAACAAAACTTTTTGGTCGTATTGACTGGAATATCAACAACATACATAAATTGATGGTTCGTCATCAATACACCAAAGGTATCTCAACCAGCCCGGCTAACTCTTCAACTACCAATCTAAGGTACGCCAACAGCGGTATCTATTTCCCTACAACCACCAATACCACTGCTCTCGAACTGAAGAGCAATCTCAGCAGCACGATGAGTAACAACCTCATCATCGGTATTACACTGGTAAGAGACGACCGTGATCCAATGGGATCAAATTTCCCGTATGTTAGGATTAAAGATGGCAACTCCAACATTTACTTCGGTTCTGAGGAGTTCTCGACTGGTAACCAGCTGAATCAGGATATCATCACCCTGACCGATAACTTTGAGCTTTACAAAGGAAAACATACTTTTACCTTTGGTACGCACAATGAGTACTATAACATGTACAACCTCTTCATCCGGCAAAACTTTGGTTCTTACCAGTTTAACAGCATCAGCGACTTCCTCAACAATCAACCTGCTTACCAATTCGATCGTACTTTTTCTGCTATTGATAATGTAACCGGCGATGGTTCAGCCGCTGCCGCGGACTTCAAAGCCCTGCAACTCGGTTTCTACGCTCAGGACGAAATCCAGGTTAACGACAAGCTGAAAGTTACTGCTGGTCTTCGTTTCGATATCCCTATGTTTTTGGATAGCCCTCCTGTAAATAATGATTTTAACAACAATGTGATTCCGATCCTCGAATCAAAAGGTTGGGATCTGGAAGGTGCAAAAACAGGACAAATGCCCGATGCAGCCATTATGATCAATCCACGTGCTGGTTTTAACTACGATGTTAAAGGCGATAAATCTTTCCAACTCCGCGGAGGTTTAGGTTTGTTCACCAGTCGTATTCCTTATGTATGGCCGGGCGCAATGTTCCAAAACAACGCCATGGTTACCGGCGGTATGCGCGTTACAACAGCCGGCGCTCCTGAACTGATTTTCAACCCGGATTGGAATAGCCAGCCAAGTATACCCCCTACACAACCCTCAGGTCAGGTGGATATTTTTGCCAAAGAATTCAAATTCCCGAAAGTTTTCCGCACGAGTTTAGCTGTTGACAAAAAACTGCCATGGGGTCTCATCGGAACTCTGGAGGCAATGTACACCAAAACCATCAACAACGTACTCTACTACAACCTCAGGTATGAAAAAACCGGAAACCTTACCGGAACCGGCGACGACAGACCTATCTGGTCGCGTATTGACCTTGGAAAAGATCCTAATACTGAAAAGAACCGCGCCTACACCGATATTATCCTCGGAACCAACACCGATCAAGGATATGCCTATAACCTGACAGCACAACTCCAAAAGACCTTCGATAACGGATTTACCGGTAGCATTGCCTACAACTACGGTTATGCCGAATCTATGAACGACGGGGTTTCATCGCAAAACTCATCACAATGGAGGGTTCCGAACGTCAGAGGCAAAAACGATCTCGATCAGGCTGTTTCAGATTTTAGCGCAGGAAGCAGAATTGTGGGTTATGTTAACTACAAAAAAGAATACCTGGATTTCATGGGAACAAGTATTTCTTTGTTCTATACAGGTCAGTCGGGAGCGCTTTACTCCTACGGTTACGCAGACGGTTCAAGCACATTCCTTGGCGAAGACAACCAAAGCCTTGAGCTCATTTATGTTCCAAAAGATCAAAACGACATAAACCTGATTGATAAGGTGGATGGAGATGGTGTTGTTACACTGTCGAAAGAGCAACAGTGGCTCGATCTCAATGCTTTCATCGAAGGTGACGACTATCTAAGCGGTCGTCGCGGAGAATATGCCGAAAGAAACAGCTCCAGAGTGCCTTTCATGAATCTTTTCGATCTTCGCATTGCCCAGGATTTCTACACCAATGTCAACGGTAAACGCAACACTTTCCAGGTAGCGCTTGACATTTTCAATCTCGGAAATATGCTCAACAAAGACTGGGGAAGAATTTATTATGCTTCAGGAGCTTATTACAACAACTATCCTTTGATCAAATTCGAAGGTTTTGAAGCAGACAAGACCACGCCAAAATATTCCTTTACAAAACCCAAAGGCGAAGTATGGAGCATTGATGATAGCGGCATCTTAAGTTCGAGATGGCAGGGTCAAATCACCCTCCGTTACATCTTTAACTAATTCATATTGAATGATTTTGAGGAGGTTTGCCTTGCAGACCTCCTTTTTTATTTATTTTTGAAGCCAAAATTTTGCCATGATGAGAAAGTTCCTGATACTTTTTATTGCGCTTTCGATTACCCGGATTGCCATCGGGCAGATAGGTAAACCCGAAGATGTCAAATACCTGGTGGTGCTTTCGATGGATGGATTCAGGTATGATTATATCGAAAAAGCGGCGACACCCACCTTCGATTCGATTGCCAGAATCGGGGTGAAGTCGAAGGGATTTATTCCTGCATTTCCATCCAAGACATTTCCAAACCATTACACTATGGCTACCGGCTTGTACCCTGACAACCACGGGCTGGTGAATAATACTTTTTATGACCCGGAAACCGGCACTACTTACCGGATGGGCGACAGCTCTACCCGCAACAACCCTTACTATTACGGCGGCGAGCCCATTTGGGTAACCGCCTCTAAAGCCGGGCTGAAAACCGCTTCCTATTTCTGGGTAGGCACCGAGTTGCCAATTAAGGGAATTCAACCTGATTACTGGAAACTATATGATGGCTCAACACCCTTTGAAGCCAGGATGGATACAGTGATTTACTGGCTTGGCCTTCCTGAGGAACAGCGACCAAGGCTCATAATGTGGTACCTTCAGGAGCCTGATGAATCGGGGCACATTTACGGTCCGGAAAGCAACGAAATTTTTGACCTGGTAAGCTATCTTGACAAACTGGTGAGTGATTTCTGCCGCAAAATCAATCAGTTACCACATGCAGGGCAGATCAATCTGATCTTCACCTCCGATCATGGAATGGGGCAACTTTCGAATGACAGGGTAATTGATCTCGCCACTATTATCCCACCGGATTGGGTGGAAAAAGTGGTGGGTGGAAATCCAAACTACAACATCAAAGCGAAGCCTGAATACCTCGATACTATTTTTCAACGACTTAATGAAACCGAAAACATTAAAGTATGGAAGAACCCGGATTTACCAGCAAGACTTAATTATGGTAAAAATCCGCGCACACTCGATCTTACTGTTGCAGCTGATCTGGGCTGGAGCATTAATTGGCAGAGATATTCCAATTACCGGTCGTCGGGAGGCACACATGGCTACGACCCAGCCTACCCGGAAATGCATGCAATTTTTTATGCCATTGGCCCCTCATTTAAAAGATACCATCTGCACCCCGCCATCGAAAATGTCAACCTGTATGTGTTGATGGCTGAACTGCTCGGGCTAAGTCCGGCTCCCAACGACGGTGACCTGGAAAAAGTGATAGATATGCTGAGACCCTGATTTTTAAAAACAAGGCCTCATAAACAGATATTATGTCACTACCCCACCACAATACATTGATAATGTGTGTTTAACAAACAAATTTTTCCAAACAAGAAATTTCCCGTTTACTCAACTCTTCACCTGATCGAATCGAATTAGGGTAATTGGGCGACAATTAATTATTAGCATTTAGATAAATCACTACATTTCAGATGCTGCAACCAAAATTCAATATCATTCTTGCTTCCAACTCTCCGCGCCGTCAGAAACTGCTTAAAGAGATGAGGATTGATTTTCGGGTTGAGGTAAAACCCGTTGAAGAGGATTTTCATCCGGAAATGAAACCGGAGGAGATAGCTCTTTTCCTGTGTGAAAAGAAAATCAAAGCTTTTGATGATTCGGAAATCGGTCCGGAAACACTTATTATTACCGCCGATACCATAGTTTGTTTAGGCGATGAAATCCTCAATAAGCCCGAAAGCCGTGAACATGCAATCGAAATGATTGAGAAGCTTTCGGGCCGGTTACACAGGGTGATAACAGGTGTGGCGTTAAGATCGAAAGAGAAGATGATTTCGTTCACCGAGACGACGGAGGTAATTTTCAAAAATCTCAATCGCATGGAAATTGAATTTTATACAGATAATTTCGAACCTTATGATAAAGCGGGCGCTTACGGGATACAGGAATGGATAGGTTTAACAGGCATCGAAAGAATCAACGGCTCATACTACAACGTAGTCGGGCTGCCCACTGCAAGGCTTTGGAAAGAGCTCGCTGCGTTTTGTGTTTAAATTTCCCTTTGCCAATAACATTATCACCAATCTGTTGTTTGAAAGATACCAAAACTGACTTTTAACGTTCCAATGGAATCCAACAAATTAATCACCCGTTTGATCAGATATTTCTTTCAGGGACTTTTATTTACGGGTCCTATTGCGATTACGATTTATTCGGTATGGATCATTTTCGATTGGGTTGACGGATTGCTCTACAAACACATCGAGAACTACTTTGGTTTTCCAATTCCAGGCCTGGGAATACTTGCAATGCTTATCATTATTACCCTAACCGGCTTTGTAGGGTCTTCGTTTCTATTCAAGCCAATGGTAAAACAACTTGACGCGCTGTTGGCGAGAACTCCGTTTATCAAGATCATTTACACATCGGTAAAAGACCTGATAGCGGCTTTTGTGGGGCAAAAAAAGCGATTCAATCAGCCTGTGCTGGTCAAAGTTACCAACGATGGCGCTATTGAAAAGATTGGGTTTATCACGGACGAAGACCTGAGTGTTTTAGGCATATCCGAAAAAAAGATCGCTGTTTATCTTCCTCATTCTTACGCCTGGTCGGGTAATTTGTTCATCGTTCCGGTTACACATGTTACCCGTATCGAAGCCTCAGCCACCGAAGTGATGAAATACATTATCTCAGCCGGAGTTACAAAAATTTGAAATACTCTACTACCATGGATAAAAACAGACCAACCATTCTGGTTACCAACGACGATGGAATCAACGCTCCCGGCATTCGCACCTTAATCAAGGTTATGCGAAAGCTGGGTGATGTGTATGTTGTGGCGCCTGACCGGCCACGTTCAGGAAGTGGACATGCAATAACCGTTTCGATGCCGCTCAGGGTGTCACCGATTCACAAGGAAGAAGGTTACCAGGAATACCGATGCAATGGAACCCCTGTGGATTGTGTGAAACTTGGCGTTCAGATTGTGCTGCGCCGTCAGCCCGACTTGCTGGTTTCGGGTATCAATCATGGCTCCAATGCGTCCATCAACGTGGTTTATTCGGGTACGATGGCTGCGGTGATCGAGGCTGCAATTGACAAAATTCCTGCTATCGGGTTTTCGCTGGATGATTACGAAATCAACGCAAACTTTTCACATACAGAGAAATACATCGAACAAATCGCCAGGGAAGTACTCGAAAAAGGACTCCCTTATGGTACCTGCCTGAACGTGAATTTCCCGGCCTTCAACTTTGAACCGCTGAAAGGTGTGAAAGTCTGCCGCCAATCTCTTGGCTCCTGGAAAGAAAGATTTGACGAACGTACCGACCCGCGCGGACGGGATTATTACTGGATTACAGGCGTTTTCAGCAATCCCGACCACAAAGAAGGAACCGACACCTGGGCCATGGAGCAGAATTACGTTGCTTTGGTCCCTATGAAATTTGACCTTACCAATCATGATTCTTTCTCATTACTGGAACAATTTGATTTTGAGCTAAATCACAATTCTCAGCCAGTGTTGGCAAAGGATTCGGTGGAAAAGGCTCACGAACAGGATTAGCGGATGAAACAAATACATCAGTTTTTCGACAGAGATTCTCATGTTTTCGGGGTTTTAGTTGGATTGGCCACACCGGCTGTACTTTACGTGATATTCAAAAATATCCTTTCATTAATGCCCTTCATTGCCCAGGCAACCGGTAACCCAGGCAACAAAATTATGCTGCTGTCTCTTGCCGGAAACCTGCTCTGGATACGCTATTTTCTGGTGAACAAAAAAGCAGAAAACACCGGAATTGCCCTTGTTTCCATAACTCTACTGATGGTGATCCTATTCTTCATATTTTTCAGGTAAATGAAATACTACATCATTGCCGGCGAGGCTTCAGGCGATATTCATGCTGCTAATCTTATCAAAGAGATCAAATTGCTGGACAACCAATCCCAATTTCGGGTTTGGGGCGGCGATAAAATGCAAGAGCAGGGCGCCGTCCTGGTCAAGCATTACAGGCAGCTGGCTTTCATGGGGTTCTATGAAGTTATCGCTAATCTCCGGACAATCATTCGCAACTTGAAATTTTGCAAACAGGATATCCTTGATTATCAACCTGATGCGTTGATTCTAGTGGACTATCCTGGTTTTAACCTCCGCATTGCCGGGTTTGCCCATCAGAAAGGTTTTAAAGTGTTTTATTACATCTCACCCCAAATATGGGCATGGAAGCAATCGCGCGTTAAGAAGATCAGAAAATTTGTTGACAGGATGTATGTGATCCTTCCGTTTGAGAAGGATTTTTACGCCAACCATAATGTCGAAGTGGATTATGTTGGCCACCCGCTGCTCGATGTTATCGAAAACGAAAAATCCAATCTACCTAAAGCAGTCAAGTTTAGAAGTTTGAACGGTTTAAATGAAAAGCCAATCATTGCATTGCTACCAGGTAGCCGCAAACAGGAAATCTCAAAAATACTGCCTGAAATGCTTTCGGTATCGCCATTTTACCCTGATTATCAATTTATTATTGCAGGAGCACCGGCCATCGAAATGGACTACTACCATCAATTTATTGATAAATCATCATTAAAAGTCATTTACCATCAAACCCACGCTCTGCTGCAAAATGCTGCTGCTGCTCTGGTAACTTCCGGCACGGCAACCCTTGAAACCGCCCTGATGAATGTTCCGGAAGTAGTTTGCTACAAGGGTAACTGGCTTTCGTTTCAAATTGCCAAACGGATAGTTAACGTGAAATATATCTCACTGGTCAATTTGATTGCTGATAAACCTGTGGTTACCGAGTTGGTTCAGGATAAGCTCAATACCAGTAGTTTAAAGGGAGAATTAGAGAAAATTCTTGTAGATGAGAACAGAAACCGAATATTCAGGGATTATGCTCAATTGAGAGAACTGTTGGGAAACAAAGGTGCATCGGGGCTGGCAGCCGGGTTGATGATTTCAAGACTTAAAAGCAGCCGGCTGTGAGAAATACCTTCTTACCTGAAGGCTAATCAAAGCGTTTCACTTTTCCATTCACTTCGCAGCAATCCAAAAATTTCGAGGTCAACAAACCGGTTATTGAGGTTTTCTCCATGGCGTTCAATTCCTTCGAAAGTAAAATTCAGTCTTCTGGGAACGTTGCTGCTACGCAAATTTCCAACAGCACATCTGATTTGAATCCTGTTCATTTCCAACTGATCAAAAGCTGTGTCTATCAATATTGTGAGCGATTGAGTAATTATTCCGTTGCCCACAAAAGGAGGAGCAAGCCAGTAACCGATCTCCAGTTTTCGGTTGTGGCGGTCAATGTCCTTGTAGCCGATCAATCCCGCAACCTCTTCCATGTAACGGATTGTGAATACCATTTCCCTGCTGTGAGGTGTGAACAGACTCCCTATAAATGCCTCAGTATCTGACGGTTTAATTGTAAAATCAACAAAAGGCAGCCAATTTCTCAGGTTTTCGCGATGCTTGTCAATCAGGTTAAAAATCGCTGTTGTATCCGAGTAGCTGAGCCGGCTTAAGGTTATATCCTGATTTACTTCTAATAAATTGATCATATGCAACTTAAAAGATTATTTAGATTATTCCAAACCATTTGCGCATCTGCAAATGTAGTGGATTAAAACAGTACAAATTCCCCTCTGGCAAACATTTTATCCGAGTTAGGAACAATCCATGTAATTTTGCAGGAAAATCAAAATTGATCGGTTTGACTTCAGAAGAGATCATCGCCCGCTACGAGAATAGCCCTGAGTTTGGAGCAATTTCGAATCAGCTGCAAAAAGGATCCGGCAAAAGACTGCAAATCAAAGGGATGAAAGGATCGCAACCGGCATTTGTTGCTGCCGCGTTGCTTCATTCACACAAAAATCCTCATGTTTTTGTATTACCGGACAAGGAGTCGGCAGCCTATTTCCATAACGACCTTGAGAGTCTTTTCGATGAGCGCGAGATGGAGTACGTTGGCAGGAAAATCTTATTCCTGCCCACCTCCTACAAACGTCCCTTTGAGCTGGATGAGCCGGATAGTGCGGGAATTCTGCTTCGTAGCGAGGTGTTGAATAAAATTATTACCACCAGAGACTCCCTTGCCATTGTGACCTATCCGGAAGCGCTGGCTGAGAAAGTGGCCGATAGAATTACCGTTGGGCAAAACTCATTGAAAATCAGTAAGGGGGATAAAATCACCCTCGATTTCATGATGGAGTTTCTTGCCGAAATGAACTTCGGGCGGGTGGATTTTGTTGCTGAACCCGGCCAGTATGCTGTGAGGGGGGGGATTGTTGATGTATTCTCATTTTCAAATGATTACCCTTTCAGGATTGAGTTTTTCGGCAACGAAATCGAAACCATCCGCACTTTCGATCCCGGCGACCAACTGTCGTTGACAATGATGCCATCGGTAACCATTATGCCGGATTTACAGAACACGGAAATTACGGCAGAAAGAATCCCATTTACGAGGTATCTGAACCCGACAACTGTATTTTGGTTCGAAAATCTCCATTTTGCCCTCGAAAAAATTGAATCTGGTTTTGAAAAACTGGCCGAACGCCCAGCATTTAGTGGTACAGAAATTACTCCGGGTAAATATTTTGTCAGCGGTAATGAATTTGCTGCCGATGTCCTTGCATTCTCCTGCATCGAGTTTGGCACAAACACAATGTTTCATACAGAGGTTGTAATTCAATACCATGCTGAACCCCAGCCCTCTTTCAACAAAAACTTTGAAATGCTCATTGCAAAGTTGAATGAGAATACAGCCGCCGACATTCAGAATATCATTTTCACGACCAATCTGAAGCAAGCCGAGCGGCTGCACGCCATTCTCGACGACACGCACCTGAAGGATGGCAAAAAGAACCGGACGGTTTATTCGACCATAGCCAGGTCAATTCACGAGGGTTTTGTAGATGCCACTACCGGAATTGCTTGCTTTACTGACCACCAGATATTCGACCGGTATCACCGGTTTCATCTGCGCGAAAGCATAAAAGGCCGTGAAGCATTAACTTTGAAGGAGTTGTACAACCTTCAGCCCGGCGATTTTGTTACCCACATTGACCATGGAGTCGGGCGGTTCGACGGGCTGGAAATCATCGAAAGCAACGGCAAACCGCAGGAAGCCATAAGGCTGGTTTACCAGGACGGCGATTTGCTCTACCTTAGCATACACTCATTGCACCGCATTGCAAAATTTGTCGGGAAAGAAGGCATTGCCCCAAGTCTGAACAAGCTGGGCACCAACAACTGGAACAGGCTGAAAGAGAGAACTAAAAAGAAGGTTAAGGATATTGCCATAGACCTGATAAAACTCTACTCTGCACGCCGTACCTCAAAAGGATTCGCGTTCTCTCCCGACAGCTACCTTCAGCACGAACTGGAAGCTTCGTTTATTTACGAAGACACACCGGATCAACTAAAAGCAACGATAGAGGTAAAGGCTGATCTGGAGAAAGACTTTCCGATGGACAGGCTTATTTGCGGAGATGTTGGTTTTGGCAAAACCGAAGTTGCGGTCAGGGCAGCCTTCAAAGCGGCTACCGACAGCAAACAAGTGGCAATCCTTGTCCCGACAACCATTCTCGCTCTTCAACATTTCAAAACCTTTCGCAAACGACTGAATAATTTTCCGGTAAATATTGAGTACATCAATCGCTTTAAATCCGCCAAAGAGCAAACCAAAATCATCAAGGAACTGGCAGAGGGGAAAATTGACATCATTATCGGCACCCACAGACTGGTTGGTAACGATGTGAAGTTCAAAGACCTCGGCCTGCTTGTCATTGATGAGGAGCAAAAATTCGGTGTATCCATCAAAGAAAAGCTGAAAAAATTAAAAGTGAATGTTGATTCGCTCACACTAACTGCCACGCCTATCCCCCGCACACTGCAGTTCTCGCTGATGGGCGCCCGCGATTTGTCGGTCATCAACACACCTCCTCCCAACCGGATTCCTATCCGCACCGAAGTGTCCAGCTTTGGCAGCCAGATAATCAGCAACGCCATCAACTACGAAATAAGCCGCGGTGGCCAGGTATTTTTTGTACACAACAGGGTTCAAAACATTAATGATGTGGCCGATATGATCCGGAAATTCTGTCCCGGGGTGAAAGTGGCTGTCGGGCACGGACAAATGGAAGGCAGTGACCTTGAGCAGGTTATGCTCGACTTTATCGAAGGTGATTACGACGTGCTGCTGGCCACAACGATAATCGAAAATGGCCTGGATATTCCCAATGCCAACACCATCATCATCAACGATGCGCAGAATTTCGGATTGAGCGATCTGCACCAGTTGCGGGGCCGGGTGGGACGCTCCAACAAACAGGCGTTTTGCTACCTGCTCTCTCCTCCACTCTCCACACTAACGCAGGAAGCCCGCAAGCGCCTGAAAGCCATCGAAGAATTTTCGAGCCTTGGCAGCGGTTTCAACATTGCCATGCGCGACCTCGATATCAGGGGAGCGGGAAATATGCTTGGCGCCGAGCAAAGCGGGTTTATCTCAGAAATCGGGTTTGAAATGTACAATAAGATTCTCGATGAAGCCATGTCGGAGCTTAGGGAAGAGGAATTTCAGGATGTTTTTGGCGAGCAAAAGGAGGTGGTTTATGTGAGGGATTGCCTGATTGAAACCGATTTCGAGCTATTGATCCCGAATGACTATATCTCTGTAACTACCGAAAGGATAAGTATTTACAAAGAGTTGGACAACATCGAAACCGAAGCCGGCCTTCAAAAAATCGAAAAACAACTCACCGATCGGTTTGGACCAATTCCCATTCAGGTCGGTGGATTATTTAACGCCATCAGGTTAAGATGGGCTGCGAAAAAAATTGGTTTTGAAAAAGTTGTCCTGCGCAATGGCAACCTGATCGGGTATTTCACAGGAACAGAGGACTCTTCTTACTACAACTCCCCGGCGTTTACGCACGTTCTCAACTACATAAAGCACAATCCACGGGTATGCAGCATGAGAGAAAATAAGCAGAAGTTAAGCCTGAAGTTTATCGGGGTAAACTCTGTTGAAGCGGCCATCAAAAAAATCGAGCCGCTGGTTTACAAGGCTGGTGTGGAAGGTTGATGATTATTCCTTTTTCTTGGTTTCGTCGCCCTCTTTCATCCCCTCTTTGAACTCCCTGATGCCCTTTCCCATTCCTTTCATCAGTTCAGGAATCTTCTTGCCGCCAAAGAGCAGTAGCACGATTACGACTATCAGGATAATTTCAGTTGGCCCTAAAAAGCCTGCGAGGTTTATTGGTGAGATGTTCATATCGGTTTGTAAATTTGGGCAAAGATAGATTTAATTATTCAACCTGATGGCTGTTTTTTACCGGTTCGAAATCGGCATCGGTAAAGAGATTGAGCTGATTGGGAGAAATATACTGAACCGGCTTTTCCTCAACCTTTAGTGAAAGAAAGTTATCAATTGACTTTTTGATCAGTTTGATGGGGGTAGTGTGTCTCAAACGGCAATTTTTGTCGAGTGATTTTTTTTGCCTGGCCGATAATTTAAAGGTGATCGGTTTGTATTTAACCACCCTACGTTTTCTCTTTGATTTGGTTGCCATAATTCTTCGTAAAAAATTGGTCTAAAAATACAAATTTTTCATTATTACCAATTTTGATAAATGAATCCATTTGTTTTTCGATAATTTTTCGTCAGGAATACCCGAAAAATTGAATCAGATAGCCTCTAAACAGCCGCGTTTAAACTGATTATCCCGGTCAGGTATTTTCCGGTTCTTTTCATGAAAAATGCAACCTGCAATTGCCGGGATGTAACTGATCAATCGTTGATATTCTGAGATTTCACGATCTCTTTAATATCAGCAATCATCTTCTGCGCCAGGTGGTTAGCCTTTGCTTCAGAATCGCTTTCGGAGTAAATGCGGATTATTGGTTCGGTATTGGATTTGCGCAGATGTACCCAATCCGGGTCGAAATTAATGCGCACGCCATCAATCCTGTTGATCTGGAATTTTGAGTATTTTCCGGTAACTTTTTCGAGGATGTTGTCCACATCCATGTCAGGTTCAAGGGTTATCTTGTTTTTCGAAATGAAATAGTCCGGGTAGTTATACCTGATTTTAGAGCACTTCATTTGCTTTTTGGCCATGAAGGTGAGGAACAGGGCAATGCCAACCAAAGCATCCCGTCCATAATGAAGTTCAGGGTAAATAACGCCACCGTTACCTTCGCCGCCAATCACAGCGCCGGTTTCCTTCATTTTGGCCACCACATTCACCTCTCCCACTGCCGCTGCCTGATAAGTTCCGCCGTTTTTTTCGGTAACCTCTTTCAGAGCGCGCGTTGAGGAAAGATTGGAAACAGTGTTTCCGGGCGTGTTTTGCAGAATGTAGTCGGATATGGCCACCAGGGTGTATTCTTCGCCAAACATGCTACCATCCTCATTCACAATGGCAAGTCTGTCCACATCGGGGTCCACCACAAAACCCACATGGCATTTTTTCTTTACCACCAGTTCGGCAATTTCAAACAGGTTTTCAGGCAAAGGCTCAGGGTTGTGCGGAAAAATACCCGTCGGGTCGCAGTAAAGTTTCTCGATTTTTTTCACTCCGAGGGCTTCCAGAAGTTTCGGGATTGCAATGCCACCTGTGGAGTTTACGGCATCA
>Ga0209835_1001495_pt1 | contig 12942 bp, 8 predicted proteins | sample LakKivwa52mmetaG_FD_184138 | JGI IMG/M metagenome (GOLD analysis project Ga0209835, IMG submission 184138) | Anoxic lake water microbial communities from Lake Kivu, Rwanda to study Microbial Dark Matter (Phase II) - Lake Kivu water 52m metaG... | ecosystem: Environmental > Aquatic > Freshwater >...
AGGGCATAGATATAACCCCGGTCTGGAACAAGTCAAACAGGGAACACAGCATAATTGGAACAGAGCCCGGTGATGTAAGGAAGGAAGCCGATGAAGTCACAAAGAGAGCCGGGTTTAATAAGCCCTATTTTGTTGATGCCGACCATATCAATCTCGATACCGTTGACAGGTTCATTGAAAGCTCCGATTTCTTTACGATAGATGTTGCTTCATACATCGGCAAAAGAGCAGGGAAGGATGAAATCCGGGCATTTCTGCAGGGCGCTGACAAATATGCCGGAAGGCTTATCATACCCGGCATAAAAAAGCCTTTCGAAGTAAATATCAAACAGATAACTGAGATAGCCGGCAGGTATCTTTTTGCCGCGATCAAAGCGTGGGAAACATTCAGGAAAATTGAGAAAGCCAAAGGCAGAGGTACTTTTATAGCCGAGGTGTCAATGGATGAAGTGCCTCATCCCCAGACGCCGGTTGAATTATTCTTTATTCTCATGATGCTGGGTGATGAAGGTATTCCTGTTCAGACAATTGCTCCGAAATTTTCCGGGAGATTCAACAAGGGTGTTGATTATGTGGGTGATACAGACGACTTTAAAGAGGAGTTTGAAGCTGACCTCATGGTCATAGATTATGCTGTGAAAGAGTTTGGATTACCGGACAACCTTAAAATGAGCATACACTCCGGGTCGGATAAGTTCAGGCTCTACCCGCTAATCGGGTCTGTAGTGAGGAAGCACAACAAAGGATTCCATCTGAAGACAGCAGGAACAACATGGCTCGAAGAGGTTACAGGACTTGCTGAATCGGGAGGTCCGGCATTTGAATTCGTCAGGGAGATATATTGCAAATCCCTGGATAAATCTGAGGAGCTCTGTGCACCGTATGCTGATGTAATTGACATCAACATATCAAAGCTTCCCTCAAAACAGGTTGTCTCAGGATGGGACGGTAAAAAATTTGCAGGCGCACTGAGGCATGTGCCGGGTAATCCGTCCTACAACCCAAATATGAGGCAGCTTATGCATGTTGCATACAAAATGGCTGCAGAGCGTATGGATGAGTATTTCAGCCTGCTGAAGGAGAATGAGAAAACTGTCTCAAATTGTGTATTTGAGAATATGTACAGAAGACACATCTGCAGATTGTTTGATTTATAGGCCCCGGCGGTTACCTTCGGCGGTTCACGTTCGATTGCGAAGTCAATCCTGAGCAGGGTAACCCGCAACAGGTTTAGGGGAGATCACATGCAGGTCAAATATCATTATTTCATTCATGCCCGGCCTGAGGTATGATGCGGGGCAGTATAATTTTTTCTGGGGACCTATATCCCAGTAGCGTCCCAGGTTATGACCGTTGACCCATACAACGCCTTTCCTGTAATTGGATATGTCAAAAAAAGTGTCGCCTGTATAGGCAAGAGAAAAATCCCCCTTGAAAAAAACACCCGGCTTATTGATCACTTTGCCCGATGACCTCAGGTCGTATAAGTATTTCCTGTCCATTGGAAGCTTGTATACTCTCCATTCAGTTAACTCTTCATCGGCAAGAGTTACCTTCCCTGTAATGCCTTTCCGGTCAAAGATATGAGGACCATAGTTTATACGGCCCATGCCTTCTACCAGTATTTCAAGCAGGGGATTGGGAGTTTTGCTTTCCGGTATTGATATCGTATCAATTGCTTCCCTCCTGTCCAGATGACCAATATACTCGCCGTTCAGGAACACGGTTGCATAGTCATGAATGCCGTTAACCGTAAGCATCCCGCCCGCAGTTCCGGTAAGCTCTTTTCGGTAAAGGATGAAGCCCTGGTATTGCCCGTATTCTTCAAATGAGAGAGCTTTTTCGGAGGATAGCGGCTCAGGGAGATAATCCCATACAGATGTAAAGCGTACGGGGAAAACCAATTCCACCTTTATAGCAGGTATAGAATCGGGAATCTTCGGCAGCTTCTGCTTTTTTGGCAGGTACGAACCTATGAGGCTTCGCAGGGCCATGTACTTGGGTGTTGCTTTACCCTGTTCATTAACAGGTGCGTCATAGTCATAACTGGTGATATCAGGTTCATACCCCTTTCCACCTGAATTTGCTCCTGCTGTGAACCCGAAGTTTGTACCGCCGTGTATGACATAAAGGTTAAATGATTTCCTGTTGTCCATCAGGAATCGGATTTCCTTCAGTAGTTCAGCCGTATCGGGCCTGGCCCAATCTTCTCCCCAGTGTGTAAGCCATCCGGTATAAGTTTCACTGCTGAACACCGGGACGCCCGGGTTGATTTTAACGGCAAGATCAAAATCCTCCTGTGAGCTCCCGGAATCAAGACCCACGGCGCTGCCGGGCAGGGTTCCGCCTTCAAGCATCTTAACCGTGGGTCCGTCACCGGTAAAAGTGGGAACATCTATTCCGTTTTTTGTCCATATATCCCTTAGCTTCAACATATATTCGCGATCGCTGCCGAAACTTCCGTATTCATTTTCGATCTGGATCATCAGTATCGGACCGTTGTTTGTGATCAGATAGGGCCTGAGCTCCTCTGCAAGCCTCGCCATATATCTCTCCGCAGCCTGCATAAAACGGGGATCAGTCGTTCTCAGTTCTATATCCGGCATTTTCAGCATGTAGGGAGGTATGCCTCCAAGGTCCCATTCTGCGCAGACGTATGGGCCCGGACGTACGATAAGCCACATTTTCTCTTCACTGACCAGGTTCATGAACTGAGCTATATTCCGGTTCCCTGTGGAGAAGTCAAACACACCCTCTTCCGTTTCATGGTAATTCCAGAAGATATACATTGATATTGTGTTGCAACCCATAGCTTTAGCCATTCGTATCCTGTGCCTCCAGTATTCTGCAGGTATCCTTGCCGGATGCAGCTCCCCGCTTATGATCTGAAAAGGCTTTTCATCGAGAAGGAATTCCTTCGCACTGAATTTAAACGAATGTTTTGGTTTTTTATCTGCTGAAAAACCTGATAAAAGCGGCAGACAGATTACAATAATGAAGAGAATATTTCTTTTAGTCATATAATTGTATATCAATGTATTATGTTTTGTCTTAATGAATTACCCACCTTTAACTCCTGAGGATGGGATCTCCGGAACAGACTCTCTTTTAACCTCTAAATTGCCTGGTAACTATACAGTTTTGCATAAAATCCGTCATCTTTTTTAACAAGTTCGTCATGAGTTCCTGTCTCAACTATCCTACCCTCATCAATAACAATTATCAGATCGGCGTGCTGGATCGTTGACAACCTGTGTGCGATCACAATTGATGTCCTGTTCTCCATAAGTCGTATAATAGCTTCCTGGACATATCTTTCCGATTCCGTATCCAGGGCTGATGTGGCTTCATCGAGGATAAGCACAGGCGGGTTTGCCATAATTGCCCTGGCTATACTGATCCTCTGGCGTTGTCCTCCGCTCAGTTTGTTCCCTCCCTCACCAACACTGCTCTCATAACCCTTTTCTGTTTCCATAATAAACTCATGGGCATGTGAGATCCTGGCCGCATTTTCAACATCACTCATCTCGTATTTATCGAGGCCGAATGCAATATTCTCGGTGAATGAGGCATTGAATAAGACTGGCTGCTGGCAAACAATTCCCATCAGGTCCCGCAGATCCGCGATTTTCGTCTCTCTTATATCAACGCCATCGATCAGTATTGATCCCTTATCGGGATCGATAAACCGGGGGATCAGGTCAGCAAGTGTGGATTTTCCGGCACCCGATTTTCCGACAACAGCCACTGTCTGGCCCTTCTTGATACAGAGGTTTATATCTTTAAGCACCGGTTCGCTGTTATATGCATACCAGACACCCCTGAACTCTATAGAATCATTGAATGATTTGACGGGAAGTGCACCAGTTTTCTCAACTATTTTTTCTTCAGCTTCAAGTATCTGGTCAACCCTGTCTATTGAAGCCATACCTTTCTCTACGCTGAACCATGCAGTTGTAATGTTCTTCGCAGGCTGTATTATCTGTGAGAAAATAATAAGGTAGGCGATCAGCCTGTCGGGGGTCATGTTGGCTTCACCTTTAAGTGCCAGCATACCGCCGATATACATGAGTATTATCACGACTATTGTGGAAAGGAATTCGCTCAGCGGAGATGCCAGGTAATATTTGCGGATTACTCTTTTAAAAGTCTTGGAGTACTTTTCATTTGTGATGCCGAACTGCTCCTTCATTTTCTTCTCGGCATTGAATCCCTTTATGATCCGGAGCCCTGAAAGAGTCTCCTCAACTATTGAAAGCAATTGTCCGAGGTTCTGCTGTCCCAGCAGAGCTGAGCTGCGAAGCGTACGGCTCACATGTCCAATAAGCCAGCCGCTCACCGGAAGCAGGGCGAGTGCAAATATTGTAAGCTGGAAGCTGCTTATGAACAGGTAAACGACAAAGATCATAATATAAACAGGATCCCTGTAAAGCATTGTAAGGGAGGACATCACGGAAATCTCGATTTCCTGAACGTCATTTGAAATTCTTGTCATTAAATCTCCCTTGCGTGCATCAGTGAAATAAGATATAGACAGTTTGAGAACCTTGTTATACATTTTCTTCCTGAGATCACGGACCGTGCTTGATCTTATAAATGCGAGGCTGTTATTTGCGAGGAAGATAAACCCGTTCTTGAAAAAGCTTGCAATTATAAAAATCAGGCTTACCAGCATAAGAGCACCCACCTCTCCGTATCTGTCAATGAATTCAGCAAGGTAGAATTTAAAGAACTGTGTCAAGTAACTGAATGTCAGCTGAAATTCACCCGGGTCAGGTATCCTTTCAACCCTGTTGAAAAGGATGTTGAGAAATGGTATTGCCAGTGTATATGAAATAAGTGCAAACAGTGCACTCAGCATGTTAAAGATAATACTGTTAACAGCCGGCCTTTTGTAAGGGGAGATATATTTAAGGAGAAGTCGGATTTTATTCATTTCAGCATATATCGGATTAAAAACCTGTGAAGCTGAATGGAGTTATCTCCCTAAGCTCAGCTTTGACGGCTTCGCTCACATCAAGGTTTTCAATAAAGGAACGGATAATCTCGCCGGTGATCTTTTCTTCAGTCCGGGTAAGATCGAGCAGTGTTTCGTACGGTTTTGGATAACCTTCCCTCCTAAGGAGAGTCTGAATAGCTTCTGCCACAACAACCCAGTTATTTTCAAGGTCGTATTTTATTTTTTCATTATTGACGGACAGTTTGTTGAGCCCTTTGAGGATAGAGTTGAATGCGAGTATTGAATGGCCGATCGGAATGCCTATGTTCCTCAGCACAGTTGAATCTGAAAGGTCGCGCTGGAGACGTGATACGGGAAGCTTTTCCGCCATATGCCTGAATATGGCATTTGCATAGCCCAGGTTGCCTTCGCCGTTTTCGAAATCAATCGGATTGACCTTGTGAGGCATTGCGGATGATCCTATCTCGCCTTTCCTGATCTTGAGCCTGAAATAATCCATTGATATATATGACCACATGTCGCGTGCAAGATCGAGAAGTATAACGTTGATCCTTCTCATATTATCAAACAGGGCTGCAAGATTATCGTAATGTTCTATCTGAGTTGTGGGATATGATCTCTGAAGACCTAGCTCTTCGTTTACGAAATCATTAGCAAATGTCATCCAGTCTATATCAGGGTATGCAGCTTTGTGCGCATTCATATTGCCTGTGGCACCGCCGAATTTTGCCGAGTAAGGTATCTGCCCGAAGTATTTCGATTGTTCATCAATTCTTGCAATGAATACCAAAATCTCTTTTCCCAGCCTTGTCGGTGATGCCGGCTGTCCGTGCGTTCGGGCAAGCATGGGTGTATCCTTCCACTCATCAGCCATTGTTGCGAGTGTCTCTCTCAGTTCAAAAAGCACCGGGAAATAAACATTTATAAGAGCGTCCTTCAGCGATAAAGGAATTGCAGTATTGTTTATATCCTGGGAGGTAAGCCCGAAATGAATGAATTCACTCCATTTTCCCCAGCCGGAATGGAAGAACTTCTCCTTGAGATAATATTCCACTGCCTTAACATCATGATTGGTTACCTTCTCGCGTTCCTTTATTTTCTGAGCTTCAGCGATATCCAGGTCTTCATAGATTGCTCGAAGCTCTTTAAAATTCTCCTTCCTGAAATCACTCAGCTGCGGAAGAGGGATCCCGCAGAGGGCAATGAAATACTCAATCTCAACCATCAGGCGATACCTTATGAGCCCGAACTCCGAGAAATAGAGTTCCAGCTCATTCACCTTATGCCTGTACCTTCCGTCAAGGGGGGATATGGCAGTAAGAGAATTTAAATCCATCGGCTCCAATTATATGTTCTCAAATATTATAACGATATATGCAAAAGTAGTATTTTTAACAGTTGTAAAAAAATTGAATTTCAACATATAACCTGAACAGGTTAATAAGAGTATATGTCTGAACCCAGGATAAGGATCTCGGCCGTCAGGTATGCAAATACATATCCTTTTATTTATGGTATTTACGAAACCCGGTTTGACAGGAAGGCTATCATTGAGACCGATCATCCGTCGCAGTGCGCTGAAAAGCTCATAAAAGGGATGGCTGATATAGGGCTTATCCCTGTAGCCGCTCTCCCGGAGATAAAAGAATATCATATAATTACTGACTACTGCCTCGGAGCTTATGGAAAAGTGAGGAGTGTTATGCTCCTGAGCAATTGCACTATCATGGATATTAAGACAATATATCTCGACTATCGATCACGGTCATCCGTGATCCTCGCGAAAATACTTGCCAGGAACTCATGGAAACGCGAGTTCACATGGAAGGATACCGATAAAGGATTTGACTTCCTTCATATACATGATAATGAAGCTATTGTTCTTATAGGCGACCAGTGCTTCGCATATGAACAGAGGTTCAGGTACGGCACTGACCTGTCAGAGGAGTGGTACAAGCTTACAGGACTTCCCTTTGCATTTGCATGCTGGACTGCAAACAGGAGACTTGAAGATGAGTTTATCAAGGAATTCAATGATGCGCTGGCCTGTGGGGTGAATAATATTCCCGCTGTTGTTGCGAAATATGGAGCTACAGGGATGATCAGGGGGGATGACCTGAGGATCTATCTGACTGAAAACATGAACTATGATCTGAACGATGATAAAAGAAAAGCAATAAAACTGTTCCTTGAAATGATGCGGGAGATATAAGCCCGTGGGAAAACCTAAATAGTTTGATGATTATATATACTGATATGATTCCAGCGCATTAACTTTTATTATTGCTATCTTTGGAAATTAAAATCCGAAATCTTAAATCCGAAATCCGAAATTAAAAGCATAACGCCATGAGAAAGACAATCACTTTCAATGAACTCCGGAAGATAAAAGATCAGTTACCCTCCGGGAGTATGAAAAAAATTGCAGAGAGCCTTGATCTGCATGAAGATACGGTAAGGAACTACTTCGGAGGGAGAAATTTTGAGACAGGAGAGAGTATAGGAATTCATTTTGAACAGGGACCGGACGGAGGGATAGTAACCTTTGATGATACAACTATCCTCGATATGGCAAGGAAGCTGATAAATGAATGACAAGATATGAATGAGGCCTGTTCAAAGCAAAAGGATCACTCTTTTGCTTTTTTTGTTATTTTTTTGCCACCGGGTGACACGGAGGACAGACGGAGTTTCACTGATTTCAGAAGTACAGAAATAACCGTGTTACTCCGTAAAAGATCCGTGTAACTTCGTGGCATAATTCATTATCCTGCCGGAAATGGAGAATTTACATATAGAAATCAGTTCTGCGGAAAAAAAGTATCTTGATCGGCTTTGAATCCTTCTTTAATTCAGAATACCCTCGTGACAAGCTAATTTCACACGGGATAGAACATCATCGGAGAGTATGGGGATTTGCGAAAGAGTTAGTCATTTACATGAAGGGTGATGGATTTATTTTTGACCGAACGTTCATTCAAAAACTGATTATCGCCTGTTATCTTCATGATATCGGAATGTCAGTTGATCCGGGGATCAGGCACGGTCATATAAGCAGGGATATCTGTCTCAGGTTCCTTAGAGAAGAGGGCATGAATGAATCCTCTTATTAAGATCTTCTCGATGCAATCGAAAACCATGACGATAAGGAGTATGCCGACACTGAAAATAAGGACCCGCTTCTGACCCTGCTTTCGGTTGCAGATGACCTTGATGCTTTTGGGAAGGAGGGATATAAAAGATACTTGGAAATATACAGAAAAAGAGGATTTGAAGAAAAACTGCTCGGCAAAGCCATCAGGGATAATGCAGGGAAAAGGTTTGAAAATTTCAACAGGGTCTTCATAAAACATCCCGAACTGGTCGAAAAGCACCGAAAGAGGTATTATAAACTCATCGGTCACTTTATTGTTCCGGGAGAAAAATCAGAAACTCGCTGATCTCAGTACCTGTCCGGATATCTCTATTTTTTTTAGTCATTTCATCATAAAACCCTGTTTTCTAAATAATGATTATTATTATTACAGCTTATCTTGCTGGTTATTAGAAAAATAATGAATCGCTGATCTCAGAGATTCCAAATAAGTTCTAAATTGACGGTAGTATAAAGACTTAGATTGCATCAGAACTTCTTACACCTTGTGCAATAATATAAAATACTCTTGAAATTACCGCATTACTGCCACCGGTGTATCATCTTTACAACCTTACATTTGTTCTAAACCGAATCCTTGAAAATGCTTGATGTTCTAATAAACCATCCGGAAGAAAAACCATCTGACAAAAAAGGGATAAGAATCAGCGATAGAGCTGATAAACCTGTTAAAAGCGCGATAAAGGCCATATCCTGGCGGATAGTTGGTACGATTGATACAATGATAATAAGTTATTTTATTACCGGAAGGGTCACTGTCGCATTATCAATAGGAAGCGCAGAGGTCATTACCAAGACAATCCTTTATTATTTCCATGAGAGATTATGGGCACATATACACAGGATCCGGATTAATATATTAAAAAAGAGGTCAAATGTCGCAAGAAATAAACCTGAGGGAGACGGAAACAATACTCACAGGAAAAACAATTCCGGAATCCCTGAAAATACTGGTATCAATATTCCCGGGCAGGGTACTCTTCACAACCAGCTTTGGAATTGAAGACCAGGTAATCACCCATATCATATTCGAAAACGATATTCCTGTTGAGGTCTCAACACTTGACACAGGCAGGCTTTTTCCAGAGACTTACAGGGTATTTAATGAAACCATAAAAAAATACCGGAAAAAAATCAGGGTATGGTTCCCTGATCATGAGGGTGTCGAGAAAATGGTGTCAGAAAATGGACCTTTCAGCTTTTATTATTCAAAGGAAAACCGCCATGAATGCTGCAGATTAAGAAAGGTTGTACCTCTGAACAGGGCACTGGAAGGTAAAAAGGTCTGGATATCCGGCATAAGGTCTGATCAGTCAGGTAACAGGGCTAAAATGGACCGGATTGAGCATGATGAGGAGAGGGATTTGCTTAGGTTCCACCCTCTGTTCGACTGGTCGTATGAGGACGTAAAGAAATTTATAAAGGAGAATAACATTCCATATAATGTCCTGCACGATAAGGGATTCGTAAGTATCGGCTGCGAGCCATGCACCAGGGCCGTAAATCCGGGGGAAGATTTCCGCGCCGGCAGATGGTGGTGGGAGCACGGAGGTGAAAAAGAGTGCGGGGTACATGCTAAAGAAGATAAAAGATAAAAGATAAAAGATAAAAGATAAAAGATAAAAGTTGCGGAATATGTTGATTATCAATGATGAGCATCTGAAAGAACTTGAGGATGAGGCGATATTTGTGATGCGTGAGGTTGCCGCCCAGTTTGAAAAAAAAGTCATTCTCTTTTCAGGCGGTAAAGATTCAATTGTTCTCGTTCATCTTGCAAAGAAAGCTTTCTGGCCGGCAAAGATGCCTTTCAGCCTGATGCATATCGATACCGGCCACAACTTTGACGAGACACTGATCTTCAGGGATAACCTTGCAAAAGAGCTTGGAGTTGAACTTATAGTAAGGCTCGTTCAGGATACTATTAACCAGGGCAGGGTTGTCGAGGAAACAGGAGTAAATGCGAGCCGCAATAAAGCTCAGTCGGTAACACTGCTTGATGCTGTTGAAGAACTGAAAATAGATGTCGCGGTCGGAGGAGGACGGCGTGATGAAGAAAAAGCAAGAGCCAAAGAGAGATTTTTTTCGCACAGGAACGAATTCGGACAATGGGATCCAAAGAACCAGAGACCTGAGCTGTGGAACATTTTCAACGGCCATAAAAACTTCGGGGAGCATTTCAGGGTTTTCCCGATAAGCAACTGGACTGAACTCGATGTCTGGCAATATATTATGAACGAAAACATTGTGTTGCCCTCTCTATATTATACACATCGCCGGAAAATCTTTCATCGGAACGGTGTTTATCTTGCCTGGGCGCCATTCATGCAGCTTAAACCAACTGAGAAAGTATTTGAGGAATATGTAAGATGCCGTACAATAGGCGACATAACATGCACCGGGGTCACGCTCTCAAAAGCACAGACGCTTGATGAGATTGTCACAGAGATTGCTGCGACAAGAGTTACCGAGAGAGGCGGAAGATATGACGACAGGAGATCTGAAGCGGCTATGGAAGACAGGAAGATTGAAGGATACTTCTAAATCAGGGTGTCAAAAACCATTATCAGATGAGAATGATTATCAGATGAGAATGATTATCAAATGAGAATGATTCTCTTTTAAGAATCATTCTAAATTAAAAAGACCGGAAGATCATCTGCAAAGCAAAATAACATAATGGAAAAAACAGGAAACAATATTAAAAGCCTTTTAAGATTTACCACAGCAGGAAGTGTTGACGATGGAAAAAGTACCCTGATCGGACGACTCCTCTATGACAGCAAATCAATATTTGAAGACCAGATGGATCACATAGTTGAATCCAGCAAAAGACTCGGAAAAGAGGATATCGACCTTTCATTGCTGACCGACGGATTAAGAGCAGAAAGAGAACAGGGAATAACAATTGATGTCGCTTACAGGTACTTCGCCACTCCATCCAGGAAGTTCATTATAGCAGATACACCCGGCCATATTCAGTACACCAGGAATATGGTTACCGGCGCCAGTACAGCTGATCTGGCTGTCGTGCTTATCGATGCCAGAAAAGGAGTGCTTGAACAGACAATCAGACATTCATATATCGCAACCCTTCTTGATATAAGACATATTGTCTTCTGTATTAACAAGATGGATCTGACAGGCTTTTCTGAAAGCGTATTTAAGGGAATCAAAGTCGATTTGAATTCCCTGGTCAGAAAGCTTAATATAGAAGATCCGCACTTCATCCCGTTATCCGCAAAACTGGGAGATAATGTTGTGGAGAGATCTCCAGACATGCCATGGTACAAAGGGAAAACGTTTCTCAATCTTCTGGAAACAATAGAAATAGAAAAAGACAAAAACTCACATGAAGCAAGATTCCCCGTGCAGACGACTATCAGACCTTTATCTTCGGAATTCCATGATTACAGGGGATATGCCGGGAGAATGGCAGGAGGAATGCTGAAGACCGGGGATGAGATAGTGGTGCTCCCGTCAATGCTCAGGTCAGGAATAACTGAGATAAATGTCATGGGTAAAAAAATTGAAACAGCCAGGAACGGTGACTCAATATCATTGGTTCTCAAGGACCAGCTGGATATCGGCAGGGGAAACCTGATAGTAAGAAAAGGCGAACTGCCGGAATCAGGACAGGATATTAACCTTATGACATGCTGGTTCAATGACAAGCCTCTCAGGATAGGGGGAAAATATCTTGTCAGGAATTATAGCAATGAAACTCAGTGTATAATTAAATCGGTGAATTACAGGATGAATATAAATTCACTCGAAAAGGACTTTTCCGATCCTGAAGTAAAGATGAATGATATTGCCAATATTACTATAAAAACTGCGAAACCTTTGTTTTACGATTCATACCGGAAAAACAACATCACCGGCAGCCTGGTCTTTATAGATGAGGGCACCAGTGAGACTGTGGCTGCGGGAATGATTGAATAAAGGCACAACGGCACAAAGGTTTAACGGCACAATGGTCTGAAATTCCTCCTATTCCTGAAACAGATGCAGCTGTCCCCTCTCCTCATCCTCCGATTCAAGGTTTGAGATGCTCACTCCCAGCAACCTTATCCGGGTTCCTTCAAGCTCAAGTGATTTGCGTATTTCGGTTACAGTTCTGTGAAGTGAGGAAAAATCCCTTATATAATTCCGGAGTGTCCTGCTCCTGGTGATCTGGGTAAAATCAGAAAACTTCAACTTAAGGGTTACTGTTTTACCTGTAGTCCCTGCGTGCCCCAGCCTCTCCATCAGCTCTTTCTCAACTTTATAGAGTTCTGCAATTACCTCGAAAGAGGTTGTCAGGTCCTTTTCGTATGTCAGCTCTGTACCAACGGATTTTCTTTCGGATTCCGTCTCGACGGGTCGGTCATCAATGCCCCTTACGATATCGTAATAAAACTTACCGACCTTCCCGAAGTTCCTGATCAGGCCGGGCAGATCCCATTTTTTCAGATCACAGCCATTGTGTATCCCAAGCACGTGCATCCTTTCTGCTGTAACCCTGCCTATCCCGTAAAACTTCTCAATCGGCAGATCCTCAATGAACTTCTCAGCATCGCCAGGTTTAATGACAAACAATCCGTCAGGTTTCTTCATTTCAGAGGCGATCTTGGCAAGGAATTTATTGAATGAGATGCCGGCAGATGCTGTCAGCCCGGTCCTCTTTCTGATCTCACTCTTTATCTCCCTTGCTATAAGAGTTGCAGACCGCATGTTCTTTTTGTCGGTTGTCACGTCAAGAAAAGCTTCATCAATTGAAAGAGGCTCAACAACATCGGTATACTCCCTGAAGATATCGAACACCCTTTCCGACAGCTCATGGTAACGT
>Ga0209835_1001497_pt1 | contig 12939 bp, 10 predicted proteins | sample LakKivwa52mmetaG_FD_184138 | JGI IMG/M metagenome (GOLD analysis project Ga0209835, IMG submission 184138) | Anoxic lake water microbial communities from Lake Kivu, Rwanda to study Microbial Dark Matter (Phase II) - Lake Kivu water 52m metaG... | ecosystem: Environmental > Aquatic > Freshwater >...
TCAGCAGTCGGCAGTATCATAACCCATTTACCCAATAACCCATTACCCCATTCCATTATGATATTCACCCTACAACTTTTTCCTCAGTTTTATAAGATAATGGTCTAATGAAGAGATCTACCTTACGATGGTCATCTCATCAATCAGGTGTTTGGCTCCGGCGTACTTATCAATTACAAAAAGTACGTAGCGGATGTCAACGTTGATGGTGCGCTGAAGCTCGACTTCGAAGGCGATGTCGCCGCTCATGGCTTCCCAGTTGCCATCGAAGGCAATCCCGATCAGCTCGCCCTTTCCGTTGATCACCGGGCTGCCCGAGTTACCGCCGGTGATATCGGTGGTTGTGAGGAAGTTGATGATCAAATCGCCATCTTTTCCATACATTCCAAAATCACCTTTTTGAATCAGTTCTTTCAGCTTAGGAGAGACGATAAATTCTTCGCTGGTTGGGTCTTCTTTTTCCAGAATACCATTAGCACGGGTGATGTAGTTGTAATGGATGGCATCGGCCGGGTAGTAATCTTTCACGGTTCCGTAAGTAAAACGCATAGTGGAATTGGCGTCCGGGTAGTATTTGAAATCCGGTTTCATCTGGCGCAGGCCGGCGATGAAGGTACGCATATTGCGGTCAACCTCGCTCTGTCCCATCTGAAAACTGCCCTGGTATTTTCCCATAGCGTCGTTGAATGAATTGGCCAGTTGAGTGGCAGGGTCATTCTGCAACACCTTCAGGCTGGGTTTTGCCAGGAATTTGTTGTAGCGATCGCTGCTGGTAAAGATGGAATTAGCGAAAACATGATTGACATAGGCGTTGATATCTCCTTTGAAAGTATTATTAATGGTGTTGAAAACATCGGGTAACTGGTCGGCGGTCAATCTCTTTTTGAAAAGCTCCAGCATGGCGGTGAGCATGTCACGATCCATAGCAGCATTGTAACCGTCAAAGAACTCTTTGCTGGTTTCCTTCAGCGCTTCAACGGTGAGGTCAATCTGCGCCTTGCTCTCCTTTTTCTTTTCGAGCATGCCCTCCAATGGCAGCGTTTGCTGCGCCAGATTCACAAAATCAATATTTCCCGAACCTACGGCCATAAAATAAAATGGGGTAACAATGCCATCCATCTTCTGGTAGGCAGCCGCCAGATTTTGAAGCACATCGCCATATTTAGCTTTATTTTCGGGGGATTTTTCGTACCACTGAATGAAATCCTTCTCGATACCCTCTTTTTTACCTTTTACATCAAGGCGTTTCAAGCCTCTGGTCTGCCCGATATAATATTTCCAGCCATTGGCCAGGCTGGCATAATCGGAGGCAAGTTCGATGCGGATGGCGGGATCGGCGTCCATCTGCACTTTCATGGTTTCTAATACAGTGCCAAGAACATCAATGATTGCGGGGTTTTTCTGGTTCACGGCAAACTCGATTCCGTAAGAAGTCAGGTACCGCTCGGTGCTTCCCGGAAAACCCCAGATCATTGCGTAATCATCTTTCTCATAGCCTTTTAACGAAATTGGCAAATGGTGTTTTGGTTTGAGGGGCACATTTTCCTCCGAATACTCTGCCGGTGAGCCATCGGGTGCCGAATAAACCCTGAGAATGGCAAAATCGCCGGTATGACGTGGCCACATCCAGTTGTCGGTATCGCCGCCAAACTTGCCGATTGACGATGGTGGAGCGCCCACCAGCCTGACATCTTTAAAGGTTTGGTAAACAAAAAGATAATACTCAGCGCCATTGTAAAAACTCTTCACCACCGCGTCATATTTTCCATCCTCCGCAGCCGCTTCCCTGATAGGTGTGGTAATCTCTCTGATCTTAGCGCGGCGCTGATCTGGTGTCATGTCGTCGGTGAGTTGCGAAACAACGGCTTCGGTAACATCTTCCATTCGAACAAGGAAAGAGGCCGTAAGTCCCGGGTTGGGAATTTCATCCGCCAGGTTCATCGCCCAGAAACCGTCGGTAAGATAGTCATGCTCGATGGAACTGTGTCGTTGGATAACGTCGTAAGCACAATGATGGTTGGTGAAAATCAAGCCTTTATCCGACACAATCTCGCCGGTACAGAAAAAACCATTGGGGGCGCTTCCTTCGGCAAGACCAACAACAGCATCCTTTAAACTTGAATTGTTGATGCTGTAAAGCTCTTCGATGGAGAGCTGCAGACCCATTTTCTGGATATCAGTCCAGTTGAGCCTTTCGACAAACATGGGCAACCACATGCCCTCGTCAGTGCGAAGTGTGGCAAAGCTGAAATTTAGGCCAATCACTGCGGCCAGAAGCAGAGTTGAAAAGAACTTCTTCATACTTTGTAAATGTTTAATCTATTGATAATTTAAAAATTTCCCAATTTAGCTATTATCATGCCATCAAATTAAAGCATTGATTTTATGTTAATTGCAAGTATCTTCGCCTGATTGCCGGGGCAAAATAATGTGTTCGAAAAAAGTCAGGCAGTGAACGCAAACGAACAATGTAGTTATCATTGGCGGCAAAAGTAGGCAATTTTCAAAAGTTGCCTCAAGTTCAAAATCAGAGGGTTGAAATTGGAAAAATTTCAGCTACAGGCAAATCATCAACTGGTATTGGGCTGGCCTGGTGAGGAATATTTATCTCAGCTTGTTGCGACTGATGGCCAGGTAATTGCCATCGGAAACAAAAGTATTTTTTTACCGGATTATTCAATTCGATGGAACAACTTAAACCGAAAACACTATTTTTGCGCCCTGTTTAGGGAAAATTTCTAATCTTATGAATGATAAACTTCAGGAGTTAACCAGAAAAATCTACGACGAAGGCCTTGAAAAAGGCAAAAAAGAGGCACAGGAAATAATTGATCACGCCAGGAAGGAGGCTGATGAAATCCTGAGCAAAGCCCGCAAGGAAGCCCGCCACATCATCGAACAAGCCAACACAGAAGCCGAAGAGCAGAAAAAGAACGTACACAACGAGCTTTCGATGTCATCGCGCCAGGCGCTTACCGCAGTAAAACAAAAAATTGCTGACCTTCTCAATCAGAAAGCAGTTGAACAGTCATTGGGTAAAACTTTCGACGACCGCGACTTTGTGAAAAATCTCATTGTAAAAATCGTTGAGCAGTGGGCGCAAATCAGCAAATCCACCCAGGGCGTGGTTCTTTATCTGCCGGAAAAAGACCGTCAGCAGTTCGAAGACTTTCTGCTGAGCAAGCTGGCGGCTAATGTTAAGCAAGGCCTTGACCTCGATTTTGAAGAAGGTATAAAAAGCGGATTCCGGATCGGGCCAAAGGATGGCAGCTTTAAGATCAGCTTCACCGACAAGGATTTCGAGAACTTCTTCAAGCAATTCCTGCGTCCCAGAACCCAGAAATTTTTCACCGAAGCATAACAGGCTATGCCATTCAATTCAAAAAGTGAATATTTCTACCTGGTAGCCGGATTGCCTGACCTTCTGCTCGACGAAGCAAAGGTTAAACTCACCGCCGCCGACCTAAAAGAGGAATGGAAAGATGATATTCATCCTGAGGATTACAGGTTGGTAAGGGAGTTGTTCAGAAAATACGACAACTTCAACGTTCTGAATCTGTTACGTAAAAACCAGGAAGAGTTCGACCCAAGAGGCAATTACACGCTTGATTTTTTGGAAGAGCAGGTAAAAGAACCTTCACAAGCCATTCTCCCTTATTTACATGATTTCATCCTCGAATTTAAGACCGAAAACAGTGATGAACCTTTGAGGAATTGGGAGAATCTTCTCGAAGAGCGTTTTTTTGAATACCTCACCACTTTGCCAAATCCGTTTTTAAGCGCCTGGTTTGATCTTCAGCTTAACATGGGAAACGTGCTAACGGCGCTTAACTGCCGTCAGTTCAAGCTCGATATCCAAAAGCAGATGATCGGAAGCAATTTTGTTGTTGAAAATATTCTGCGCAGTAATGCCCGCGATTTCGGTCTGATGCAAGACTTCCCGGAGGTAGAACAAATCTTAGGTGCGTGGGAAAACAGCAACGTCCTGGAACGAGAAAAAGCCATTGACATGATGAAATGGCAATGGATAGACGACAATGTATTTTTCAACTATTTCACCATCGAAAGGCTGCTTGCTTTCCTGATTCAGTTAGAGATGGTTGAACGCTGGATGAAGCTCGACCGCGCCGAGGGCGAACGACTTTTCAGAATGATACTCAAGAAGATAGACAGCAGCTATAAGTTGCCGGATGAATTTACAGTGCAATCAATTTCGAAATAATTAATCATTAAAAAATCAATAGCAATGAAAAAGATCAGAACAATCTTATCAGCCTTAATTATAGCAGGCGTTATGCTTTCACAACAAAGCTGCATCGGTTCGTTTCAACTCACCAAATCGCTTTACGACTGGAACACCAGCGAAGTTGGCGGAAAATGGGGACAGGCCCTTGTTTTCTTTGCGCTGGTAGTAATCCCTGTTTATGAATTGACCCTTTTAGCCGACATGGTAGTGCTCAACACTATCGAATTCTGGAGCGGAAGCAACCCTCTATCAATGGCGCCGGGTGAAACCGAAACCAAAATTGTTCGCAACGGGAATGATTTTTATAAACTCACAGCAGAGCACAACTCTATTAAGGTAGAAAAAATTGCCGGATCGAATGCAGGTGAAACCGGCGAATTTACATACAGCGAAACCGATCAGGTATGGACTTATACCTGTACTGAAGGTCAATTTAAACTCAAGAAATAAAGCGTTCACAACAAACCGAAATCATTCAGATGACAAAAGGAGTAGTAGCTGGCATAATTGCCAATCTTGTAATCGTTGAGGTAGATGGGCCGGTCTCGCAAAACGAGATTTGCTTCATCAAACTGAACAATGTGCCATTGATGGCCGAGGTGATCAAAGTGCTGGGACAGAAAGCCTATGTTCAGGTTTTCGAAAGTACCCGTAACCTGAGAGTCGGAGACACGGTGGAATTTGCCGGTCATATGCTCGAAGCCACGCTGGGGCCCGGTATCCTTTCCAAAAACTTTGATGGCCTTCAGAACGACCTCAATAAGATGAAAAGCGTATTTCTGAAGCGCGGCGAATATACCTCACCACTTGATGAAAAATCGAAGTGGGAGTTTAAAACACTCGCTAAAGTCGGCGATTTAGTGGAAGCCGGATCGTGGCTCGGTGAGGTGCAGGAAAACTGGATCTCTCACAAAATCATGGTCCCGTTCAAGTTCAAGGGAAAATTCACGATCCAGTCAATAGTCAGCAATGGTACATACCACCTCAGCGACACTATTGCCACCCTGGTTGATACCGACGGGAAACAGCACAAGGTTACAATGGTGCAAAAATGGCCGGTTAAACTGGCTATCAGGGCATACAAATCAAAACCGCGTCCTTTCAAGATGATGGAAACCGGTATCCGCTGCATTGACTCATTGAATCCTATTGTTGAGGGTGGAACAGGATTTACTCCCGGACCTTTCGGAACCGGAAAAACGGTTTTACAGCACGCACTCTCCAAACATGCTGAGGCTGACATGATAATTGTGGCAGCCTGTGGCGAACGTGCCAACGAGGTAGTGGAAATTTTCACCGAATTCCCCGAACTGGATGACCCCCGTACTGGCCGCAAACTGATGGAACGCACCACCATCATCGCCAATACTTCAAACATGCCGGTAGCTGCCCGCGAAGCTTCTGTTTACACCGCTATGACCATCGCCGAATATTATCGCTCGATGGGGCTGAAAATCTTGCTCCTTGCCGATTCAACATCACGCTGGGCACAGGCGCTCCGCGAAATGTCGAACCGTATGGAAGAGCTCCCGGGCCCCGATGCCTACCCGATGGACCTCCCGGCGATCATCTCCAATTTCTACTCCAGAGCAGGATTCGTTTACCTGCCCAACGGAACCACCGGAAGTATCACCTTCATCGGCGCTGTGTCGCCTGCCGGTGGTAACCTCAAGGAGCCGGTTACCGAGTCAACCAAAAAAGCTGCCCGCTGCTTCTACGCTCTTTCGCAGCAACGTGCCGACAGCAAGCGTTATCCTGCGGTTGACCCGATAGAAAGCTACTCCAAGTACCTCGAATACGACGAATTTATCGAATTTCTCAGTGGAAATGTTTCACCCGAGTGGCTCGACCATCTGCTGTTTGCCAAAAACCTGCTTATCCGCGGTAAAGAGGCTTACGAGCAAATCAACATCCTCGGCGACGACGGCGTGCCTATTGACTATCACCTTCGCTTCTGGAAAGCCGAAGTGTTTGATTATGTGATCCTCCAGCAGGATGCTTTTGACGAAATTGACTCCTCAACACCCATTGCCCGCCAGAAGTACATGATGAACATCATCATCAACCTGGTAAAAGATCAGTATGATTTCGACACCTTCGACGAGGTGAACAAATACTTCAGGCAGGTAATCAACCTTCTGAAACAGATGAATTACTCCAAATTTGAGTCGGAAGAATTCAAAAAATTCGAAAATCAACTGGAAGAGTTGTTGGATCAGCGCAGAGTGGCTCAGACAGCCTCAGTTTAATCATCAAAAATAAAGCAAGAGATAATGGAAACTCAGGCATTTCAAAAGATTTACACCAAACTTACACAGATTACTAAAGCTACCTGCTCTTTGCAGGCTAAAGATGTTGGTTACGATGAACTTGCGCTTGTGAACGGAAGACTTGCCCAGGTAGTAAAAATCATCGGCGATGTTGTTACGCTGCAGGTTTTTGGCGGCACCGAAGGTATTCCCAGTAACGCGGAAGTTACCTTCCTTGGCAAAGCGCCAACACTGAAAGTAAGCGACGATCTCGCAGGGCGATTTTTCAACGCTTACGGACTGCCCATTGACGGAGGTCCTGAGGTGGAAGGAACGGAAATAGAGATTGGCGGCCCATCGGTAAATCCCGTGCAGCGTAAAAAACCCAGTAACATGATCTTTACCGGGATTGCAGGGATTGACCTTAACAACTCGCTGGTGACCGGCCAGAAAATTCCGTTTTTTGCCGATCCCGACCAGCCTTACAACCAGGTAATGGCCATCGTGGCGCTGCGTGCTAAGGCCGATAAAATTATCCTCGGTGGAATGGGTCTGACCAACGACGATTACTTGTTTTATAAAAACATCTTTGACAATGCCGGCGCCCTCGACCGGATTATCAGTTTTGTAAATACCACCGATGACCCGCCGGTTGAGCGATTGCTTATCCCCGATATGGCACTTACAGCCGCTGAATATTTTGCAGTCGAAAAAAATGAGACCGTGCTTGTGCTGCTTACCGACATGACGCTTTATGCAGATGCGCTAAGTATCGTATCCAACCGTATGGATCAGATTCCATCGAAAGATAGTATGCCCGGCTCGTTATACAGCGACCTTGCAAAAATCTATGAAAAGGCGGTTCAGTTCCCGGCAGGAGGATCAATCACCATCATCGCTGTAACCACGCTTTCGGGTGGTGACATCACACACGCTATTCCTGATAATACCGGCTATATTACTGAAGGACAGCTTTTCCTGCGCCGCGACACCGATATTGCCAAAGTTATCGTTGACCCGTTCAGAAGTCTGTCGCGTTTGAAGCAAAACGTTATCGGAAAAGATACCCGGAAAGATCATGCCCAGGTGATGAACGCCGCCATCAAGCTTTATGCTGAGGCCGCCAACGCAAAAACCAAACTCGAAAACGGTTTCGACCTTACCGACTTCGACGAGCGTGCTCTCGATTTTGCCAAACAATACTCCAACGACATTCTGGCTATTGATGTGAATATCAGTGGCGAAGAGATGCTCGACAAAACATGGCAACTATTCGGAAAATACTTCTCACCTGCCGAAGTCAGCATCAAAAAAGAATTTGTTGATCAGTACTGGTCAAAAGACGAATAACCTTCCAGTAAAAATGCGGCAACAGAAATAGATTATGGCGATAAAATTTCATTATAACAAAACGTCACTCCAGCATCTCAACAAGCAGTTGAAGATCCGCATCAACGCCCTCCCGACGCTCAAAAACAAGGAGGCAGCGCTGAGGATTGAGGTGAAAAAAGCCAAAGATGAAGCTGCCCGCCTTGATGCATTGCTGGATGAAAAAATTACGGCCAGCGACAACACTCTCCGCCTCTGGAACGAATTTAAACCTGACCTGGTTTCGATCAAAGATGTCAGGCTTTCGGTCAAGAAGATCGCTGGTGTTAAAACTCCGATTCTCGAAGGCATAGAGTTCGAAATCAAGGACTTCAGCCTTTTCAAAAATCCAACCTGGTATCCTGAAGGAATCAGCGTGATCCGCGAACTGGCACACATTGCCCTCGAGCGGGATGTTTTTGAACGAAAGACCGAACTCCTCGACTTCGCCAGAAAGAAAACCACTCAAAAGGTAAACCTTTACGAAAAAGTTCAGATTCCCGGCTACGAAGAGGCCATACTCAAAATCAAACGCTTTATGGAAGATGAAGAAAACCTCTCCAAATCAGCGCAAAAGATCGTGAAAAGTCGTATGGAACAAAAAGAAAGCGAGGCTGCCTGATGATAATTCCAATGAAAAAATATGCCTTCCTGATCCATCACTCAGATTACCATCAGTTCCTTGTTGATATGCAGGAAATCGGGGTGGTGGATGTGGTGGACAAAGGCGTTGAACCAGACGAAAAAACTGCCCTGGAGATTATGCGGCTGCAGCAGTTTGATAAGATGATCAAGTACCTGAAATTGAAGGAAAATGATGCAAAACCGACCTCCAATGAAGCAGATGCCAATGCTATCCTCGATACGTTGCTTCACATGCAGTCGGAAAGCGAATCGCTGAAACAACGGATCGCTGCCCTTGATAAAATTTACCGTTCCATCCTTCCCTGGGGAGATTTTTCTAAAGAAGACCTTAAACGTCTGGAGGACAATGGGTTTTACATTCGTTTTTACGAAGTTTCGGAAAGAAAGTTCCAGGAATCCTGGCAGCAGGAGTTCAACCTTGAAGTAATCAGCAAACACGAGGGAACTACATTTTTCGTCATAGTTCAGCGTGAGGGCGAAAAAATTGAAATAGATGCTGAAGAGGTAAAGGCACCCGATCGCTCGGTTTCCAATGTGATGGAAGAAAAGAAGGCCCTTACGGCAAGAATGCATGAGATCGAAAGCCATTTCAACGACAATGCAAGGATGTTCATTCCAATTCTTCAGAAGGCGCGGAATGAAATGGATAACAAGATTTCGTTCAAGAAAGTAATCCGGAACACCGGGCTTGAAGCTGCCGACAGGCTGATGATTGTGGAAGGCTGGACACCGGTTTCGAAAACCGCGAAGCTGAACAAATTCCTCTCTTCCAAAGAGGTATTCTACATCACTTCCGACCCAGAACCTACCGATAAAGTACCCATCATGCTGAAAAACAATAGTTTCAGCAAACTATTCGAGCCAATCGGGAAGATGTATTCATTACCCAAATATGGCGAGATAGATCTTACCCCCTTCTTTGCTCCCTTCTTCATGCTTTTCTTTGGCTTTTGCCTGGGAGATGCCGGTTATGGCCTATTGTTCCTTATTGGTGCAATCCTTTTCAGGAAAAAAGTGAGCGCCGATATGAAACCGGTTCTCACCCTTCTGACCTGGCTGGGAAGCATAACGGTGATTTTCGGCATCATCTCCGGAACATTTTTCGGCATGAATCTTATCGAGATGATTGATGGCGGCAAATTGCAATGGATGCAAAGCCTCCGTGCATTTATGCTCGATTCCAACCAGATGTTCAATTTTGCCCTGGTACTTGGCGCTGTCCAGATTGTTTATGGTATGATAATCAAAGCAGCTAACCAGATCAGACAGAGTGGGTTACCTTACGCTTTGACCACTATTGGCTGGGTAATCATGATCCTTGGCCTTGCGGTGGTATTTGGACTGAAAACCGAAGAAAACAATGCAATCATGGGTATTCTGATGTGGGTAGTCCTCGGCATTTCCGGAGTTCTGATACTATTTTTTAATAATCCCGGCAAAAACGTCTTCGTCAATTTCGGCGGCGGTATCTGGGAAGTTTACTCCATAGCAACTGGTGTCCTCGGCGACTTGTTATCCTACATCAGGTTGTTTGCCCTTGGCGTATCCAGCGGTATTCTTGGCTACGTATTTAACGACCTTGCCACGCAAATGAGTGGTGATACACCGGTAGTGAGCCAGATTGTGATGATAATTATCCTGCTGATCGGGCATGGACTGAACATCTTCATGGCTACCCTGGGCGCATTTGTACATCCGATGCGTCTTACCTTCGTTGAGTTTTACAAAAATGCAGGATTTACCGGTGGGGGTAAGGCCTACATTCCATTTTCCAGAAAATAAAAAGCAAATCATTCAAATAATAACAATTAACCTTAAGGAGAAGAAAGTATGACATTAGCTCTGATTTTAACTTATGTTGGCCTGGCATTAATGATTGGGCTGGCAGGAATTGGAAGCGCTTACGGCGTTACCATGGGTGGAAATGCAGCCATCGGCGCCCTCAAAAAAAACGATGAAGCCTTTGGTAACTTCATGCTTCTGAGCGCTTTGCCCGGAACTCAAGGTCTCTATGGCTTTGCAGGTTTCTTTGTAATCAACAACTCCGGCGTAATCAGCCCTGACATGACCATTCTGCAGGGTGCTGCAATTTTCGGTGCCGGTCTGGCGCTTGGTCTTGTGGCCTTATTCTCAGCCATCCGTCAGGGACAAATTTGTGCCAACGGTATTGCTGCCATCGGTTCAGGTTACGACGTGTTTGGCAAAACCATGATCCTCGCCGTATTTCCCGAATTGTACGCCATCGTTGCATTTGCTGCAACCTTCCTCATCTCGGCAGGACTCTAAAAAACTGCTGATCCACAAAACCCTGACTACCAAATTACCATTCAGGGCAATTGTAAAATTTAAGGAGAGCATCCCCTGTGGATGGCTCTCCTTTTTTGTGGTAGGGCATCATGAACGATAAAGGTGAAGAAACATCTGAAACCATTATCAACATCAGTCTTACAAAAAATCAAATGCCCTCTTAAAACCAAAATTTGAGAGGGCATTTTTTGTTTCTCAAAGATCGCCTCTTTTCTACTCCGCTTCCATGAATGGGTAACGATAATCGGTGGGTGCGTCGAATGTTTCTTTGATGGAGCGGGGCGATACCCAACGGAGCAGGTTGAGTTTGGAGCCTGATTTGTCGTTGGTGCCGGATGCTCTCGCACCGCCGAATGGCTGCTGACCAACGATTGCGCCGGTTGGCTTGTCGTTGATGTAGAAATTTCCGGCTGCGTTTTCAAGCATCTTGAAAGCTTTCTCGATTGCATACCGATCGGTGGCAAAAATGGAGCCGGTGAGCGCGTAAGGTGATGTTTTGTTCACCAATTCGAGGGTCTCTTCATATTTTTCGCCATCGTAAAGATAGATGGTGAGCACCGGACCAAAGATTTCTTCGTGCATGGTGATGTAGTTTGGATCGCTTGTAAGCAGAACGGTTGGCTCGATAAAATATCCTTTCGATTTATCGCAGTTTCCGCCGGCAACTATTTCGATGCCATCCTTTTTAGCGTTGGCGATGTAAGAAGTGATTTTGTCGAATGCGGGTTCATCAATCACAGCGTTGATAAAGTTGCGGAAATCCTCTACTCCGCCCATTTTGAAGGATTTAAGATCGGCGACAAGATACTCTCTTACCTCTTTCCACATAGATTTTGGAATGTAAGCACGCGATGCAGCCGAACATTTCTGTCCCTGGTATTCAAAAGCGCCTCTCGACAAGGCAGTTGCGACCTGCTTTGGGTTAGCCGTGTGATGCACCATCACAAAATCTTTTCCGCCGGTTTCACCCACAATTTTTGGGTAAGTGTTGTGAATCATCACATTATCGCCAATGGCCTTCCAGACCCTTTTGAAAACTTCGGTAGATCCGGTGAAGTGAACTCCCACAAAATCAGGATGTTCGGCCATCACTTTTCCACCTACCGGGCCATTTACATTTACCATATTGATAACACCATCGGGTAGTCCGGCTTCACGGAAGATTTCCATAATAACGGCTGCTGAGTAAATCTGGGTAGCAGCCGGTTTCCAAACCACCACATTACCCATAATTGCAGGCGCCGATGGCAGGTTGGCAGCAATGGAGGTGAAATTGAACGGCGTTATGGCATACACAAAGCCTTCGAGTGGCCGCTGTTCCATAAAGTTCCAGGTGCCACGCGATGAAACTGGTTGCTCCTTGTAGATCTCGGTCATGAAATAGACGTTGTAGCGTAGAAAGTCAGCAAATTCACAGGCTGCATCTATCTCAGCCTGGTAAATGTTTTTCGATTGCCCGAGCATGGTAGCGGCGTTAATTTTGGCTCGGTATTTCCCCGAAACCAGGTCGGCTGCTTTGAGAAAAATTCCTGCGCGGTGGTGCCAGGGCAAGTCCTGCCAGCGTTTACGAACTGCTAATGCAGCGTCAATGGCCTGAATAACATGAGAGCGTTCGCCCTGATAATAATGCCCTAACAAGTGGCTGATCTCGTGCGGCGCCCTGATTTCGCGGCGATCGCTGGTTCTTACTTCCTCGCCGCCGATAAACATTGGGATATCAACCACCTGGTTACGCAGCTGGCCAAGCATTGCCTTTACCTCAGCCCGCTCTTTGGTTCCGGGTGCGTAACTCAGTACTAGCTCGTTGATTGGTTTGGGTACATCAAAAAATCCGTGTGACATGATTTGTAAATTATTGAATATTAATTGATTATTTCAAATTTAAAACTAAATAAAACCGGTTGCAAAATTAGGACTTTTCAACTTGGCCGCCGGCTATCGAAAGTCCTGGAGTTCATAAAATTAGTTAAACAGGGCAAAAGGAGAATGGTCAAAGCATCGGTGTATTCCATAATTAGCGGTCATTGGCTCTGATATAAATAAATGTTGTTATTCAAAAAATAGATTACCTTTGCGTAATAATACAAGATCACATGGATAGTTTGACACCAATTATTGCAGCTA
>Ga0209835_1001503_pt1 | contig 12880 bp, 7 predicted proteins | sample LakKivwa52mmetaG_FD_184138 | JGI IMG/M metagenome (GOLD analysis project Ga0209835, IMG submission 184138) | Anoxic lake water microbial communities from Lake Kivu, Rwanda to study Microbial Dark Matter (Phase II) - Lake Kivu water 52m metaG... | ecosystem: Environmental > Aquatic > Freshwater >...
GTAAAGTATGTACGCAATCCTGGGGTGGCAATCTCCGAATTGCCACAGCGAACGCAGTTCGCTACAATAAATCTGCCAATTCGGAGATTGGCAGCCCAAGAACAGCCGACTTTGTCGGCTCTGCCAATTCGGAGATTGGCAGCCCAAGAACAGCCGACTTTGTCGGCTCTGCCAAGCAAGGAGATTGGCAGCCCAAGCGAGCACGCACTCCAGATCGTATTCATGTAAAAGCCAAAAATAGAGATTGACACCAATCAGCTTTAGCGTGTATGATGATCGAGTGTTTAACTTTATGAAGGATATAAAATTAGGTATGTGTAAAGAAAATGGATCAGAGCTTGTGCAAGCAGTATTAGTCGCGTCAAAAGCAAATTATTGGGGATGGTGATGCTATTATGAAGATGGAAGAACTCAATTTTTACTACAACAAATTCAAGTTTGGCGAAGACATCTTTCACCAGTTGATGCAAAAGCGGGTGAGAGATATTCTCTTGGTTTCCACATTCTATGATGCCTTTATCTTTGAGCAGGATGGGAGGCTATCGGAGCAGATATTTGGTGAATATAGACAATTGAATCTCACCACGGCTCCACGGATAACCAGCGTCCCTACTGGTGCAGAGGCATTGGAAAAGCTCAAGTCTCAAGACTTTGATCTGGTGATAACGATGATGCGTATTGGCGAGATTGGTCCCTTTCAGCTTGCCAAGCAAATCAAGCAAAGCAAGCCCAATCTGCCTATCCTCTTGCTTTTAAATGTTCAATCAGATTATGTGATCTGGGAAAATCACGAAGAGGAAAAGAAGTATATTGATGATGTATTCCTCTGGAATGGCGATACCAAGCTCTTTTTGGCGATGGTCAAAAACATCGAAGATAGGATGAATGTAGCCTATGATACAGAGCATGGCTTGGTGCGTGTAATCCTCTTGGTAGAAGACTCAATCCATTACTACTCGCTGTTTCTGCCATCACTCTACGCAGCAATAATGAGACAAACGCAACGCCTCATTGAAGAAGAAGTAAGCGATATCAACAAACGCCTGAGAATGAGAGTAAGACCCAAGGTGATCATGGCTCATGATTATGAAGAGGCTATCTACTATTATGACAAATACAAAGAATACCTGCTCTGCGTAATATCAGACGTACGCTACAAGAAAGGCGGGGTTTTAACCGCCGATTCGGGCATCCAGCTTATCGATCATATCTTGGCAGAGAATCCCGAACTCCCGATCATCCTGCAATCCTCAGAAGACGAAAACGAGGGATTGGCAAAACAGCGTAGGGTAAACTTTCTGAACAAGAACTCCAAGCAACTCTTTTCAGACCTCAGAAATTATATGGTTTACAACCTTGGGTTTGGCAATTTCATCTTTCGCGATACCAATGGCGAAGTGATTGGAGAAGCTGCCAATATCGCCGAATTTGAAGAAAAGATTCTCATCATCCCCGAAGAGTCCTTGGTCTTCCATAGTAAGTTCAATCACTTTTCAAACTGGCTGATAGCACATGGAGAGATACAGATCGCCAAACGCATCCGCCCAATGAAGATAGACGATTTTGAGAGCAAAGACGAACTACGGAAGTTCTTGCACCATACCTTTAGGACTGTCAGAATCGAAAAGAACAAGGGCAAGATCATCAATTTTGACGCCGTCTCGCTCACAGAGCTAAATCAAGTAATCCGTCTCTCAGAAGGCTCTTTGGGAGGCAAAGGCAGAGGCTTGGCTTTTCTCAATGCGCTGTTGTGCACGATGAACTATGAAAATCGCTTTGAAGGGTTTGGTGTATCATTGCCCAGCACGGCTATCATTGGCACCAACGAATTTGATCGGTTTGTGGAAACAAACCATATCCAAGACAAGGTAAGCGGGAAAAATGATAGTGAAATTGATGCCATATTCATCTCAGGACAGCTATCTGATGCACTGGTGCAGAGGTTGGAAATCTATCTTGACCACATCCACTATCCGATTGCGGTGAGATCATCAAGCCTCTTGGAAGATTCTCAAGCGCAGCCTTTGGCAGGGGTCTATCGCACTTTTATGTTGCCCAACAACCACTCGGATAAGATGTTTCGCCTACGGCAGTTAATGGATGCGATCAAGCTCGTCTTTGCTTCAGTTTACCTATCCGAAGCCCGCAATTTCCTCGAAGCCCTCAATTTCAAAGCAGAAGAGGAAAAGATGGCTGTGATCATTCAAGAGATTGTGGGAGGCTTGCATGGAGACCATTATTACTATCCACATATCAGTGGAGTAGCCCAATCTTACAACTTCTACCCCACTTCACACATGCAACATACGGATGGAATTGCCAATATCGCCTTGGGATTGGGCAAATCCGTAGTAGAAGGCAAGCAAAACTACCGTTTCTGCCCTCGTTATCCACAATCTGAAATGCTACCCCCTGAAGAACTGATGAAGAACACGCAGAAAGATTTCTTTGCTTTGGACCTCTCGCGAAACGACTTTGATTTGACCAAGGGTGAGGAAATCACGCTAAACAAACTCAACCTGCGTCTTGCAGACAAGCAGGGCGTATTGAGGTATCTGGTTTCGGTATGGGATTATGAAAACCACCGCTTGACAGACAATTTGGAATCTCAAGGTCTCAAGGTGCTAACCTTTGCCAGCATACTCAAATACAACTACTTCCCCTTGGCAAAGATCGTAGAGGAGCTCTTGGAAATTGGCGAGATCGCCTTGGGTATTCCCGTGGAGATCGAATTTGCCGTTAACCTCGATTATGACAATCGCTTTAGCCAAAAGCCGAGTTTTTACATTTTGCAGATCAGACCCCTCTCCGTATCTACAGACGCCTATCGTATAGACCCCGAAAAGGTAGTGAAAGGCGATCTCTTGATGTACACCGTGCACGGGATGGGAAATGGCGTAATCGACGATCTCTATGATATTATCTACCTTGATCCAGACAAGTTTGATACTACCAAAACAAACGAAATGCAGGCAGAGATAGAAAGATTCAATCAAGATATGCATGCCAAGGGAAAACGCTATATCCTCATTGGACCAGGTAGATGGGGCTCCAGAGACCGCTTTTTGGGTATTCCCGTGCGCTGGCCTCAAATCAACCGTGCCAAGGTAATCTTGGAAACTGGCTTGAAGGACTTTATCGTAGAAGCCTCGCAAGGAACCCACTTTTTCCACAATCTGGTCGCCATGAATGTAGGGTATTTTACCATCCCCTATATTTCCCAGACGGATTTTGTCGATTGGGAATGGCTATTGAGCAGAAACATCTGCAATCGTGGTGAGTTCTTTGTCCATCTCTCATTTGAGGCACCTTTGATGGTAAGGATGGATGGAAAAACAGGACTTGCGCTAATCTATAAAGCACACAATTAAGCCATAGAGCGATGATCACTACGAATTACTGGGCAAAAGAAGCTTCTCTGATCGAAAGCACAATGCCACGCAGGATTCAACACATCCTTTTGATAGCGTCTTTATACGATTCTTTTGTGTTTGAAGTAGATGGCTTTTTGGCAGAGCAGGTAGCAGATGATTTTTACTTGTTAAACCTTTCATCACAGCCAGACATCATTCATGCCTCAAGCGTGGAGAGTGCTCTAAACCGGCTTGACGATGAAGATATCGATATTATCATCATACACTTGGCTTCAATGCGCAGTATCGCTTTGGAGCTTTTGTCAACCATCAAAGCAAAGCATCCCCACAAACCAGTGTATTTTCTCTTGGGTGCACCTCAAGACCTGATGTTCATCGAAAATCATACCGTGGACTTGCGTTTGGTGGATGAGTTCTATTATTGGAATGGCGATTCCAAGCTCTTCTTGGCGATCATCAAACAGCTTGAGGAGAGGATCAATATACCCCATGACGCACAGGTCTATGATATTCCCATCATCTTGGTAATCGAGACCTTTATCCCCTACTACTCACAGTTCCTTCCGCTCTTTTATGAACAAATCATGCTTCTAAACCAAGCCGTCATCCGCAGAGAACACCAAGATTTTAACAAATCCATCTACATGAATGCGCGTCCTCGGATCATGCTCCTGCATAGCTACAACGACGCAGTGGAGTTTTTTGAGCAATACAAGCAGAGCATCATTGGAATCGTGAGCAATATCAATTATCATTACCGTGGTGAACTGGATAGAGATGCCGGCTTGCGATTGCTCCAATACACGCGCAAAAGAAAACCCACTCTGCCTTTCTTGCTTCAATCCTTCAATCCGCTTTACCGCGATGTGGTCACCAGCAATGAGGGAGAATTTTTATACAAAGATATCAAGGGCTTGCGTCTGCAACTCCAGCGTTGGCTGGAAAGTGAGATTGGCTTTGGTCGCTTTGTCTTCAAAACCCCAGACCAGCGCAAAGTGGGTGAAGCAAAGACGCTGATTGGGTTCCTCCACGCTTTGATGGAAATTCCAGACGCTGCTCTGGATTATCACTTCCGCAATGGACATATTGAAAACTGGCTAAATACTCATGCTGAAGTAGCCTTGACGAGATATATCCAAAAGCTGCCCAAACATGAGGATTTGAGTGCCTTGAGAAAATCCTTGATCGAAGCTTTCCAATCTCTGATAGAGTATCGTAGGCGGGAAAAAATCCAAGAATGGACGGATGAATCAAACTTTAAAATTAACCTCATCTACAAGATTGGAGATGACTCCATTGGTGGTAAAGGCAGGGGTTTGGCATTCCTCAATGTGGTGCTAAACCGTTATAGTAACCTCAAAGACAAGTATCCAAATGTGCGCATAGCCGTCCCCACTGCTGCTGTTCTCGCCACCGGTGAATATGATAAACTCATTGCCAACAATCCCCAGCTACGAGATTTTGAACAGATGAGCGATGAGGAGATCGACCTTGCCTTTGTAAAGAGTACTTTCCATGATTCCACTACCAAGATACTCCAGCAAATCGTCTCACAAACAGATTTTCCGCTTGCTGTAAGGTCATCATCCGTCTTGGAAGATTCCATTACAAATCCCTTTGCGGGCATCTTTCGCACTTTTTTAATACCTAATAGCCATGCCAATGTTGATGTGCGTTTGGAGCAATTGATCAAGGCGGTCAAACTCGTCTATGCATCAATGCATCTCAAGAATGCCCGTGTTTACAGAGAATCCTTGCGCATTCCCTCTCGCGAAGAAAAGATGGCAGTCATCATCCAACGAGTTGCTGGAAGTATGCATGGCTCTTCATTCTATCCCTTAGTTTCAGGTGTTGCACAGTCTTACAATTACTACCCAGGCTCAAATATGACGCATGAAGATGGGATCGTAACTCTCTCTGCTGGCTTGGGCAAAACCGCTGTAGAGCGTGAACGCACCTTTGCTTTTTGTCCTAAATATGCAAGTAAAGATATGTTTGGCACTCTGGATATCGTCTCCAATGCTCAAAGGCATCTCTATGCGATTGCTCCGGAGAAGAATGATTTTGATTTGCTCAAAGGTGAAGATGCTTCCTTGGAGCGTATCCGTATCAGTCAAAAGCTGATGGAAGGCGAACTCATAGCACTCACTTCGGTATGGGATCACGAAAACAAGGAGTTTATCTCCGGAAAGTATGCTCAAGGTCCCAGAGTTATCACCTATCGTGATATCTTACACTACAACCTCTATCCCTTGGCGCAGGTGATCAAGGACTTCCTAAACCTGGGCAGAGAAGTAATGGGCTGTGAGGTGGAAATGGAATTTGCCTTTGATCATGATGAGAAAAGTGGCATGAACGACTTTCATTTGCTCCAGATTCGTCCAATTGCCGTCAATTGCATGCTCTACTCCGAACCCTTGGAAAATTATATTGGCAGAGAAGACGAGCTTTTGCTCTTCTCTTCTTATGCCTTGGGTAGCGAGATAGATGAAGAGATAGACACGGTGGTCTATATCCCACCCGAAAAATTTGATGTGGTCAAGACCGAAGAAATGGTAGCTGAAATTGAAGAGCTAAATCAGCTAATGAGAGAGAGTAAAACCAAGTATGTTTTGATCGGAGCAGGTAGATGGGGCTCCAGTGATAGGTTTTTGGGTATTCCCGTAGTATGGAGCCAAATCTCCAATGCCAAGGTCATCGTTGAGGTAGTATTACCAAACATGTCAATTGAGGCTTCACACGGTTCTCACTTCTTTCACAACCTCTTTTCAATGAATGTAGGCTATCTCACGGTATGGGACAAGGCAAAGCATGACCATTTGGATTGGACTTGGCTCGCTTCGCAAGAGACTGTGATTTCAAAGAATTACTTCAGCATAAAAAAAATCCCGCATTCACTCAAGATTTTGTTTGACGGAAAGAATGCCGTAATTAAGAAGTGATTCTCGTGTCGTAATGTAAAACAAAAAACATAAATCGTGTGTTAAAAAAAGACAGGAGGTATATGTCGATGACTATGCACGAATTCTTGCACCAAGTATCAGCCAAAAACGCTGATCAACCTGAATTTATTCAGGCAGTAACCGAAGTCGTAGAATCCATTTGGGATGTTTATGACTCAAACCCCCAGCTCAAAAAAGGCAAGATTCTCGATCGGATTGTCGAACCCGAAAGAGTAATCATTTTCCGTGTTCCATGGCTCACAGATTCTGGTGAAGTAGTGGTAAACCGTGGTTTTCGCGTTGAATTTAACAGCGCTATCGGTCCCTACAAAGGTGGCTTGAGATTCCACCCCAGCGTCAACCTTGGCATCCTGAAGTTCTTGGGCTTTGAGCAAATCTTCAAGAACAGCTTGACTACCCTACCCATGGGCGGTGGTAAAGGCGGTTCAGATTTTAACCCTCGTGGCAGATCAGACGAAGAAGTAATGCGTTTTTGCCACTCTTTCATGCTGGAGCTTTACAGACACATCGGTGCCGAAACTGATGTCCCCGCTGGCGATATTGGCGTGGGAAAAAGAGAAATCGGATTCATGTATGGAATGTATCGCAAGATCACCAATGAATATACCGGTGTCTTGACCGGCAAAGGTCTCGATTGGGGTGGAAGCTTGATTCGTCCTGAAGCTACCGGATATGGCACAGTTTACTTTGCCGAAGAAATGCTCAAAGCAAGAGGCGATAGTATTGAAGGCAAGACTGTAATCCTCTCTGGTTCTGGTAATGTATCCCAATTTGCCATCCAAAAAGTCAATGACTTTGGCGGTAAAGTGGTTACAGCTTCCGATTCCGATGGATTTATTCACGATCCCGATGGTATCAAAGGTGAAAAGTGGGAATTCCTGATGGAACTCAAAAACGTTAAACGCGGCAGAATCAAAGAATATGCTGATGAATTTGGCGTCAAATACTATGCCGGCGAACGTCCTTGGGGCATCCCTGGTCAGATTGCTCTCCCCTGTGCTACGCAAAACGAAATCAACGGCGAAGAAGCCAAAACCCTCGTTAAAAACGGTTGTTTCTGCGTATCTGAAGGAGCCAATATGCCCACTACTCCCGAAGGCGTGGAAGTATTCCTTGAAAACAAGATCGCCTACGGTCCTGGTAAAGCTGCCAATGCTGGTGGTGTAGCTACTTCCGGATTGGAAATGACCCAAAACAGCATGAGACTAAACTGGGCACGCAATGAAGTGGATCAAAAACTCCATGGTATCATGAAGGCTATCCATGCTCAATGTGTAAACTATGGCAAAGATGGAAACTTTATCAATTATGTAAAGGGAGCCAACGTTGCTGGTTTCCTCAAAGTCGCAAACGCCATGTTGGATCAGGGTTTGATCTAATATACCAATGCTTGGGTCCGATAATCCCTGAGGTTTTCGGACCCCTTTTTTAACTATGAATGATCTGATAATTCAACTCCAAGAACGCATCAAAGAACTTACCTGTCTCTATAGCATCGCGGAGATTTCAAACAATCCCGAGCTCAGTTTGCCAGAGATTTTACAAAGCATCATAAACATCATCCCTCCCGCCATGCAATACCCACATATCTGTTTTGCACGGGTGCTCGTAGATGGAGATTATTACCAATGTGTTGGCTTCAAGCCTTCTTCCATGGGCATTAGTGAGGAGATATTGGTAAACTACCAGCCGCGCGGTATCTTGGAAGTGGTCTATCTTGATGAAGGGGGTTCAATAAGCAATCCAGTTTTCCTTCCTGAGGAAAGACAGCTACTCAAGACCCTCTGTCAACAAATTGCCATGATCATAGAACGTAAAAACATAGAAGAGACCAATGCCAAATTGCAGGAGCAGCTAAGGCATGCTGATAGACTTGCCACGATTGGACAGTTGGCAGCCGGCATTGCCCATGAGATAAACGAACCCTTGGGTACGATTTTGGGCTTTGCCCAGCTTATCCAGAGCTCCTACACTTTGGAAAGTGGACTTGCCGAGGATGTGCAAAAGATCGTAAATGCCACTCTGCATGGAAGGGAAGTAATCAAAAAGCTGATGCTCTTTTCTCGGCAAATGCCTCCCAAGAAATCGACCATAGACCTGAACAAGATTATCGCAGACGGCTATTATTTCCTTGAAAACAGATGCGCCAAACAAGGTGTAGAAATCATTCGTGAACTGGAAACCAACCTCCCCGAGATAGTTGCCGATCCCAGTCAAATGCACCAAGTCCTTGTAAATCTTACTGTCAATGCCATGCAAGCGATGCCAAATGGCGGAACCATAACCATATCCACCAAAAGCCACGGGAACAATATCGAGCTAAGTGTCAAAGATAATGGAATCGGAATGAAAGCAGAGCTGATCAAGAAAATCTTTATCCCCTTTTATACCACAAAGGATATCAATCAAGGCACCGGATTGGGCTTGTCTGTAGTACATGGCATTGTTTCCTCCCATAATGGTGTAATCAAAGTAGAAAGTGAGTATGGCAAAGGCTCGAACTTTCGCATTATCTTAGGAGTACATGGTGGCTGAAAAAGCAGAACGAATCCTGGTCGTGGACGATAGCTCCGATACCTTGGAAATGCTAAGACGCAAGATTCAAGCAAAGGGTTTTGATGTTTATACAGCTTCGGATGTACCCAAAGCAATTGAGCTGATGGTAAATATCCCGATTGATCTTGTTTTAACAGACTATAAAATGCCCAAGATAAGCGGATTGGATTTGATCCGCCATATTCGGGATAACCATAAACGCATCAAAGTGATTATGCTGACCGGCTACCCTACCATTGAGGGTGCAGTAGAAGCCGTCAAAGTAGGTGCAGAGGAATACCTTACCAAACCCTTTACCGATGATGAGCTCTTCAAAGCCATCGATGCCGCGATAGAAAAAATCAAGCTTCAAAAACAGGCACTAAAATCGACCGCTTTGGAATCTAATCCCTATGGTATCATTGGCAAATCTGCAACGATGCAAAGAGTCTATCAAGCCATCCGTAAATCTTGCTCCAGTAACGCTACCGTACTCATTCACGGAGAAAGCGGCACGGGAAAAGAACTGGTAGCCAGAGCGATACATTATCATTCCAAACGCAACAAGACACCCTTTGTTCCAGTTAATTGCGGAGCAATCCCAGATTCGCTCTTGGAAGCTGAACTCTTTGGCTTTACAAAAGGCTCCTTTACCGGAGCTTATGAAACCCGAGCCGGATACTTTCTAACCGCAGATGGAGGCACAGTATTCTTGGACGAAATCAGCGAAACTTCGCTTTCAATGCAGGTAAAGTTATTGCGCGTGCTTCAAGACAAACAAGTCTATATGGTTGGCTCAAAATCACCACGAACCGTCAATCTTCGCATTATTGCAGCCACAAACAAGGATTTGCAGCTACTGCTCAAACAAGGCTTGTTTCGCGAGGACCTCTTTTATCGGCTAAACGTCCTCTCCATCGAAATACCTCCCCTCAGAGACAGAAACGAGGACATCCCCGAATTGGCATACCACTTCCTGCATAAGTTTTCAAAGGAAAACTCCTTGCGCACCCCAAACCTGTCCGATGACCTCATACAAGCCCTACAAGCTTATCACTGGCCCGGAAACGTAAGAGAGCTCGAAAACCTAATCTATAGATTGGTAATTATGAACGAAGATGGTGAGATTAGAACATCCGATTTGCCAGACTATATGAAGTTTAGCGTCAAAGCATCGGTTGACCTCAGCAGATCATTGAAAGCGGTGGAATTGGATTATATCCAAAGAGTACTAGCATCCGTATCGGGAAACAAGAGCAAAGCAGCCAAAATCCTTGATATTGACAGAAAAACCCTACTCAATAAACTCAGCATCATAGACGAATCTTGAGGTGAACATGATATTAGACCTAATCAAAGAGAACCGTAGTTATAGACGCTTTGATGAAGCCAAACCCATATTAAGAACACAATTGGAGACCATGATTGAGGCTGCCAGGATTAGCCCCTGTGCGGCAAATCTACAAACACTGAGATTCTACATAAGTGCTACTCCTGCTACCAATCAAGCGATTTATCCTCACATCAAATGGGCTGGATATCTTCGCTATTGGGATGGACCGGTAGAGGGTGAAAGACCTGCTGCATTCATCCTTGTCTTAGCCCCCAGAGGCTCCTCTCAGTTTCATCATACCGATAGTGGTATTGCCGCTCAAAGCATACTCTTGACCGCTACCGAAATGAATTTTGGTGGCTGCATCATTGCCTCTTTGGACAAGGAAGCCGTACATCATAACCTCTCACTTCCTGAAGACTACTCAATCGTCATGGCAATTGCTTTGGGTGTTCCTGCCGAAAAGGTAACATTGGACGATGTAGTCGATCCCGATGATATTGAGTATTGGAGAGATGATGAAGACGTACATCATGTTCCAAAGCGAGCCCTAAAGGATATTTTGATCAATTAAAGCACATTCAAGGATGTGGATTTAATACGTAAATATCTGCAAGCCAATTCATTGAGCGGTACTTCGGGATGTTCCAAAACACATAGATCACTCAGCATCCATTCCCAATTTCCCAAGGCTACCCCAGGTACATTCATTCTGGCTACACTACCCAAACCCAATACATCCTGAAGTGGGATAATGACAGTATCACATGTAGAGGCATAGGCAAATTCGATCAGGGAAGGGAGGCAATTTCCCTCGTGAGCAATGTCCGAAAGTTCCATACTTTGGAGATAGTTTGACATGGCATGAGGATTGTTTGCCATGTACTCATCCCACCATCCCAGGCTTGTGTTGTTATCATGCGTACCGGTATAGAGCACTTTATGTTGGGGGAACTTTGTGCTGTGGAGGGGCTTTTCATCAAAGCAAAAGTGTAGTACAAGCATACCTGGGAAACCAAAGGAATCACGAATATGCGCTACTTCCTCTGTCAAGATTCCCAAGTCTTCAGCAATAAAGCTCTGAGCACCAAATCTTTCACACAATACGCCGAAGAAATCCTCCGCAAGCGCTTTTACCCATTCACCATGGACAGCATTCTCACAATCTGAGGGCACTTGCCAAAAGTTCACATAACCGATGAAATGATCCAAACGCAAGTAATCATAATGCTTTAGTGCCCAGCCAATCCGATGCAAAAACCAGTCATAAGCATTTTTTTGCATCTCCTCCCATTTGTAAACGGGATTTCCCCATAGTTGTCCTTCATCACTAAAAGCATCCGGTGGAACCCCAGATACCATCACTTTTGCACCTTCCGCGCTAAGGGCAAAGATTTCTTGATTTGCCCATATATCGGAGCTTTCATAAGCTACATAAAGTGGAATATCGCCTATGATCTGAATACCTTTGGCATGACAATAAGACATTAGAAGCTGATACTGCTCATCAAAAAATTTCTGAATTACGGCAAGTATCCGCAATTGCTCTTTGGATACCTTCCACAACTGCTCAAACAGCTCTACACTATATTTGCGGTGCTCTTTATCCCATTCATACCATCTGCTGTGCTGATAAATCCCCATCAGCAAGGCAAAACAAAGTGCTTGTTTTTGATAAGTGCCAGAGGCTAGAATAGATTCATCTATACTATTGTTTTCCAGCCACTTATATGCAGCTTTGGAAAGCAATGCTTCTTTGAATGAAATCGTGCGCTCAAAATCAACATGCGATTGCTTTGGTACTCTTGCAGCCTGCAAATCTGCTACCGACAAAAGACCATCACGATATAGCATGAGCGGACTTATCAAGAGCCCATTTCCCAGAAACGAAGACAAAGGATTGTAAGGTGAATTGCCATATCCACAATGATTTAAGGGTAGCATCTGCCAATAACTTTGCCCCTGCTTTACCAGCCAATCTACAAAGGCATAGGCACTATCTCCAAAATCCCCGATACCATAATCCGATGGTAAAGAGCTAACATGCATCAGGACTCCGCAAGCCCGCTTCATTTTTGGATAAGCCTCACTGCACACATACTCAATAAAACTTCTGCCGATGCCATGCTAAGCTTCAGTTTTGCATCTGTATCCAAAAGCACGGTAAAGGCGTTTCTTAGTTCTGTGCTATTGTACTTAGCGGAAAATTCTACATATTCCTTACGGTAGTATGTCAATACCTCATGCAAATGGTTGTTGATGATTTCGGTAATGCTATGATGGCTTGTTTTTAGGAGCTGTATCTTCCACAATGCCAGATAGAGCCTCTGGATCATTGAAAATACTGCCAAAGGCTCCCATTCATCGTCCAATAACTTATGAATGTGCGTAAGGGCAGCTTTTATATCCCGATTACCAAAGGCACGGTAAAAATCGATCATAGTCCCCACTCGTGAGGTCCCCAAGCTCTTGTCCACATCACTCTCAGCGATATTGCTACGGTTTATGGTGAGCAAAAAGAGTTTTGTGAGTTCGTTGTCAATGGTACTATAGTCTAGCTCTATCCTACTTACAAACTCCTCTTTCGCCTTTTGAGTCATGCTTTTGCCATTGGCTTTTAGCTCGGCATCAAGCCAGGTGCGTACCTCTCCCCCATGCCTTGGAGACTCACATAT